>Ga0206856_10232_pt1 | contig 18287 bp, 23 predicted proteins | sample Alteio_BWOrgCont_48_FD_152630 | JGI IMG/M metagenome (GOLD analysis project Ga0206856, IMG submission 152630) | Enriched cells from forest soil in Barre Woods Harvard Forest LTER site, Petersham, Massachusetts, United States -... | ecosystem: Environmental > Terrestrial > Soil > Temperate forest >...
CTGTTCCTGCGCCACATTATATAGTTGAAGCATTGATTAAGCAATTAAGATATCCTGAATTAAAAGGATATTTAAAGTTTTATCAGACAAAAATTGAGGTGGTAGGGAATGCAAGTTATTTGAATGTATTCTTCGAGATTCTAATATTTAATTTTTCATCCATGCAAAATGAAACAGATATTGTCACAACATTGTATTGTGATTATGGCCAGTTATTTGAACCCTCGGGCACTAAATATGGTATGGAATTGAAAATGGAAGTACCCGCACTTCACTACGGAGTGCCGTATGTAAGTAAAAAATATTTAATGAAGCTATCAATTCCAGAATTTTCAAATACGCAGGGGAAAATAAATTTTACCCTGCATTTTGCTGGTAAGTCTTCACCGCCTAAAGTTTCTCATTATCAAATTATAGTTTCTGCAGTGGATAAATCACCTATCAAAACTGAAAAAAGTAACTTAAATATTTTGTTGGCGAGTACTAAATTAGATATGGATGAGTTACTTAAAAAATATATGGGAAGTTGATTTCCTTCATCTTCCATTCATCTTATCCTTTTACTTTTGGCTTCATGAAAAAGCTCATCATTGCCATATTAGTTTCTGCTGCTTCCTCGGGGCATACTGCAGCCCAAAAGATCGAGGTCATCAGTGCCACCAGCCAGAGCTGGAGCGGGGGTGTGGCTGGTCATCATGGTGTTAACTATTCAATAGTCATTAAGGTAGGGGTAAAGATAACCCCTGACTCGCTTTATACCAATGGAGCGGGTTTTCAATTGCCACACGATGGGTATGGAGAGTCCATGATCACATACGATACCGTCGACCATACTTATACTATATATGCCAGTGAATCTTACACCGATCCCAATCCAAGGAATTCCGATCCAACAAAGATAAATACTGCTTCAAAAAGACCCGTTCCTGCAGTGAGGCAATTTGAGGGATCTGCTCTTCTTATATATCGGTATAAAAAGGAAAAGCATTTGTTTGTGATGAAGAAAACAATGGAGGTTCTTCCTGCACTAGATTATCCCTAATTTCAAATTTAACACAGAGCACACTGAGGAAACAGAGTTGCACAGAGTAATCTCTCTGAGAACCTCAATTAATCTCTGTGAACTCTGTGTTGAGACTTTCCCTCAAACTTTTCTGACCACTGACCACTGATTACTGACCACTTCCTTATCTTTGTCGGGAATGAATGAAGTAATCGCTATAATACAACGTGAACTAAGGCACGAAATAAGAAGCCGCAGGTCTTGGCTTGCCATACTCCTATACATAGGCAGTACTGTTTATATCAGCTACCTGGGTTTCCAGCATACTCTTGATGCCGAAACCTGGAATGCCCTTTTCTGGATACTGATAGTCTTTATAGCCATGTTTGCTTCTTCGGGCAGCTTTGCCGGTAGGGATGGTGAGATGCTATATATATATACCCTCGTATCCCCGCAAAAATTCATTCTCGGGAGACTTCTTTATAACGGAATATTCCTTTTGGCAGTTAGCATGATTGCTCTTATAGGCTATGGGTTTTTTGTAGGCTTTCCGATAAGTAATTTTGCTGTTTTTATTGCAACATTAATACTCTCTGTTTGGGGTATATCTTCCCTGCTCACGGTTTCTTTTGCTATAGCTTCCAAGGGTGGAGGTGGCTTTGCACTGATGGCTATTATCAGCTTTCCCTTGCTTGTACCATTGCTCATCACTGCCCAGCATCTTTCACAATTGTGTATGCAGGGTTCAGGCACGTTTGGCTATGGCGGAAACATGGCTGCCTTATTCGCACTAGATGTGATCATTGGGGCCCTCTGTTATTTATTATTTCCATATCTTTGGCGCGATTAAAACGCATGAGATTAAGGTTGAGAATAAGGTTCAGTTATGGAACGCAGATAAATGGGATGATTATGATAAGCGCAGATAAAAAATCATTTAAAATCATCCGAATGGATCCCTCTGGGATAGACAATCAGCGTCATCAGCTTTCTATTGCATGAAAAAAGATATTACATCGGCAATTTGGTGGAAGGCACTCTGTGTAGTTTTGCTTATTTATACAGTGGTTGCAGGTTTTTTGATGCCTGTTCCGGCTTTGGCTATATTACACGAAACCATTCGCAATCTTTACTTCCATGTCTGCATGTGGTTTGCCATGATGTTCATACTCACTATTTCCTTGGTTTATAGCATCAAGTTCCTTATGAATCCCAAAGAAGATTTCGACATTATAGCTTCCCAAACCGCCAATACCGGAATGGTGTTCGGTGTGTTGGGTTTAATAACCGGTTCCTTGTGGGCTAAGTATACCTGGGGTGCATGGTGGATAAATGACCCCAAACTAAATGGTGCGGCCATAACCCTGCTGAGCTACTTTGCATACATAGTATTGCGCAGCTCCATGGATGACGAACAAAAGAGAAGCCGCGTTTCTGCGGTGTACAACATATTCGCCTATGCCATGCTTATCGTTTTTGTAATGGTTTATCCCCGTCTCAGCCAGGTAGATTCTCTGCATCCGGGCAATGGTGGTAACCCGGGTTTTAATTCATACGACCTGGATAGCCACATGCGCATGGTGTTTTACCCTGCTGTATTGGGATGGCTATTGCTTTGTTCTTGGATAGCTGCCATCAACATTCGCCTGGAAAGAATAAACAGATATAATTACAATAAGATATGATAAAGGTTAAAGGCTTTTTGCTCTTATTAGCCGTACTTTGCGTTAATACTCTATTTGCCCAAACAGAAGCGACCGGCAATATAGAAATGGCAGACGGCATGAGAAGTTCGGGCAAAATATATGTGGTAGTGGCCGTGCTTGTTATAATATTGGCTGGTTTACTTTTGTATATGATAAGCATTGACAGGAAGGTGAGCAAAATAGAAAAGGAAATAGAACAAGAGAAAAAATAAGGAATAGATTCTTCACTTCGTTCAGAATGACAACAAAGGGTTTTATATGGCAAACGGAAAATAAGGGCATGGGCGGAGCCCATGCCCTTATTTTCCCCCAACAGCCAAACGAGATCTGTCATTCCGAGCCCGAACACTCGGGAGAGGAATCTCACAAAGAATTAAAGAAATGAAAAAGATACACGTTGTAGGTATAATAATTATTGCGGTTGCCTTTGGGGTGATACTTACATCACTTTCGAACAACAGCACTTATGCGTCTTTCAAGGAAGCGACTGAGCATCCTGATAATGTTTATCACGTTGTGGGCAAGTTGGATAAGAATAAGCCCTTCCTATACGACCCGCACCTGAATGCCAATGTGTTTACTTTTTATATGATAGACAAAGATGGTGCGGAGCGCAAAGTGATGCTACAGAAGCCTAAACCGGATGACTTTGAAAAAATCAGACCAGATAGTGGTAATTGGCAATTCTCAGAATGGCGATGAGTTTGAAGCCAAAGATGTATTGATGAAGTGTCCGTCTAAGTATAAAGCGAACAGCACATCCCTGCAGAGCCAGGGTTCCATGTAAATTTATAAAAGTGGGAGGAACAGATTTAATGGGAGAGCAGATAGGCTGGCAACAAACCGGTAACTGCTTTGTCTTTTTATCCTTTGCTGCCGCTCTTTTATCTGCCTTTTCTTATTTCCGTGCTGCCCATACCGATGAGTTGGAAGGTGGTCCGTGGAGAGCGCTTGGCAGAATTGCTTTCCGTTTACATTCCCTAGCTGTTATAGGGGTAATGACAACTTTATTCTGCATGATATTCCGACACATGTATCAGTATTCTTATGTATGGGAACATTCGGATGATAGCATGCCCCGCATGTACACCCTTGCAAGTTTTTGGGCCGACCAGGAAGGCAGCTTTTTGTTGTGGACCTTTTGGCAAGTGGTGCTAGGCAACATACTCATTTTTACAGCTAAGAAATGGGAGCCACCTGTATTAGCAACCATTTCAGTTGTTCAGGCTTTTCTTGCCTCCATGCTTTTAGGCTATTATGTTTTTGGAATACGCATAGGCAGTAATCCTTTTATACTATTACGTGAAGCTCCTGGCTTTGGTGACGGTCCTCTTTTCAGCATGGCAGATTATGTGTCTAAGCTTGCGCCCACGGCAAGAGGACTTAATCCTCTATTACAAAACTACTGGATGACCATACATCCTCCAACTTTGTTCCTTGGCTTTGCATCTACCGTCGTTCCTTTTGCTTATGCTATAGCGGGCTTATGGAAAAAGAAATACGGAGAGTGGCAGCTCGAGGCTTTACCATGGACTTTCTTAGGCATTATGATATTGGGTACAGGTATTCTGATGGGTGGTGCATGGGCATACGAGTCTCTTAGTTTTGGAGGCTTCTGGGCCTGGGATCCTGTAGAAAATGCTTCTCTGTTTCCCTGGTTAACATTGGTTGGCGCCGGCCACATCATGATCATATATAAAGCGAGGAAACAATCCTTATTCTCTACTTTCCTGTTTCCTATTATCACATTCATACTCGTGATTTATTCCACCTTTTTGACCCGCAGTGGCATACTTGGTAATACTTCAGTTCACTCTTTCACCGATCTGGGTATGTCAGGGCAGTTGCTCATTTATCTCTTCTTTTTTATAGCCCTATCTGTTTTACTTCTTGCCTTTAACTGGAGGAAGATACCCAAAGAAAAACAGGAAGAGGAATTATGGTCGAGAGAATTCTGGATGTTCCTTGGAGCACTTGTATTGCTTATGTCCTGCCTACAGATCATCATCACAACAAGTATACCTGTAACCAATAAAATTTTCAATCTCAATCAGGCTCCGCCGCTGGACGTTAAAGCATATTACAATCACTGGCAGGTCCCTTTTGCTATTATCATATTACTCATGGTCAGCTTCGGACTTTACCTCAAGTTCAAGAACACTGAGATGAAGCAGTTTTGGAAGATGCTCAGAATGCCCGTGATAGTAACTATTATAGCGAGTAGTGTTTCTGCCATATTGTTAAAAGAGAAGAATCCTTTTTATACAGCCTTGCTTGTAGCAAGCTGGTTCGCTGTTACTGCCAATTTTAATTATTGGATCACTGTCAAGAAGGCTAATTTTCAAAAGGCAGGTGCGTCTTTTGCCCACGTTGGCTTCGGACTTATTATGATGGGTGCTTTAATATCTACATCGCGCGAACAAGTAATATCTGTCAACACTTCAGGTAAAAGTGTAGAAGCGCTCGGAAAGGATTTTTCAAACGCCACCAACCTTTTAGTTGCCAAAGGTGACACAGTTAGAATGGGCGATTACTTTGTGACCTATGCTGGCAAAGAAAAGAAGGGTCACGATATAATTTATCACGTGCAATATTTTTCTAAAGATTCCATCACGCATAAATATACCCTTGAGTTTACGCTCGACCCACTCATACAGCTTAACCCACAGATGGGTAATGTAGCAGAGCCATCTACGCATCACTTTCTTACCAAGGATATTTACACCCACATTAAGTATGCTGACCTGAGTGATCCTAATAATGAGGAGAGTAAAAGCACTGAGTTTAGCCAGCCTAAAACCCAAGTTATGAAGGTTGGGGATACAACTTTTTCATCCAACAGCATTATTATTCTTACCGGACTGGATACCCATATTGATAAAGTGAAGTATCACTTGAAATCAAGTGATATTGCTGTAGGTGCTATACTAAAGGTTACCGATGTGAATGATAGGGCCTACACTACAGAGCCAGTATATGTTATTACCAATGATATGGTACAGCCCGTGGACGCTACTTTGCCTGAATTAGGATTAAAGTTCTCTTTTGACAAAGTAGATCCGGAAACTCATAAGGTTGAGATAGCTGTATCCGAATCAAAGCACTCTTCCAAGGATTTTATAGTAATGGAGGCTATCGTGTTTCCTTATATCAATGTGTTGTGGATGGGTTGTGTGATCATGGCATTAGGTACTTTATTATCTATTAGGCAAAGAATACGCAAGAACAGGGAAGCCAGGGCAAGTACACCAACGGTATAATATCATGGCTCAGTCATCAAAAAAGATAGTATTCATTGGTGCCGGAAAGGTAGCCGCAACATTGGCTCTTGCGCTTGAAAACAAAAGAAACATAGTGCAGGTTTATAGTCCACACCATGCAAGAAAACTTGCCGATAAGTTAAAGTGTTCTTATACCAACGACTTAAAAAAGATAGTTACAAATGCAGATATATACATCATTGCCATTAAAGATGATGCTATAGAAGGTGTTTGTAAAAGGCTAAAACTACAGGGCAAAATTGTGATTCATACTTCAGGTAGTACCGATATGAATATTCTAAAAAGCGTTTCAGACAAGCGGGGCGTGTTGTGGCCCATGTATTCGTTTACCGGCAAATCTAATATCGCTCCGGGTGCACCATTTTTTATTGAGGCATCCGATAAAAAAAAAACGGAGAATGAACTGACTTCTATAGTTAAAGAGCTTAAGGGCAAAACCTATTATTTGAATTCTGAAAAGAGGGCTAAAGTGCATATGACTGCGGTATTCGTGAATAATTTCCCAAATCACCTTATGGTAATTGCAGAAAAGCTTTGCAAGGATGCGGGTGTACCATTCAGTCTGTTCACACCACTTATAAAAGCAACGTTTGAGAATGTGTTGAAGCAATCTCCTGCATTAAGCCAAACGGGCCCTGCAAGCAGAAACGAAAAGAAAATAATAAACCAGCATTTGGCGCTTTTATCAAAAGATAAATCGCACCCCGATTACAAAGAAATATACGAAGTACTAACCCAAAGCATTATTAAAACCAGTGGAACAAAAAAACTTTAAGCAATTACTAAAGCAAGTAAAGGCTATGGTATTTGATGTGGACGGTGTATTAACCGATGGCTCACTTATTCTTATGCCTGATGGAGACTTGGTCCGTGTAATGAATATACGAGATGGTATAGTTATGAAATTGGCCGTTAAAAAGGGATACCACCTATGTATTATTACGGGAGGAAGTAACCTAGCTGTGAAACAAAGACTAAACAGGCTGGGCATTACAGATGTTTACCTGAAAACGGAAAATAAATGGGAGGCTATGAAGGAGTTTATGGCAACCTATGATCTTAAACCTGAGGAGATACTGTACATGGGGGATGATCTTGTAGACCATGAGGTGATGAGTAAAATAGGCGTACCCGTGTGCCCTAAAGATGCTGTGCAAGAAATAAAGAGCTTAAGTATATACGTCTCCGAGAAGGATGGAGGAAAGGGTTGTGTGAGGGATGTAGTGGAGCAGGTGATGAAAGTTCACGGGAATTGGGAAATTCCGAAATGGTGACGATGGTTGCAAAGAAGTGAATATCAAGAGTCCTCTCGTTTTGTATACTATTTGTATACCTGGTTTATTTGATAAATGGCAAAGAGTGTATATACTTTTGTAGCAACATAAAATTAAATTAGTAATCATTAAACCAAAACAAAATGAAACAGTCAAATGAAAGTGATGAAAGTGGTATACTTGCAACTTAATTAGCAAAAAAAGTATAGTTAAGTCATCATATTACCCAAAATATACATATCTTAGTCTTTCAAAACAAAATCAAATTCAAAAAATTATGAAAAACATTACCAAAACGATTGCTTCAATTGGTCTTTCTTTATTAGCGATTGGTGCAATGGCTCAAACCCCTGCTAATTTTTCGCAAATAAAGCATGGTAAACCAATTCCAGTAAATAAAACGATGCTTCACCGTAATAATTCTGGTTCAACCAATAGAGTTTTAGGTGGTCCTCAAAATTATATAATTGATTACCCGGTAGGCGATCAAACAATTAATTCCGGATATCAGTTTGCAGATGGTTATAGTAATCTGTTTGTTTTTAATATTAATAATGCGCTTACCATAGCAGATTCAGGAGTAAACGAGAATATAAGTGCTAATAATGTTACCTGTGTTTTTGACACGGTGTGGGATTATAATACACAGGATTACGTACCAAATATTGCAAAAGGCTCAGTAACCGTAGATAGTATTGAGGTTCTTGTCCATTATCATAATACCTCAGGGCATAATGACACGGTTATACTTTCTATTAATTCAGTAACTACTAACGGATACCCCAGTACAACAATAGTTTACGGGGTTGATACGGCTGTGATCACTCCTGGATTTTTTCAGTATAATATAATAGATTCTGAACAGGCCTTTGTTGTGAAAAAACCTGTGAATATTCCTAGCACAGCACGTCATGGCTGGAACTTTGGGGTACAAATGACTGTTCATGCTCCAAAACATCAGGATACCGTTGCCCTTGTTTGGACTATGCAGGTTAGCACAGCTTGCGCGGCTTTAAATGGCGCTTATGTGCCTGAGCCTACTTCTATTGGTGTTAAGAATGGAGCAGTTAGTGCTGTTAACACTTTTGCAAACGGTTACTGGTGGTATGATAAAGCAGGAAACCTGGGAAATAACACCTCATTGGCATGGCCATTGACTTCAGGTAGTCAACAAGGTTTTTACGAAAATGCCGGGACTGAATATTGGGCTCCTCTTGCTGCTACAGATTTACAATGCTGCGGAGGCTGTAACGGAGATACGTTACAATGGAACATTCAGGATGTATACATCATACCATTCATAACTGCTACCAGCACTCAAGGTATCAACAATATAACCGCACCTGATTTCTCCATCAACCAAAACTTCCCTAATCCTTTTAACAAGAATACACAGATCACCTATAACCTCACTAAACCTGCTGATGTTATGTTTACAGTGTATGATGTTACAGGCAGAGAATTGATCAATAACAACTATTCTACAGTTGCTCCTGGCCAGCATGCTATAAATATTGAGGCTAACCAGTTTACTCCGGGTATATACTTCTATACCTTTAATGTAAGTGGTACACAGGTAACCAAGAAAATGATTATTACCCAGTAGTAAGAGATTATCTTAAACAAAAAAACCCTGACTTTGTTATTGTCAGGGTTTTTTTATGCCTGCTATATACTATAATCAGTGTTTATTCGTTTGCAGATATATCAAATGAGTACTTTTGTAAAGACTCTTAGAATATGAAAGGAAAATACTATTTATTGCTTATTTTTTTTATGGTTTTTGCCCTCGGGCCAATGCAGGGACAGGATATATCCCGCTTTGCATATCATGTTAAAGGTCCCATACCTAAAATAGTTCCTAATACAAACAGGATATTGAACACCTCAGATATCTATCTAAATTATATCCAGGCAGATTCTCTTTATTTCCCTCATTCTTATTATATGAGTTATATGTTTTATATAAACTCAGCCTATACTTTAAGCGATACCGGAACACCTAAGTCCAATGAATATTTGCTTCAGAGCTTCGGTGTAATGTTCGATACCTTAATTGATGCTAACCATAAAGATACCGGCTATGCCTCAGATATAGCGGAAAATATAATTATTGATTCTTTGCATATTACCATAGGCCAGTCTAATCATTCGGGAACGCAGGATACCATTATTGTGCAGATCGATTCGGTTGCGAAAGATGGGTATCCCACAAATACTATATTACATGCTGATACAGTACTCACAGGCATTACAGGCCTTTCGGCATCCAATGACTGGCTTAATCCCCTTAACCTCACCCTGAAGCTCAAGTACCCTGTAGCATTAAACGACAATAAGTTTGCTGTTAATGTAACATACCATGGTTCAAAGTTCGATACTATGGGTTTTTTGCCTGGCTTTGGCGATACAACCTGTCATTTTGATGGTAGTGGTGTTATTCCGAGGCAAACCCATATTGGTAATTATTTTGGAGGCTTGAGGGCAAATAGTTTCAGTTCAGGTTATAAATACTTTTTTAACGATAGCACCAGAACTATACCCGACAGCAATGGGAATACTTTTGGCGTAGCTATCTCATGCGGTAATCCCGATCTGCATTATTGGTATTTGCAGGATAATCCCATAAGCGCATACGTAACCTTTACAAATGTTACTGGCATAAAAGAGTTAAGTTCTTTAGATGGTTTCAATGTATCGCAAAATCAACCCAACCCATTCAATAAAAATACTCTTATCAATTATTCTCTTAAAAGTTCTGCTAATGTTGCCTTTGGAGTTTATGACCTGGCAGGGCGGTGCCTGTTAAATTCCAACTATGGAACCACGGCTTCGGGTATGCATTCCATAAGTTTAAATGCTGATAGTTTTACCCCAGGTATATACTTATATACCTTTAACATCAATGGCAGTAGTGTAACTAGGAAAATGGTTATAACACAGTAGTCCCCATTTGTTTATAAGTTGTTAACTCTACCAAAGACGCAAAAGATTAATTTTGCGCCGCCTCAAAATAATGGGAGGGATGACAGAGGACGAAAAGAAAGATAACGTATCAGGGCAAAACGATCATGGCGGAGAAGATCCGTCTCCTCGTATCTCTCACCTTTCTGAGATGTACAAGGACTGGTTCCTTGACTATGCATCTTATGTGATACTGGAACGTGCCGTTCCGGCCCTCGAAGATGGACTTAAGCCTGTACAAAGGAGAATACTCCATTCCATGTGGGAACTGGAGGATGGCCGTTATAATAAAGTAGCTAATGTTATTGGTAACACCATGAAGTATCATCCTCATGGGGATGCTTCTATAGGTGATGCTATGGTACAAATGGGCCAGAAAGAGCTGACCATTGATACCCAGGGTAACTGGGGTAATATCCTTACCGGCGATTCATCTGCTGCCCCCAGGTATATAGAGGCTCGCCTCTCTAAGTTCGCCCTTGAAGTAATATTTGATGCCGAAACTACCATCTGGCAATCGAGCTATGACGGACGTAATAAAGAACCCGTTATTCTGCCTGTTAAATTTCCCTTGCTGCTTGCACAGGGCGCTGAGGGTATTGCTGTTGGGCTTGCTTGCAAAATACTGCCCCATAATTTTAACGAACTGATAGATGCTTCTATAACTATCCTTAAAGGTAAGAAGGCTCATATTTATCCCGATTTTCCCACGGGTGGTATGGCTGACTTTTCAAATTATAATGACGGGCTTAAAGGTGGTAAGATCATTGTAAGAGCCAAGATCATCATTGTAGATAAAAAGACCCTCATCATTAATGAAATTCCTTTTGGCACTACGACCACTTCGCTTATAGATTCTATCGTTAATGCCAACGAAAAGGGAAAAATTAAGATCAGGAACATTGAAGATAATACTGCAGAAAATGTAGAGATCATCATTCACTTGCCATCCGGTGTTTCTCCTGATAAGACCATAGATGCGCTTTATGCATTTACCGATTGTGCCTTATCTATTTCGCCGAATGCCTGCGTAATAGAAAAGGATAAGCCCCGCTTTATTGGCGTGACGGAGATGCTTAAGATAGCTACGGAAAGAACTTTGGAGTTACTTAAGCGAGAGCTAGAAATAAAAAAGGCAGCCCTGCTGGAGCAACTGCATTTTGCATCCCTTGAAAAGATATTTATAGAAAAGCGCATCTATCGTGATATTGAAAAGAGCGAGACATGGGAAGATGTGTTAACCACCATAGAAGACGGTCTTAAGCCCTATAAAAAAAGAAATTCTTCCGCGCTATTACCCGCGAGGATATAATCAGGCTCACAGAAATAAAGATCAAGAGGATATCCAAATTTGATTCATTCCAGGCAGATGAATTGATGAAAGAGTTGCAGGAAAAAAATGAAGGCTGTGCAGCATAACCTGGATAACCTGGTGGAATATGCTGTAGATTATTTTAAAGAACTGAAAAAGAAATACGGAACAGGCAGAGAACGCAAAACAGAAATAAAAGCCTTTGATACCATTGAAGCTACACGCGTTGCCGCAAGCAACCAGAAGCTTTATGTGAACAGGGAAGAAGGGTTTGCCGGATACAGTATGCGTAAAGATGAATTTGTGTGCGATTGTTCCGACCTCGATGATATTATTGTTTTCCGCAGAGATGGAAATATGCTGGTTACCCGTATATCTGAAAAGGCATTTGTAGGTAAGGATATCATCCACATCAACGTATTTAAAAAGAATGACGAGCGCACCGTTTATAACATGATATACCGCGATGGTGCAAGGGGTAATACCATGATCAAGCGCTTTGCGGTTACCTCTGTTATACGCGATAAAGAATATATACTTACGCGTGGTAACCCGGAATCAGAAGTTCTATACTTAACCGCCAATCCTAACGGGGAAGCTGAAGTGGTAACTATTAACCTTAAAGGAACCACCAGTGCAAGGGTTAAGGCCTTTGATATGGACTTTGCAGATATGGCTATTAAGGGCCGTGATGCGCAAGGGAACATAGTATCTAAATACGCGGTGCGTAAAGTATTGCAAAAGGAGAAAGGGGTATCTACCCTCAGTGCACAAAAGATATGGTTCGATGATACGGTATTACGTCTTAACGCAGAAGAAAGGGGTACATACCTGGGCGAGTTCGCAGCCGATGATAAAATACTTGTCATTACCCAGGATGGACAATACAGGATCAGTGGGTTTGATCTAACAGCCCACTTTGAAGAACATATCGTTCTTATTTGCAAGTTCGAGCCCAAGGTCCCTCTTACCCTTGTTTATTGGGAAGGTGATAAGAAGAAATATTATATAAAACGCTTTTTACCTGAGCTCACAGATAAAAAAAATGCTAATTATATCCGAGGCTCAGGGTTCACAGCTTGAAACCGTTACCAATGACGAGTTCGTAATTGCAGAGATAAAATTCAGGCAGGAAAAGGGTAAAGAGATACCTGACGAAAAACTAAAAGCAGCTGAAGCAGTGCCTATAATGGGTATTAAAGCACAGGGCAAACCGCTCAACTATGCCAGGATAAAAGAGATCCAACTTGTGCCGGATCCGGATGCACCTAAGACTTCTGAAATAGGAGTATAGGCTACTAAAAAGACCATGAAGCAAATGGTTATCGACGAGGAGAGTGAAGTGCCACCGGTAGAAGAATTGCTTAAGGTATCAGGAAAGAAATTACCTGCTCCTGTTGCACAACCCAAAGCTGAGAAAAAGCCTAAGGCCGCCAAGCCTGCGGCTAAAAAGACAAAAGGTAAGGGCAAGGATGGTCATGAGCAAATAGCAATGGACTTTGAATAAGGTCTTTAAATAAAAAATCCCCCGATTGCTCGGAGGATTCCTGTATTTTCAATAAATAATTACTCGGCTACTACTTCGAAGGGAACTTCGACTACAACTTCTTTATGAAGGCGTACGTTGGCAGTATATTTACCAATGGTCTTGATATGGTCAGACTTAAGGTCGATATTCTTTCTTTCGATAACAATACCTGCTTTATTCATAGCTTCAGCAAGTTGGATAGCATTAACGGAACCAAATATCTTACCGTTTTCGCCGGTCTTGGCAGAAACTTTTAATTCTACACCCTTTAATTTGGTTGCATAGTGTTCTGCATCCTTCTTCAGCTTTTCCTCTTTATGAGCGCGTTGCTTAATGAGTTCAGCAAGAGATTTACGGCTAGATTCAGTAGCTGCTTCTGCTAAACCTCTTGGTATAAGGAAGTTTCTTGCATAACCGGGACGAACCTTTACCAGGTCATAACGGCTGCCTAAATTCTCTACGTCTTGTGTAAGTATGATTTCCATGGCTTAATGTATATACTATAATTTACTTTAAAAGATCGCCTACAAATGGTAATAAGGCTAAGTGGCGGGCTCTCTTCACTGCTTGTGCTACCTTTCTTTGATATTTAGATGAATTGCCTGTAATACGAACAGGTAATAACTTGCCTTGTTCATTTACAAAGTTCTTTAAAAAATCAGGGTTCTTATAGTCAACGTACTTAATGCCATATTTTCTAAAACGGCAATATTTACCCTTCTTAACCTCAATCGGGGGAGGGGTGAGATAACGTACTTCGTTTCCTTTCGGTTCGGCCATTGTTTTTGTATATTATATAGTAGATTCTGCTTTACTCTTTTCTTTTTCAGGCTTGCCTTTACCGAATCTTAATTTCCTCTTTTCGAGGTAGGCAATAGCATGCTTATCAAGCGCTACAGTGATGTAACGTAAAATACGTTCGTCACGGTGGTACGCTATGTCAAGGTCCTTTATCGTTGGGGCAGGGCCTTCAAACTGAATTACATGGTAAAAACCGGTACTTTTCTTTTGTATAGGATAGGCTAATTTGCGTAATCCCCAATGTTCTTCGTTGGTGATCTTGGCGCCGCATTCCTTAAGGGTTTTGCGGTAAAAGTCAACAGTCTCTTTAGTCTGTTCTTCGCTAAGCACCGGCGTAAGAATAAATACCGTTTCGTATGCTTTATTTATACTCATATTTTTTAAATGGACGGCAAAGATAATAATTTTTCAATTCCAATAAACCTTTTTTATGGCCTCTTTTAATGTTACGGAAACAGTATTAATGCCCATGAAGCTTGTTAAGAGGGAGGCTTATGAATATTAAATGCTATTAATACCTGATTATCAAATATTTATGTATTTTTATATTGCCTTAAATATATGCCCGAATCAACACTTAAAAATAGAAAATCCTTTATCTCTATATTTGTTTCATGAGGCATCTTCTTATCCTGCTTTTATGTTTTACCTGTTTACTGGGTTTTGGCCAAACTAAAACCGACCCCAATACTATTGCTGTAACCGATAGCAATAATGTATTTGCATTTAAGCTTTTTGCAGCCATTACTAAAAGTGACAGGAATCTTTTCTTTTCGCCTTTCAGTATTTCATCAGCATTGGCTATGACATACGCCGGAGCAAGAAATGAAACTGAGAAGCAAATGAGCAAGGCTTTAAATTTTAGTCTCGATCAGCCGAAATTTCATCTTGTATTTAAAAGCCTCATAAAAGGCATAGAGAGTGATAATACGGATGGACTTCAATTGAATATTGCCAATTCTTTGTGGGCGCAAAAAGATTATAGCTTTTCACATTCTTTTCTGGATATTGTTAAATCAGATTATAATTCAGAATTACAAAAGGTAGATTTTATAACCCAAACCGAGCAAACAAGGAAGGTCATCAATGCATGGACTGAAGGTAAAACAAATAACAAAATAAAGGACCTCATACCATTTGGCGCCTTAGGTGGAGGTACAGAATTAGTGCTTGTAAACGCCATTTATTTTCACGGAAAATGGGTAAAGCAATTTGATGAAAAACTGACAAGAGAGAATACTTTCAATACTGTGAATGGAACTGAGCAAACCAAATTTATGAATGCAGAAGATACATTCAGCTACAGCGAAAATGAGTATGCTGGGATAATAGAAATACCATATAAAGAGAACAAAGTGTCTATGCTCATTTTTTTGCCCAAGCAAAATGGTATTCGTGATTTGGAAAGAAGATTTGACGTCTCATTTTACAATGACGCCATTGGCTCATTAGTTAAGCAGGATGTTGTATTATCATTGCCAAAATTTAAAACTACTTCTACATATAATTTAAACTCCGTACTTTCAAAAATGGGCATGCCAATTGCCTTTACTACCGCCGCAGATTTTTCAGGAATGACAGGTAAACCCGACTTGCAAATAGATAAAGTATTACATAAAGCGTTTATAGATGTTGCAGAAGATGGAACTGAGGCAGCTGCTGCAACCGTGGTTATTGCAATAGCTGTAAACGCTTTGGCTAAAGAGCCTGAAAAAACGGTCTTTAATGCAGATCACCCCTTTATTTATATTATAAAGGATAATACGACTGGCAGCATATTATTTATGGGCGAGGTGCAGGATCCTCAAAAGGAGGAATAATTATGTTAATAAATGGAGAGTATGCGCATATTTGTTCTTAAGTCAATATCTTCAGCATCTATTAATGAGTTTGTCGAGCATTGGCGCCCTTTATACGCCTATGCAAATGAAGGACTATACAAGAATAACATCGCTGTTGAACAGTTCAATCTAAAAAACTTAACTGAATTATTTCAATGGAAGAATGGCATGATATTAAGTGGAAAGAAAGAAAAATCTTTACAAGAAAAGGTAATTGGAAGAATTGAATTAATTAATAAGTACAAAAGAATTAATAATATAGACTTGGATCAATTTAACGGGGACTTCAGCAATATGAGTGCTGTTTGGCGTATTTTTCTACTACATATAATTTGTCCAAATAAATTCCCAATATACGATCAACATATACACAGAACGTATAATTTTATAAATGGTATTGAGTGGAAAACAGTAAAAAATACAATGCCAAATCAACAAAAAATGGAATTCTATCAAAATACCTACCTACAATTCATCAATGAAATTAAGTACCCCGAAATTAAAGCGCTTGATGAAGCTTTTTTTGCATTTGGTCAGTTTCTAAATACCAGAAATCAATCTCACTTTTTCAAAAGTATTACGTCGTGAGTGATTTTTTAAGTGAATAAGTACCTGTCATTATTTTGCCCTCATCTTATTGCCCTTGGCATCGTGAGTTACCTCTGCTAGCCCAAGGTATTCCATCAAAGGAGGAACATACATTCCAAAACGTCCGCGCAGGCCTTTCTTTAAACCGTACCATCCGCCCACAGGGTTTTTGGGAGAACGCCCCCAGGCTTCAACAGTGCCTTCTTTTGCGGGCTTTTGCTCATCTGCACTGCTTAGTTCCATCCAGTCACCATGCTTTTTTAGCATGGTATGTAAGTCAGCTATGCATTTTTGGTCATATAACAATACAGTTTTGCCCACTGTGCATACCAATACTTCTTTGCCGTCTTTTTCATCTGTGTGCATTGTAAACTCAGAGGATAGTGGAGGGGTTTTTAAAACCGTTGGTTTTTCTTTTGTTCCAATCTTGTTTGCCATTTTATAAATGTTTTAGGTTAAAAGATATTTTTTGACGAGCCTATCATTGATAAAAGCTCTTGTTTTGGAGATGCCTCAGGTCCGCTTGCTTTTAGTTGTTCCTGGAAGCTTTTAAAAGATGGAAGCCCTAACAATACTTTCTCATCATCTTCTGATTTAAAAAATGCAGTATGGGTAAAAGTTTTACCGTCCGGGGAAAGGCAGGCATGGTAAAGCATACCCGGTGTAGGCATTTTTTGTAAATCATTCATTACTTTACCAATATTACTTTGGTTCTGGGCCGAGTATTCGGCTTTGGTGGTGTAGGTCACCCTTACTATTTTCATGTGTTTGAGTTTTAGTTGTTATTTAGAATTCATTATTGTCTCTGCTTCTTTTTTTCAGGTCCGATGCAAACAGTTCAAATGAGTTATCAAAAGATGGTATCATTTTTGCAAACAATGGGAATAAAGGTCCGCCTATTTTTTCATTCATAGTAAAGGTAACCACTCCGTTTGAACCAAGTGATAATGAGTAAACTCTTTTGCCCATGGCATCGCCCCAGCTCAGCTTCTTGTCAGTTTCAAAGTCCATTACTTTAAGTTTAAATGTTCTTTTAGCATCAAGTGTTGATTTCAATTTGATCTTTTCACCGGGTTTAATGTTCCCTTCAATAGATACAATGGTTGAATTCCACCTTGGATAATCAGATGCATTTGTTAAAAGCGCCCATATTATAGATGGTGTAGCTTTTATATCTGTGCTTACTTCTGTTTGCCTGCTAAAAGTTGACTTTAGGGTAGTGGCTTTACCTTTTTGAATTGTTGTCATGATCGTTAGTATTGGTTAAACTTATTTGTTATTTACTCTTTTGACGATCGGCCAAAACAAAACGATAGGATTAATCTGAACTTTTTTCAGAATAATTTTCCATTATCTGCCTATTGTGCTCTAAATGATGCAGTTGCAATGCCGATGCTTTTGATTCAAAAGGGTCTATTTCCTGGAGTATTTGCATCCTGAGATCGAATAAATGCTCTTTATCACTTTTTTCTGCCTCTTTCACAAGGCTGATCTTAACAAGCTCTTTCTGGGTGTTTTGTTTAGGGTTAAAAATGCCATTAAGTTCCGAACATTGATGGCAAACCCCTTCCTTATTTATCAATGCACACCTGCCATCAAAAACATCTATCATTTTTGACCTGCCTGTGTGTAAGTGGTATTTCACCATTGCCTCATTAGTATCAAGAATGCTGGCTATCTCATCTACTTTAAAAGCATACACCTCTTTTAAAAACACGCAAAGTTGCTGTTCAAGTGGTAATGATTTTGATATGCATGTAAAACAAAAAGCAATATGCTCCTTTATTTCAAATTGCCCTTGAGGCGAGGACATCCTTATATTCATGGCTTCACGAAAGAACTCCTTGTTCTTAAGCGCCGCTGCCTTGGTAATATCGGTAATATTTACGGTCCATCGCTTCTTCACTCTTAAATTATCTTTTGCCAGATTGGAGGCAATAGCAAACAACCAGGTTCTTAAAGATGATTCTCCTCTAAAGGTGTTGAAAT
>Ga0206856_10235_pt1 | contig 18201 bp, 14 predicted proteins | sample Alteio_BWOrgCont_48_FD_152630 | JGI IMG/M metagenome (GOLD analysis project Ga0206856, IMG submission 152630) | Enriched cells from forest soil in Barre Woods Harvard Forest LTER site, Petersham, Massachusetts, United States -... | ecosystem: Environmental > Terrestrial > Soil > Temperate forest >...
CTTCCTCTTTGTGCGCAGGCAGTTGCTGCCTGTCTTTTATGATGATCTGCTCCATGAGCTGCAAACCTTCTGCAAAATTCGTGAACGCATGATGCGGGAGCTGATGTTGTTCGCAATACGTCAGCAGGGAATCTTTGGCCAAAATCATGTCGGCTTCTTCCATGCTCACGCAATAATCGGAGCGGCCATCGCCAATATACAGTATTTTATCGGCACCGGTGACGGTGCGGATGCGGCGCGACATGGCGCATTTGCAGGTGGATGCGCCGGAGGTGCAACCAGCGTTGGCAAACGGTGCGCCGAGTTCCCAGCGGTCTTCGCCTTTGTGCGCGAGATGGCTGGAAATAATCGGCAACGTGCCGAGTTCCTGACGCGTCAGTACGCGTTTAATGACATAATCCAAACCGTCACTGACGATAAACAACGGCACATGTTTTTTAGCGCATGCTGCGGCGAAGTTTCTAAAATGAGGATCGACGTGAATGCTGTCAGCAACAGCGTTGACCTCGTCTTTACTGGCGCGCAGCAGCGCAACTTGCTGTTCCATGCAGGCACGCGAACCGATGCGACCCTCTTTCCAGTCCTGTTCAATTTCCAGCCACTGCGGAAGGGCGTGTTTCTCAAGCAGGGTGTCGGTTACGTCTTCGGTGGTAATCGTATGATCAAAATCGCAGAGAACAGTCCAAGTCATTGTATTATTATTCCACTTTTGTGATTTTCAAAAATCATGGGATTTGTACGAAACGAATATGATGCCAATATGATGCCGTAAGGATCAGAGGAATTTTCTTAGGAAAATTCTATGGATACACGCAGGCCCCGTCCGGTTTCCGGGGTGGTGAGCGCGATATCGGCGCCCAGCATCTGTGCGATCTGGCGGGCAATGGCAAGGCCTAAGCCGCTACCGGATTGCTTGGTAGTGGGGATGCGGTAGAAACGGTCGAACACGCGCGCGCGCTCTTCTTCGGAAATGCCTTCGCCGCTATCGGTAATATGGACGCTGACCCGATCTTCGCGTTTTTCAACCAAAATGGTGATGGTTCCATCTTTTGGCGTGTATTTGACGGCATTGTCGATAAGTGTGCCAAACAGGGTGCGTAGCAACTCAGGCTGCGACTGTATGGTGAGTGTCCCATCGCAGGTGAGGGTGAGTTCCAGATTTTTATCGGCGATACGCGCGGCCACCATGCCGATCGCTTCATCCAGAACGTTCCTGACTATTACCTTTTCCAGCTGTATATCCTGCTGGCTGACGCGCGATAACAACAACAGCTGATCCACCAGTTTTGCCGTCCGGTTAACGCTGACCAATAGCTCATCAACCAGCTGGTTTGACTCGGAATCCTTAATCGATTTTGCCAGCAATTGTGCCTGTAATTTGAGGGCCGAAAGCGGAGTGCGCAATTCATGCGCGGCGTGGTCGATGAATTCGCGCTCATGCGCCAGCGATGCTTCGAGTGTTTCCAGCAATTGATTGACCGAAGTGGTAAGCGGCGTCAGCTCTTTAGGCAAATCGCTGGATTCCAGGCGAGAAAGATCTGCCGGTGTTCGTCTGGCAATACGACTGGCGACTTTGCGTAAATCCTTGATGCCAAATCCTACGCCAAATGAAATGAGTAATCCCAGCACCGGCAACATGATGACCAGTGGCGTTAGCACATCCAAAAATATATCTTCCTGCAGGATATTGCGGTCGCGCAGGTTTTCGTAGGTCGTCACAATCAGGTCGTTTTTTTCATCATGCAGCGAAAAAGCGCGCCATGTGTCATTTCCCACTTTAACGGTGGAAAATCCCGCAGGTAAAGGCGTGGACGGAAAAATGGTGGTGTTGTCCGAAAATACGACGATTTTATCTCCTTTCCAGACGCGGAATGCCCGCCACTGGGCATAATCGAGCATCGAATCTTTCTCGCTGCTGTCCATGAGGGCCGTCGAATTTTCAACATCCAGCGGTTCGGTTTTGAATGAATTCATCGTGCCGTCTTTGGAATCTTCTTCCAGAATTTCCCATAGGATACTGGCTTCGGTGATGAGCTGGGCGTCATAATCTTCGCTGATGTTGATGTTGATACTGCGCAAAGAAAGCAGGCCGATGACGATCATGGTCAGCAGGTTCAGTGCGGCAACACAGAGGAAAAGACGAAAGGTGAGGGATAGTGGTTTTTTCATATGATTATGCCTTTACGATGTAGCCCATGCCGCGTAGCGTCTGGATAAAATCTTTGCCGAGTTTTTTGCGCAAATTATAGATGGTGACTTCTACCGTGTTGCTGTCGACTTCTTCGTCCCAGCCGTAGAGCGATTCTTCGATGTCTGCTTTGCTGACGATTTTGTTGCGGCGTTCCATCAGCAGGCTGCATACGCGCAGTTCCTTGGCGGTGAGCAATATGGTTTCGCCCATGTTTGTAACAGTGCGTGTGTTGGTGTTGAGTTCAATATCGCCACAGCGCAGCACAGCGTCGTTGCGTTCCTGCGTGCGGCGGGTGAGTGAGCGAATGCGCGCCAGCAATTCTTCGAAATCGAACGGTTTGGTGAGATAGTCGTCGGCGCCGGCGTCGAGGCCCTGCACTTTATAACTCAGCGTATCCATCGCCGTGAGCATCAGCACCGGCATATTGTTGTTAGACTGGCGCAATTTTTTGACCACATCGATTCCGGAAAGTTTGGGCAAATTGACATCGAGCAGCATGAGGTCGAACTGGCTGGTGTCGGTGGCGAGCATCGCCGCTTCACCGTCTTCCACCCATTCAATCGTATGCCCGGCCTGAGCCAACCCGCGCTTGAGCGAGCTTCCCAGCATATCGTCGTCTTCTACCAGTAACAGTCGCATATGCGCCTCTAACTAGGTTTTTTCCCGTGGCCGGTGACATAATAGTCGATGGTTTTACGAATCGCTTCGCGAAGGTCAGTGCTGGGTGTCCAGCCGAGCTGTTTCGTGGCGTGGTCGATATTGGGAACGCGGGTGTCGATATCCTGATAACCCACGCCGTAATATTCCTCGCCTTTGGTAGCCGTAATCTGGATTTCTTCGCGGATATGTTCGTAGCCTTTGAACTCGCTCATGACCGACAACATCAAGTCGGCAAGCCCTAAAATCGAGGCTTCGTTGCCGGGATGGCCGATATTGAAGATGCGGTTGGCCGCGCAATCGTTTTTATTTTCCATAATTTTGACGAGTGCTTCAATGGCGTCGTCAATATAAAGGAAACAGCGTTTTTGTGCGCCGCCGTCGATCAGCACGATGTCGCTGCGGTGCAAAATATTGCTCAGGAATTTGGTGACGACGCGGTTGGATTTATTGCGTACCCACACATTGTCGAGGCCGGGGCCAAACCAGTTGAACGGGCGAAACAGGGTAAAATTCAAATTTCGGTGTTTGCCGTAAGCGTAAATCACGCGGTCGAGCATTTGTTTGGAGCAGGAATAAATCCAGCGTTCCTTGTTGATCGGGCCGGTGACGAGGGTGCTGGTTTCTTCATCATACGGGCTGTCCGGGCTCATGCCGTATACTTCCGAAGTGGATGGGAAGATAAGCCGTTTATTGTATTTCACGCACAGACGCACGATGTCGAGATTGGCTTCAAAATCGAGCTCGAATACGGCCAGCGGATCGTTTACATACGTTGCCGGGTTAGCGATAGCGGCGAGCGGTAACACCATGTCGCATTCGCGTACGCGTTCTTCTATCCAGGCTTTTTGTTCGCGGATGTCGCCTTCTAAAAAGTGAAAACGCGGGTTGCCGATGCAGGCTTTCAGCTTATCCGATCCCAGATCAATCGCGTGGATTTCCCAGTCGCGGTGCGCCATGATATACGCACTCAGATTGCTGCCAATGAAGCCGTTCGCACCGATAATTAGGATTTTTTTGCTCATGAGGGCGGGTTTAATCCTATTTTTTGGTTTTTTCCAGCAGTAATGTTTTGTGCGACTGGGCAATGATATGTAGCGGGCAATTATCGTGCGTGGGCAATGCCTTAAATCCATCTTCATTCACAAATACATACACAGCGTGTGTGGTGGTGGCGCAGCGTTGCCAGAATTCATCCGCTGGAATCATCCATTGATGCGTTTCAGGATAATGGCTGACGCCAAAACCCAGTTCGCCCGTCCAGTCAACAACGGTGATGTTGCGATTTAAATACACCGGTAAATCTTGCCAGTAGGTGCCATAAGCTACCACCATATCGTCTGGCGACAGGCGGTCTTTCAATTGGTTGGCGAGTGGTTTGGTCGTCATGGTGTCAAGCGGTGCGATGCCGAAATTGGCGGTCATGCCAATGCCTGCGCCTACGAATGCCAGCGCAACGATGATCGATTTCGCATTGCGATTTTTTATCAGCGTATAGGCAAGCCATGCCAATGCAATAATGATGGGCAGCAACATCGGCAATGAGATGGCAGTGAGTGCGGCAAGTTTTACACCGGCTTTACCGGGAATGAGCGGCAAAAATTGCGTGGCAACCAATGCGGCGGTAACGAGCACCATCACCACTGCGGCGTCGATTCGCAAAGATTTTACCGGCAATTGCCCGTGCCAGAAATCCGCCAGCTTTCGTCCGATTAATATCGCCAGTGGCGGGAAGATCGGGAAAATATAGGAGATTAATTTTGAGTGCGAGGTGGAAAAAAAGATGAGGGGGAGGATGATCCAGAGTAATAAAAATAGATTGTCACCCCGCACTTGTTGCGGGGTCTGGCGCAACGGATGGAGACCCCGCAACAAGTGCGGGGTGACACATACCCACGGAATCAACCCCACCGGCGTAATCGCGATAAAAAACCACCATGGGGCGGTGCGTTTATGTTCGTCGGTTAAGTAGCGGGTGAAATGTTCGTGGATAAAATAAAACGATAGGAAATCAGGATGGTGCTGCGCCATCAGCACATGCCACGGCGCGGCGATGATTAGAAATAAAATAAGGCCGGGGATGAGTTGTGTCTGCGTCAGTATTTTCCATTGTTTTGTAAGCGCAATCCATGCGCCGATGACCATGCCGGGGATGACGATGCCGATGAGTCCCTTGCTCATCATGGCGAGCGCGGAGAAAATATACATGAACAAGTATAGGTTCCCCCTCCCTAACCCTCCCCCGCAAGCGGGAGAGGGGATTTCTTTTCCCTCTCCCGCTTCTTTGCGGGAGAGGGTTAGGGAGGGGGGCTGTTGCGCCGCTAAAAAACAGGCAAGGCATGCGGTGATGAAGGCGCTGACCGGTACGTCTAGCATGGCGACATGCGCGAGGCCATATCCCATCAAACAGGTGGAAAGTACAAGTGCAGAAAGCAGCCCGGCGGTGCGGCCATATAACATTCTTCCAACCGCATAGGTGAGCAGGCAGGTGAGGGTGGTCAGCAATACGGTTGTGATACGTCCCGCCCATTCGTCCATGCCGAATACGCTCATCGCGCAGGCCTGCATCCAGTAAAACAAGGGGGGCTTTTCAAAGTAGGGGACGCCGTTGATGTGCGGGGTCAGCCAGTCGCCAGTCACTAGCATCTGACGGGGAATCTCAATGTAGCGCGCTTCGCTGGGAATTAAATAGGAATGCGCGCCAAGGCCTACGCAAAAAAACGCGCCTATGGCGAAAAAGAGCAGCAATAAATCGGTGCGCCATAATGCTTGCGGATTTATTTTCATGGTTTGGCTCCATCGCACATTTTGATGATAACGACGCGGCTCACCTGTTTTTCGACGCACACATTACGCAAATCCACTTGCGCTGCATGTAATTCCAGCAGGGTTTTATCCAGTTTTTTCTGCAAGACCACCATCGGGATGGCGGGCGTTCGCTTCGCCCAATCAGCCAGCGACAGGAAATAGTGCGCATTAGCGGGCTGCTGCTTGCCGTATAGCAAATCATCGGAAGTACTATCGACAATCAGCAATGGACGATCGATGTAAAATGCCAGCGACGATACTTCCTCGTACTCATGATAAATGGCAACGTCGCCGTGATAGTTCGCATTGATATAATCAGCGGCGTCTTTTTGCGACACGCGCCCGTCGGCCAGATCGACGCCGGAAATGAGTAAAGGCAGCAGGAAAAAGATGCTTGCTCCGAGGATTTGTGGAATCCATCGGCGCGGCAGGCGCCAGCATAAAACAATGCCGGTGACGACATAGAAAAATGCGCCGCTTGTGGCCGGCCATGCCGTGCCCTGGCAGGCGTTATAAAATTCGCCGCTGCCATGCACGCAAAAGAATTGGCTGATGAGCAGTATGCCCGCCACCAGCAGGAGGCATCCGCTGGCAACCGAGCGTAGAACGCGGGCATTCTCCGCCATGATGGTCTCGATCTGCAGTGCCATAAGCATCGCCAGTGCGGGCATTCCCGCCATCATGTAATAATTGGCTTTGCCGCCGGAGATGGAAAAAAACAGCAGGCTGAACCCGAACCACGACCATAACAGGCGTCGCAGTGCCGGATGGTGCGACGAATTTTCCGAATCTTTTTTGAAAAACAAGAGTAGGAGAAATGTCCACGGCAATACATAAGCCAGCAGGCGCGGCAGGTAATACCAGAAGTGGCCGGTGTAATAATCATGCGGTTCGCGTTTATTTAAGAACCGCATCACGTGTTCATTGATGAAATAAAACCAGGCGAATCCGGGTTCCTGCAACGTGGCGGCGATGTGCCAGGGCGCGGCGATGACAAGAAATAAAACTATTCCTAAAGGAGAAAATATTTTTCTGGCCTGCGAAAACGGCGCGCGCTGCCAAGCGAAAAAAACATAAATAGCACCGCCAGCAAGGAATATGGCGACAAAGCCTTTGCTTAAAACCGCCAGTGCCAGCAGCGCCCAGAACGCAAGTAAATTTCGTTTGCCGCCATTTTTTTGCCAGCAAAAAAACTGCATCAGCGCGTTGCTTAAAAAACAGGTCATGACCATATCGCACATGATCATCCGCTCCATCGCCAGTAAGGGCAGGGAGGTAACAAGCAATATGGCGGCGGTAAAACCTACAGTTTCATTGGTAGTAACGCGGGTGAGAAAACGCTGGGTAGTGATGGCGGTGATAAACAAGGCGAGTGCCGGAACCAGATGCACTGCCCATGTGGTTATGCCAAACAGCGACATGGATATCGCCATCAGCCAGTACAGCATCGGCGGCTTTTCGATATACGCCATGTCGTTTAGGTGAGGGATGATGAACTGGTGATTGCTTAGCATGTCGCGGGCGATGGACGCGTACATTCCTTCGTTATTATCGAACAGCGGATAGAGGCCCAGGCCGTAAAAGCAGGCGAATGCGATTATAAAACAGGAAAGGGCGCGGTAGATCATCGGGTGTTGGTAATATAATTCGGTACGTTACGCAATCCAATCTGTCACCCCGCATTTATTGCGGGGCCTCCATCTATTTGGAGGAGATACCGCAACAAGTGCGGTATGACATAAAAAATTACGCAAGATCGCAGCCTGAATGACAGGCGTCATCCACATCGCCCATTTCGATTTGCAGCGTGGCGTGGCTAATATGAAACAGTTCTTCCAGCTCATGGGTAAGCTCGTGGATGAAGGCGTCGCCGGGGTGGCCCTCGGGCATAATAAGGTGTGCCGACAAAGCGACTTCGGTGGTGCTCATTGCCCAGATATGCAAATCATGGACTTCTTTCACGCCTTTGCATCCGGCCAGAAATGCTTTCACTTTTGCGGCATCGATGGCGGCGGGTACGGCGTGAAGCGCAAGAGAAACAGAGTGTTTTAACAACCGCCAGGTGCTTGCGATGATGACGCTGACGATGAGTAAACTCATCAGCGGGTCGATCCACAGCCAGCCGGTTTGCAAGATCAACGCGCCGGAAATCACTACGCCCAGCGATATGGCGGCATCCATCAGCATATGCAGGAATGCGCCACGGATATTGATGTCATGGTGTCCGCTATCATGAAATAGCCATGCCGATAGCCCGTTAACGGCCACGCCTACGCCCGCGACGATCATGACGGTGGTGCCCATGGGTGTTTCAGGGCTACCGAAGCGTTGCAATGCTTCCCAACTGATACCGCCGATGGCAAGCATCAGGATAAGCGAATTGGCCAACGCCGCGAGGATGGACGCGCTTTGTAATCCATAGGTAAAACGCTCGGAGGCTTTGCGTTTGGCAAGCAACGTTGCCACCCAGGTCATGGCCAGCGCCAGCACATCCCCGGTATTGTGCCCGGCATCGGCCAGCAGCGCCAGCGAGTTGGCCTTGATACCGTAAACGATCTCCGCCAGCACAAAGACGCAGTTCAGCGTTATGCCAACAACAAACGCGCTGGTGCGGGGCGCATGATGATGGCCGTGGCCATGGTGGTGGTGATCGTGGGTGTGGTGCGTGTGGGTGTTCATAGGGTGAGTATCAAATATCAAATGGCAAATATCAAATGGCAAATTGACATTTGTCCTTTGACTTTTGACATTTTATTAACAATAACGGCTGCAACACTGCAGGAGATTTCCTCAAATGCAATCCGATCGTTTAATTCCGCGCATTTCTCCAAGGATCGCCAACATTGCGGTGGCTGGCAAGCCCGCGCTATCACGCTACATGTGGTTTGATGTACTGGCGTTTGTCCTCGTGGCCGGGTTCCTGATCTTTATTTCCTGGGGTATGAGCGAAATGGCTGCGCCGATCGGCAAGCTCGAGCAGGTGCCGATTGCGCTCGATATCGCCAATCTGCCGGAATACGCCATGCGTACGACGCTGCGGATGCTCGCCGCGGTGATTGCTTCGCTATTGTTTACGCTGGGTTACGCGACGCTCGCCGCCAAAAGCCGCAAGGCCGGGCAGATCATGATTCCGATTCTCGATATTTTACAATCCGTGCCGGTGTTCGGCTATATTTCTTTTACCGTCACCGGGTTTATCGCATTGTTTCCCGGCAGTATGATGGGAGTGGAATGCGCCGCCATTTTCGCGATTTTTACAGCCCAGGCATGGAACATGACCTTTAGCATGTACCAGTCGCTGCTCACCATCCCTGCCGATATGGAAGAGGCATCCTTCGTATTCAAACTCTCCGGCTGGCAGAAATTCTGGAAAATGGAATTGCCGTACGCCATGCCGGGGCTGATCTGGAACACCATGATGTCGATGTCGGGCGGCTGGTTTTTCGTCGTCGCTTCCGAAGCGATCACGGTGGGCAATCAGCATTATACATTGCCGGGCATCGGCTCCTATATTGCGCTCGCCATTGAGCAAAAAGACTTAGGTGCGATCGGCTGGGCCATTGCCACGATGACGATTGTGATTTTGCTTTATGACCAGCTGTTGTTCCGCCCGCTGGTGGCGTGGTCGGACAAGTTCCGTTATGAAATGACGGCGAGTCAGGACACTCCGAAATCGTGGGTGCGGACGTTGTTTATCAAAAGCCGGTTGGCGAAGCTGTTATTTCGACCGATCGGTTGGCTGTCGCATATGATCCTGCGCATACGTTTGTTTAAACCCACGGCTAAAACGATCCAGTTTAGCGCCAACGAAGCGCGGTTGTTCGATTATCTGTGGTATTCGCTGTGGGCGCTTGCCGGGTTGGTAATGCTCAATCACCTGGTCGCATTTTTAGAAACGAGTGTTGAGTATGGTGATATACGCCATGTCGCGTTTTTGGGATGCGTGACGCTGGCGCGTGTAATCATATTGATTATTGTTGCTTCGCTGATCTGGGTGCCGATTGGCGTGTATATAGGCCTGAAACCACGACTGGCTGAAATCATCCAGCCCGTCGCGCAGTTTTTAGCGGCGTTTCCGGCGAATTTATTATTTCCGGTGGCGGTGGTGTTGATTAGCCGTTATAGCCTGAATCCGAACATCTGGCTCAGCCCGTTGATGATTTTGGGCACGCAGTGGTATATCTTGTTCAACGTTATTGCCGGGGCATCGGCGTTTCCTAATGATTTGCGTGAAGTGTCGTGCAATTTCCGGGTGCGGGGATGGTTGTGGTGGCGCAAGGTGATGCTGCCGGGGATATTCCCGTATTTTCTCACCGGTGCGATCACCGCGTCGGGCGGTGCGTGGAACGCCAGTATTGTCTCGGAAGTGGTGAGCTGGGGCGATCAGAGTTATGAGGCGGTGGGACTGGGCGCTTACATTGCCAAAATGACGGAAGCCGGAGATTATCCGCATATCGCCCTTGGCGTTGGCATCATGTCGTTGATGGTGGTATTGTTCAATAAATGTTTCTGGCGGCCACTGTATGATGTGGCGGCGAAGAAATTACGGTTTGATTAGGATTTTATAACGCTTGACGTTATGTAACGCATAACGTTATAATGGTATTAATCGCATGATTTATGATTTTGCCTGCCGTGATACCGAAGCTATCTGGGAAGGGCATGTTTCCAGGCGTTTTCCGCCTGACATACAGAATACGGCGCGGCGGAAATTGCGCTATGTGCACTATGCAAAATCTTTGCAGGATTTGCGCCAGCCGCCCGCTAACCGGCTCGAAGCGTTGAAAGGGAGGCGCAAAGGTCAGTACAGCATCCGTGTCAACGACCAATGGCGGATTTGTTTCCGGTGGGTTGATGGCGATGCACATGGAGTGGAAATTGTAGATTATCATTGAGGTGTGTTATGAAAAAACTTCCTAATATTCATCCGGGCGATATATTGCTCGAAGACTTTCTGAAACCGCTGGGCTTAAGCCAGAATAAGCTGGCGCGTGCCATCGGCGTTCCGCCGCGCCGCATTAATGAAATATGTCTGCACAAGCGCTCTGTAACGGCGGATACGGCATTGCGGCTGGCGCGGTTTTTCGGTACGTCCAGCGACCTTTGGCTCGGGTTGCAGGCGGGCTATGATCTGGAAGAGGCCGAGCATCATTGTAACTACCGCGCCATCACGCCTTTAAAGCGCGCATCCGATGAAACATATTTTACTGCGCACTGAACATGGAAAACTTACTGGAGCTAAGCCACATTACCCAATCGTTCGTGAAGCCGGAAGGCCGCGCGCTGAAGGTGCTTGATGACATCAACCTGAATTTGAAAGAAGGCGAGATCGTAGGTCTTCTGGGCAAATCCGGTTCGGGCAAATCGACGCTGCTGCGCATTATCGCCGGGCTTATCAAACCCAGCGGCGGCAATGTTGCGCTGGGCGATCATCTTGGCATCTCGATGGTGTTTCAGACCTTTGCGTTGTTCCCGTGGCTGACCGTGTTACAAAATGTAGAGCTGGGGTTGGAAGCACAGGGTGTTCCTGACAAAGAAATGCGCAAGCGCGCACTCGAAGCGATCGATCTGATTGGTTTGGACGGGTATGAATCGGCGTATCCGCGTGAGTTATCCGGCGGGATGAAACAGCGTGTCGGTTTTGCGCGCGCGCTTGTTGTGAATCCGGCGATATTGTTGATGGATGAGCCGTTCTCGGCGCTGGATGTACTCACCGCCGAAACACTCAAAACCGATTTCCTCGATTTGTGGACCGAGCGCAAAATGCCGCTGAAATCGGTGCTGTTGGTGACACACAATATTGAAGAAGCGGTCTTGATGTCAGACCGCATCCTGATTTTTTCCGCCAATCCGGGTAGAATCGCTGCCGAAATAAAAGTGGATCTGCGCCATCCGCGCGACCGGCAATCGGCGGCGTTTATGGCGATGGTCGAACAGATTTATACGCTCATGACGTCGGGCATGCGCAAACGCGATTTCAGCACCGCCAAAGCGCACGACATCACCATGCACGATAATCTGCCGCGCGTATCGCCCAACCAACTCGCGGGTTTGATGGAAGCGCTGGCTTCGCCGCCGTATAATGGCCGCGCCGATTTGCCTGCGCTCGATCAGGATTTGGGTATGGGCACGGAGGACGTGTTGCATCTGGTGGAAGCGCTTCGCATTCTGAAATTCGCCGATGTCGACGCGGGCGATATTCATCTGACTGTCGCCGGGAAGGCATTCGCCGATGCCGACACGCAAAAGCGCAAACAGATTTTCGCCGAGCATTTGATTCAGAGCATTCCGTTGGCCGCGTATGTGTACCGCGTATTGCAGGGCCGCCCCGGCAACCATGCGCCGCGCATACGGTTCCTCACGCAACTCGAAGACCACATGACGGAAGAAGACGCGGCCGAAGCGCTCGCCGCCGTCACCAGCTGGGGACGATACGCGGAGTTGTTCGCCTACAACGACAATTCGGAAACGTATAGCTTGGAGAATCCTGAGGCTTAACCGTCATTGGATTTTTGTCATCCCTGCGAAGGCAGGGATCTTATAAGTGTTACAGCACTCCCCGCTGGCTAGAGGATTCCTGCCTACGCAGGAATGACAATGCCTAACTCTCAATCGAAATAGAACTTGCACTGGAATACGCGCTATTTTGCGCCTGAACTCTGCCGTAAGCGCTTAAGGACTGGGCGGCGTAATTACTAGTGTTAGACGCCGTGGCGCTTTCCGATTGCAATGCGGACAGAATATCCGAGGAGAGGGAAACCGCGTTGCTGCCAGTGTTGCTACTGGAACTAATATCGGATAATTCGGAATCGCTGTCGTTCGATTCATCAGGCGTAGTGGAACGCGTGACCGGTGCACTGGGATTTAAGGGGGTGACCCTGATTTGCGCTGCGTAAGCGCCGTATCCGATAGCTGAAATCGCACCAACCATTTTATAATCCCTGTGTTACATACTCAAGGTGAACTCAAACTATACTCTGAGTCTGTTTCCTATTATAGAGATAAATTGGTTAATAAACTACTACTGAATTACTAACTATTTTTAACGTACTGAAATGGGACATTATTTTAGCCTGCTGCCCGCAAACGCTCATCCAGCTTATCGAGGAACTGGTTGGTGGTAAGCCACGGTTGTGTATTGGAAATCAGGCTGGCGAGGTCTTTGGTCATAAAGCCTGCCTCGACGGTTTCAATGCAGACTTTTTCCAGTTTTTCAGCAAACGCGGCCACGTCTGGCGTGCCATCGAATTTCGCCCGGTAGGCAAGCCCGCGCGTCCATGCGAAAATCGAGGCAATCGGGTTGGTGGAGGTCTCTTTTCCCTGCTGCCACAGGCGGTAATGGCGGGTGACGGTGCCGTGCGCCGCTTCGGCTTCGATCATATCACCTTTGGGCGTGAGCAGTACCGAGGTCATGAGGCCCAATGAGCCGAAGCCCTGCGCCACAATGTCGGATTGCACATCGCCGTCATAATTTTTACATGCCCATAAAAACCCGCCCGGCCATTTAAGCGCCATGGCCACCATGTCGTCGATCAGGCGGTGCTCATAGGTGAGTTTGGCTTTGGCGTAGAGGTTCGCGAATTCCGCGTCGAATATTTCCTGGAAGATATCTTTGAAGCGCCCGTCATAGGCTTTGAGGATGGTATTTTTGGTGGAGAGATAAACGGGATAATTGCGCTGCAACCCGTAATTAAAGCAGGCGCGCGCGAAGCCACGGATCGATTCATCGAGATTGTACATACCCATCGCCACGCCACCGGCGGGGAAATCGAAAACTTCGTGCGTGGTTGGCGCACTGCCGTCGGCGGGCGTGAACACCATGGTCAGTGTGCCGGGCGTTTTGACCACGAAATCGGTGGCGCGGTACTGATCGCCAAACGCATGACGGCCAATGACGATCGGTTGCGTCCAGCCGGGCACGAGGCGCGGCACGTTTTTGCAGATGATCGGCTCGCGAAACACGGTGCCATCCAGAATATTGCGGATCGTGCCGTTGGGTGATTTCCACATTTTCTTGAGATTGAATTCCTTCACGCGCGCTTCATCGGGCGTGATGGTGGCGCATTTAACGCCGACGCCGTATTTCTTGATCGCTTCACCGGCTTCGATGGTAATTTTATCGTCGGTAGCATCACGATTTTGAATCGACAGATCAAAATATTTTAAGTCGACATCGAGGTACGGCAGCACCAGTTTTTCTTTGATGAACTTCCAGATGATGCGCGTCATCTCGTCGCCGTCGATTTCCACGATGGGATTTCTGACCTTGATTTTAGCCATGATTAACGAGTTCCGGACTTAAACGCTTCATGCTGCTGATAAGCGCTACGGGTCGCGGAGTACGGATCAAGCGAGTCGTAATACAGATGCTCGATGATACCGGCATTACGATCACGCGCATCCACACCGTCAGCCACGGCTTGTCCCACGCTCATCCACGTCGTTTCTTCCCAACCTACTGGATCTAAGAACCAGTCGCCGACTTTGCCGCTGGTATCGCGCACCGACGACGGCCCAAGGATCGGCAATACCACGTAAGGGCCGGTGGGAGCGCCCCACACGCCAAGCGTTTTGCCGAGATTTTCCTCATATTTATGTAAGCCTGCTTCTTCGCGGGCGAAATCGCGTATGCCGCCTAAACCGAAAGTGGTGTTGAGGATAAAGCGCCACAGCGACGTAAATGCCGCGCCGGGATCGAGTTGCAATATACCGTGGATACAGTTGAGCGGCTCGCCGAGATTGCTCAGGAAATTACCGAAAGCGTGGCGGCCTTCAACGGGAATGACATCGTATGCCGAGATGAACGGCTTGGCGATATGCCTGTCGAAACCGACGTTAAAATCGAAAATGGGGCGGTTGAACGATTCCCACGGATCCTCGCTGGCGTTCGCGCTTTGCGTATCCTTGATATCGTAATATTTATCGTCATTCGCATCGGCGCGATGCTTGGAGGATGCGGCCATTGCGGGCGAGCACAGGGCGGTCGCTGAAATCAAGGTGAGCGCGCATAAAAATGAAGATCGCATTGGCTTGTCCTTAAAGTACGAATGAGAATTTCATAATGGAAATAATACGGGATCACCCTGTAGTACTTCCCTATTATTTAGTCTATTATAAAATAGATAGGTTACTTTTTAGTAAAGTCACTACAACTCTGAATTAGTGAGGTGGAATCAATTATGCGTAACATAATCAGAGGCTTGTCATTTTTAAGCGTAGGATTGCTTGTGGCGTGCGCGGAAGTTCCTCCGGTGGCGCAGTCGCGCGAGGCGTTGTGGAGCCGGTTTGGCAACCAGCCGGTGGATAATCTCCTGATGACATGGGGTGCGCCGTCGTCGGAAACGCATTTGACGGACGGTTCGCGTTTGCTAACTTATGAGTATAATACCATTTACGACGCTGCGTCGCCCTATGAACGGCGTTCCGGGTGCAAGGTATCGTTTTTAGCCCATCCGCCGAAATTCCTGATCGGTAATATCGCGCTCGAAGGCAGCGCCAATGAATGCCATCAACTGGCGCTCGGGCGAACCGGTGATAACGCGATTCCTTACGTGCCGATGCCGAACGAATATACTCCGCCGTTATATCCGTATCACCACTATCCGTTTTGATGTTTCTGTTTTCCGACAATTCCGTTTTTTATCGCCGTATCGGCTTAGGCCTGATGCTGGCGCAGTTCTGGCTGTTTATATTCGCTCTGCCGCCGTTTGAGGTCGGGGAATGGATGCAAACCGAACCGGTGATGGTGGCCATGTTTGTGAGTGCCACGCTCAATGCGCTCTGGCTTTTATGGGGTGTGTGGCGTGGGCGATTGGTGGCGCAACCGCTATCGCCGGTATTTAAATGTCTGCTGCTGTTTGTGGGCTGGCAGCTGGTGGTGACGCTCTTATCCTCCAATCCGTGGCACACGTGGTTCGGCCCGGTGGAGATGGGCGAGGGGACGGGCTGGCACGTTATCCTGCTGCTGCAATACATGGTATTATACCCGCTGTGGATGGACACCTCCTCGCGCCGCCTGCTTCTGGTGGGGGCTATTTCCAGCCTCATTCCGCAATGCGCGCTGCATTTTTTATTCCAGCAGGATGTCGAATTGCCCGATGGGGTGGAGGGCTGGGCGCCCGGTGCGTGGGCGGCGTATCTGGCGTTTATGGTGGTGCCGCTATGGATGGGTTTAATCGTCAGCGGTATTATTAAATCACCGCGGAGTTACATCGCGCCGATGCTGCTGCTGTTTGGTGTGTTACTTATTTCGCACAACAAATCCTCGCAAGTGTTATTTCCGCTGGCGCTGCTCGTGAGTTTTTTAGCGAACCTGCTCCCGCGTTTTTTTATTCCAGGCAAACATTGGCGTGTGACCATGGCGTTGGTGGCCGTCGCAGCGTCGCTATTCTGGATTGGGTTTAGCAGCATATATCCGGCATTTCCCGACACCAGCCATAGCGGCGCCATCACCAAACTCCTCGCGGAAAAAGACGGGGCGATGAGCACGCGCCTGGTGTTCAACAAGGTGGGAATGATTGCGATAGAACACAGTCCCTCGCGTTGGATCATAGGTGATGGCTGGGGGCATTTCCGCGACGATCTGTTCAAATATGTGTTGGTTGATGGGGTGAAGGTATACGAAGGCAAGGAGCGCGATCCCAACTGGTTTATGGTGAATGGTTATGCATTCCACAGCCATAACCAGCCGCTGGAAGCGCTGTTGTCGCTGGGGCTGATCGGTATGATCCTGTGGTTTGCCATTCCGGTGGCGGCGCTGATGACGATGGAAGACCAATTCTTCTGGGGATGCGCGCCGCTGCTGGTGGCGCAGACCATTCTATGCAGCATCTGGTTTGAACTGCCGCAGTGTATTCCCTATCTGGCGTTGATGTGGGTTATTCCCTCCCCATTAGGGGGAGGGTCAGGGTGGGGGCATGGTAGTGCTGAGTCCAACAACGCCCCCCTCCCGGCCTCCCCCCTAATGGGGGAGGGGATACTCAAAACAGCACTTACCCTCGCCGTCCTCGCCATGGCAGGCAGCGCAGTCGGGCAATGGGAGGGGATGTGGTACGGCGAGAATATGTATCAGGCGAATCATAATCCTGAAAAACGAGTGTATGATCGCGCATGGGTGGAGCGGGATATTGCGCACGGCGGCGAACGCCTGCGTGAACTGGCGACGGCCTATAGCAGCATCCTCGAAAAGCAATCCAGCGTAGATAAAAACGATGCCGATTGGTTCGCGCAGTATCAGGCGGCGTTGCATGATGCGGGCATGTCCCCTTATGTCGGCGCGCAGATCGCTTCAGCCGAAGTGGAATTGGATTATGATGCGTTGGATTTACACCAGAAATTATCTTCACCGCTTCCTGATGCGCTCATACGCCTTGCGGCAAAAGCCCCGCTGCGTGACGACATCGCCACGCGGTATCTGCTGACCTTCGATAGCCCTGTCATTCTCGGGCGCGAAGCGAGCCGGGAATCTCGGCAAGTTCAAATACAGTTTTTACAGCAACTCCTTGCCATCAATCCCAACCATCGCGGGGCATTGTGGAAACTCGGCGCGATTTTACGCAAAACCCCCGGCCGCGAAGCCGAAGGCATCGCCATGCAGAAGCGTGCATTGGAGCTAGGGGTTGGGAGTGTTTATCCGGTGGGTGAAAAAGATATGGCCGAGCTGAAACAGCCCGAAAAGTATTTTAGCGAGAAGCCTGGGTTGTTTGCCCCTGTGATGGCGGCATCTGGTAGTTCTTTACGTCATTAGGGTACTTCTGCTGCAATTCTGTTTTGAGATTCTGTAAGTAGGTGACGCAGTTTTGTGGTTGATCGCCGTCTATGACGTCCAAAACACCTGTTTCAGTGCCTTCAATTTTAGGGATCCGCGCATCAATGTAAGACAAGGTCGATTTGGTCGGCCTGGCTCCGTTATCCAGTAGAAAATCCATTATAGGTTTGGTCTTCCCTGCGTCATCCGATATGAGAATTAAAACATCCATGGCAGTAAGATAAGCATCGCCTGGCAGCTCCGTGACCAATCGATGCGTACCATCTACTTTAACCGCCACATTGATGGCGTCTTTCAACTCAGGATGTGCTGCAAATAGGCCTATGATCTTGGACGTGTCATTGTTCTGATAGGCATCGATTAATGTATCTATTAATTGCAATGCGTTGTCGGCTTGTATTTCGGATGCGGATGGGCGCGGGTGTATCTTGCGCCACCATCTTTTTATTGCTGGGCCATGGCTCACGGCCTCTGTGCCGATGACGGCAGCAGCTACCGTTGTTGCAACGCCCCCTAAAAACCACCGTCTGGACTCATGTGTTTTATAAGCGTCTTTGATTCTCTCGGCTAATTCGTCATATTGATCATAGACCCAACCGATCATTTCCCTCCTTGCTTTTGCTTTATCAGAAAGCACTTGATCTAGTTGTGTCTCTAATGATGTCGCGGGATCCGTGCCATCAAACACTGTACCTTCGGCTCTATGGTTACTGAGCAACGCTATCTCTGCCTCTCTTCTCCACGCCTCTTCGACTTCAGGATGATCACGCAAATGATC
>Ga0206856_10236_pt1 | contig 18062 bp, 19 predicted proteins | sample Alteio_BWOrgCont_48_FD_152630 | JGI IMG/M metagenome (GOLD analysis project Ga0206856, IMG submission 152630) | Enriched cells from forest soil in Barre Woods Harvard Forest LTER site, Petersham, Massachusetts, United States -... | ecosystem: Environmental > Terrestrial > Soil > Temperate forest >...
AAAATAACACATAGAGTCATTTTGGCCCCACCTTTGCACTCTCATGAGGCATGTTCACATCAAGCCACAAAATCATTGCCGTAGCACTCGCCGTATCCGCGATCGCATCCGGCTGTGGAGATGCGGCGTATAGAACGACCCCCAATACCAACATCACGACCGCAACGACGGGCACGACGGCCGTAACAGCCACTACCACGACATCTTCAACCACATCATCAAGCAGTGTCTCCGCGGCCACTTCAAGCGGAGTTCCTCCCTTATCATTTACGGTTCAAGGTCTGGGTTACACGACTCCCGTCACATTCACAGTGAGCACTCGAACGGTGTTGATGGTAGAGTTTACTCCCACCAACCAACTTTCGACCACCGGCAATTATTCGCAACTAGGCGTCTACATTAACGTCGGCAGTACCGCTGGACAAGGCGGCGAAACTTTAGCAACCCCGCTGCTTCCCATTGGTGTCGCGAGCGGTGTGATGGATTTTTCGGCGGCCTTTACGCAAACCTGCGCCTCAACAGATACGACTTGTCGCCAAAACGTCGTGATTACGATCAATAAACCCAACGACGATTATTATTGCATGAGTTTCGGCATGTACTGCCCATACACGAACGCACTCAGCACACAACATTGGTACGGCACCCTGAGCGTACAAACTGACGATACAGAGAGTTTATAAACTGTCTAAGGATTAGGCAGATGAAAGATTTTAAATGAAAACGAACGATAAAAACCGAGAAAACAGAAGTGAAATCAAGGAGTGTCGAATTGGCCTCGACGTTGCAATAGGTAGGGATTGTATGAGTAAGAATTATGGTCTGCCTAAAATTTTGATGATCGCGGCAGTTCTCTTTTCGGGGTGTGGACCCGCATACTCGGAGAGCGGTCAACCCACGGCCAGTACGCCGACTGCAACGACTCCAACCACGACGACACCGGTGCCAACGACCACGGCGGCACCTGCGTCGATATTTACTCCATCGATTATTCAAACTTTTAATATGACCGCATCGGGAGTTTATACCGTTGTCGTCAATACGGACAATCTTCTCCAAGTTCAAGTCACCGCACAGCCTGATCCTGTCACGGTTGGAAACTACACCTGTGCTCAATTCAGCCTACAAGCACTGGGTAACACCCAAAGCACCGGCATCCTCGCCGTCAACGGCGGTGGATTGAATTGCTCGGGCGCAAGCTCCACGACGGGAACCATAGATTTCTCGACTCGATTGTCCCCTGGCCACGGCCCAGTGACAATCACGATCTCGAATGCTCAAACAGACTATCAATACACTCAGTGTATGACGACCGCTTATGGATATCCTTATCCACCTTATCTGCAACCGATGTACGGCTGTAGCATGTACTACCCCGTTCGCTCGTTAGTCACGGATCTTGAGGCAGCTGCCGAAATCCAAATCATGACTAACTAAGGGACGATCAACGAGGACAGCCGTTTTCGGCGAGTTTCATCACCACGGGACCGAAATCTTCTTGTTGCGGATTTGCAAAAGACGAATCCTTCAGCGTCGCGAGCGAACTCATAAAATAATGCCAATCACCCTGACACGCTTTTATAAGCGCATCGAATTCCGTCTGCCCGGTATTGTAAGTTTTAAACTGGATCAACGTCGCATTGTTGAGATCGCGCCGATATCCGAGATCTGCTTTGAGCTTCGCCAAAATCTTCGCTTTCAGTTCTAACTTTTCGGTATCCGGCTTCGAGGACTGATAAAGCTTTTCAAGCTCCTCGTAGCCCAGGTGTAACTTACGCAACGCCACCTCTGAGGCCGTCACCCCTTGTACGTAAGCCGCTTTTTCGGGCGAGTTTGCCCCGACTTTTTGGTCAAGATAAACTCGGGTCAAATGATCGGCGACAAAGCTTGCTAAACTCTCATTAAAATACGACTGCCCGTTGATATAAAGTGTCGCGTGCACAGACTCATGGATCACAACGTTCACTAACTCACCCAACGCTGGGTCTCCCACAGCCTGAGGCCCAGTGGGCGCGTCCGGAATCATCGTCGACAACACCGCATCACGAAACCAACCCAACGTCGAATAAGCCGAAGCGCCGCGAACATCGGCGTCCCAGCCTTCTTTGCGAAGACTCTCGGCATATTCTTGCGCGTTTTTTAAATCAAACCAACCCAAGTACGGGAAACTTCCGACAATGGGAAAACTCCAAGTTTTAGACTTAAACCGTAAGACCTCGCTCGCGCTGACCACATAGACGGCTGCAGAGCGATCCAGTTTCACATAGTCTTTATAGTTGGGCGTCGGCTTTAAGCCTTGAGATTCGCCAAATTTTTTGACAGCCGGGATCTGGCTCAAAAGATTTTTGATTCGCGGAGGAGTCCTCTCATCTTTTAATACTTCAGCGATGGGTTTTGCGCGGTTAAAAAGCTCCCATTGCCCTTCGCTGGCTTGCAGGAGGTAGCTGAGAGAACCACAGCTTGAAAAAAGTGAGGAGGTAAACAACAAAAACGCGATCGCGACAGGAGTCGGACGCGCAAACAAAAGAGGGGTATTAGAAATAAATCGACAAACCTGTTTGAATCGAAAAATTCTGCTGCCAACTCCAAATCGCACCGTTGGTAAGATACGTCGTCGCATCAGCACGAAGTCCAAAAGTGCGAGTAAAAAAGAGCCGAAACCCAGCACCCAAAATCGCCGAGAGATCGTCTTCGATCGCTGGAGGTGCCGCGACTCCAAATCCATAAGATCCTGTTGCGGTTCGATTGAGTTCTCCCACACCGAGTTTAAAAAACGGTTGAATGAAAAAATCTTTCCCCGTAAGTGACTGAACCCAATCCACTGAGTACATTTGATCATGAAAGGTGGTATCCTGAAACCCCGCAATACTCGTTGTGTCTGTAGTGTCCTGAAACTCGACTTCAACTTCCGTCTTATCAGTCAAATGATAACCCAAGGAAGAAGAATAACTCACCTTCCATTCATAATCTGACTCTGAATAATAATTAAGCGAATAAGAATAGCCGGCAGACAGCTCAAATACTCCTGCCGCGGCGCTCGTCGGCAACAGGAACAATGAGTAGATCAGCAGCACATCCCCTATAATGAGGTATCGAAGACGATGAAAATCCATTTTTTACTCCTCCATGATATTCATTGGCGACTCCGTCACCGCATATCTTGGCGATTCCATCGCCACTACTTACGACGCACCTTCGTGCGTCGCTTCTCGAAAGACGTGCAAACTCAATCCTCTCGAATTTGCGAAAGCTCATCGATGAGCTTCTTTTTTTCGTCCTCTTCACCTTTCTTAGCCTTTTTACGAAACCGAACTCCCGGGTCATTGCCATCTGTTTTCGATTTACCGGGATACAGCATCTGCGCTCCCGACGACTCCCCTGCGACCATCCTCTTCACCCAATGATCGCGAAGCTCAGCGTCGTGTTCGTCCGGTGTATTGCGAATATATTTTGCGAGTGCACGCTTGCGTGCTTCTTCTTTGAGTTTCGCGGCCGCCAACTTACGCGCTTCTTCGGAGAGTGGCGGCTTTGGAGGCTCGCCATTGTCGACAGCTTCTCGATTTTCGAACTCTAATCCGGCCGGAGTGCGTTTGGCCGCGAGTTTCGCACCGCCCGTATCTGAATCGGATTCTTCGGTCTCCAAATCTGCGGCGAATTTTCGATCCACTCGACGCTTAACCGTCTTAAGTGCAAAAGATCGATCATGTTCACCCACGTGCATTTGAGCCAAAATCGGCCGAATCGATGCGATCGAGACCGCACGCGGTGCGGACGGCACCACTCGAACCAATCTAAAATTAAGCGAAGTCGCCTCTCCCCCATTCGCTTGCACACGACGGGTGGGCTCAAAACGATTCTCAAGCTCGGCCGCATGATCGAGCGAGATCAGCTGGGTCTCCCGATCAGCTTCGTTGAAAATCACAACCATCGTTCCCCGTTTAACTCGCGCACGAGCATTGGCGCTCAAAACTCGAAGCTCACCACTGCCGTAAATCGCAGACGCATAAACCTCGCCGCGATAAAGAATCACCTGATCACCCGAATCATGGCCATCCGTATTGCTTTCTGGAAATCCGATGTACGAATGCGGGCTCATATTCACTTGGTAGCCATCTCGGTGGCGTACCTGCGCCCAACCGGTTCCGGTTGAGACCCATCCCCCGCAAGGAATCCCGACATTGCTGTTAGCGACGACCAGATGGGTACGGCTAGAATCTAAAATTTGAACATCGCCCGCGAAATTTTCCAACGTCGCACACGGAACATCATCATTGGCGGTCGTTTTTTCGGCCTCGACAGCCGCGGCATCCCGTACGAATAGCAGCACGCTAAGCGTGATGAAAACCGTGGCGAGAGTGAGACCGAAGGTCTGACTGCTGTGATTAATCCTCGTCTGATGTAGCCGGCGCACGATTGCCCTCCATTGAATTCACCCAATCCGCTTCCGTGGAATGGGGATGATGATCAACCAGATCTCTCAAAATCGATTGCGACTGCGTGTGTTTGCCGAGGCGCTCGGAGACTAATGCTTTCCAAAGACGCGCATGAGCGTGAAACGGAAGATTCTCTGGGGTATCCGGAGTCTCCATCACCTTGTCGAAAAAATGTTCCGCTGTATCAAAGTTATCCAGGCGATACCAAGCCACGCCCGTCATCAAAAAGTTTCGAGGAGATTTGTAGGTGGAGTTCTCTTCAAGACCCGTTAAGAAAGATAGGATCTCGGCCGCCTTCTCATCTTCGCGACCTTTGAAATAACTGACTCCTAAAGTGTAAAGCTGTGCGGGCAGTAAATGTCCCGGATGTTTGTACTGAATACTGGCCAAGCTATGGCCGACTTTGCTCCAAGTTTCTTCCGTCAGTTTCAGCTCAAGTTGTTTCGTGCTGAGCTCGGCATCAGCCGCGTGACAATCAAACTGAAGAGACTCTAGTTTCAACCGCAGATGTGCGTTTTCGAGCTTCAAACTCTCTGCATCTGCCTCCGCCTTGTGAAGGGCATCGACTTTGTCCTGAACACTCTCCCACGCAAGCCCCACAGGCTCGAGCATCCCGTGGAAACTCCATTGGCCAACCCCAGAATGCGCAAAAACCTGTTTTACAACATGGGGTTTTGCCGCCGCAAAACCAATCGCGCCCATAGCAACCACGGACGAGACTAGCCCCACGATCTTCGCCTTCGTGTTCACCAGTGCCTTCAGATTCTCTGATATCTTTGAACGGTCCATCTCAAGCTACCAATCGGTCGACCCCGCGCTGGACTTGAGAAAAAGAGGTGAGCCCCACCTTTGGGTGGGGTGAGGCTCACCTTTTGGTTAAGAAGTGCGTCAAAAACCAGGCACCCGACACTGAGAACGGGAGCAAACCCTATTTTCTCTTTGCATTAAAGTTGTTATAGACTCTCGAAACACCTTCAAAAGGAACCGCCGTGGAACGTTTTGCCAAGATCGCTGCCCTGTCTCTCAATCAAGTTCTCGAATCGCCCATCCAGGCGACGGACCTCGAGACCCCACCTGATCCGAAGATGGGGGATTTTGGTTTTCCGTGCTTTAGACTCGCAAAACAGTTCCGCAAAGGGCCACCCCAGGTAGCAGCGCAAATCGTAGCCGATCTCAAAGCCAAAAACGCCGTACCAGCCGGCTGGACCGTGGCGCCCGTCGGGCCGTATGTGAATTTCACCGTTCCACCCGGCGAAGTCGTCGGCACCCTCCTTCGTGAAATCCTGGCAGGCCCCGGCCTCGGCTCCTATGGCAAACTCCCGGCTAAAACCCGTGGAACTTGGGTGCTCGAATACAGCTCCCCCAACGTCGCCAAACCTCTCAACATCTATCACCTCCGCCCTACCGCACTGGGCGCCACCCTCGATCGCATCGGCCGCTTCCGCGGCTTTGACGTCATCTCGATCAACCATCTGGGCGACTGGGGCAAGCAGTATGGCATGCTCACCGTCGCTTTCCGAATCTTCGGTAAAACCCTGCAAGATAACCTCTCGATGATGGATTTGGTCGATCTCTACGTACGCGTGAACAAAGTCGCCGAAACCGACCCCTCTATTGAAATCGAAGCCCGCGAAGCCTTCGTGAAACTCGAAAAAGGCGATCCCTCCGTCACCGCGCTTTGGAAAAAATGCGTGGACGTTTCCATTCGAGATTTCGAACGCGTGTACGCGCGACTCGGAGTCAAATTCGATCACATTTGGGGCGAGAGCTTTTACAAAGACCAACTTACGCCGCTGCTCGAAAAACTCCGTGCCTCCGGACTTCTCGTCGAAAGTGAAGGCGCGCAAGTCGTGCACGTCACTGACTCCGAGGGCCCAGATGCCAAAGAACTCCCGCCGTGTATCTTGCAAAAGAGCGATGGCGCGACCATCTACGCGACTCGCGACGTGGCGGCCGCGATTTATCGCGAAGAAAAATTTCACTTCGATCGCATGACCTACATCGTGGGCGGCGAACAACGCCTGCATTTTCAGCAGGTTTTCGGCGTATTGCGCGCGATGAAACTCTCCTGGGCCTCCAAATGTGAGCACGTCCCGTTTGGACTCTATCGCTTCAAAGATGCGAAGATGTCCACACGTAAAGGCAATTTCGTCACGCTTGAAGAAGTCTTGGGTCAGGCCAAAGAGCGCGTCACCGCACTGATGGAAGCGCGAGCAAAAGAGTCCGCCGACTCGCCCACCACCGGCACTTCCATCGATCCGGCAATTGTTGAAGCGGTCGCCGTCGGCGCGGTCGTTTACCACGACCTGCACACCGATCCTTCGCGCGATGTCGAATTTGATATCGAACGTGTCGTCGATTTTGAGGGCGAAACCGGACCGTATTTGCAATACGCGCATACTCGCTGCGTGAGCCTCTTGCGTAAAGCCCGCGAAACGGAGCAACTGAAAGGCGATGTCATGTTTTCGGATTCGCTCGTTGCACAGCTTCGCGCGCCAGAAGAATTGGCGCTCCTGAAAGTCTTGGGCCAGTTCCCGCTCCAATTGGAACGCGCGCTGAGCTTCGCAAAAGCGAGCCATTTAGCGACGTATTTGATCGATGTCACCAAAGCGTTCGGCGCATTTTATCGCGAGTGTCACGTGTTGGGCGAAGCCCCAGAAGTGACTTCGGCGCGCCTGATGCTCGTCGAAGCGACGCGCCGAATCCTCGCTCAAGGCCTGGGCTTGATGCTGATCCCGTTGCCAGAAAGAATGTAATTACTTTCCGCCACCGCTATCGACGACACCTTTTCGTGCAAGTTCTCGCACGAGCAGATCGTCCAATTCATCTTGATGAATCACTCGTCCTTTGACTCCGTGGTGGCGACGAAGTCCGCGGTTTTTCCACGGACAACGCTCGTAAAACTCTCGCACCGTCTCAATATCCTCTTGAATGAGGGCGTAAACCCAGCGTGGGATCTTTTCGTTCGTCAGCAAACGCTCCGTGAGTTCGACTAAGAGCTTATCACTCGCACCACTCAATAGTCGCTTGAGATTGGGCCACCACGCCTGAGGCAAATCGATCGTATAAATATTCGGCGGCGTCCTCCGTGTGAGACGTGTCGGCCACTCAAAACGTTCATCTCCATTTTGTGAGACCCAGATCAACCGCAAGAGTGCTGCATACCCTTCACGAACCAACGCGCGGCCTTTGAAAGCACCAAAAATCAGCCCCTTTTGTGCATTTTCGTGCATCGTGAGACGAAAGATCACGCCCCCAGGTACAGGCTTCAGGACAATAAAATAATAGGTATCCGGCCGTGTATTGAGCACGTTAAAAGGAGGGTCCTCTTCGCGAAGCAGCCGGTTTTCACGAATGAGGGCATCCATTTCACTTTCGCACTCCTCCCAAACGATCTCGACGACGAAGTGAAGCAATCTCAAAACTTTGCGCGAAACCGTTTCTGGCCGAGCCCGTTTGTAGGAATTCAAACGCACGCGCAGATTTTTTGCTTTGCCAACATAGAGGATCTCACCGTCAGCCCCGCGCATGATATAAATCCCCGGAGTTTGTGGAACACTCTTAAAAAACTCGGCGCCCAAACGCGGGATCAGAGGATTCTCGTACGGCAACAAGCGCTCTTGCACCGGGAGCAAAAATCGCGGACGAGGAAATAGTTCGAAAGGTTCGTCTGACATCTTTAATAACCGAATAACTATAACGGAATAACTGACGCCGCATTCCCGTCGCAGCTCTTGAGATACAAAAGCTAGCGCGTTTGGACGCGAGATTTCCAGGGCAAATTAAGGATCTAAACTTTTAACCCTCTGCATCGAGCTACCGTTACACCCCTGATGAAAAATGCTCTTACACAAAAATTACATGGCCCGCCCGTTAGGCCGTGGTAGCCTTAAACCATGATTCACACCCTTTTAAGCTGGTCACACGGAAGCTGGTTGCCCTGGATTTATTTGGTGGCTGCGACTCACGTCACTAACATCGGCGTTTCGGTTTACTATCATCGTGCGCTCGCTCACGGTGGACTTGAAGTCAGCCCGATTCTCGCTGTTCCGATGCGCATTTGGGTTTGGATGAACACGACGATGAACGCGAAAGCCTGGGTCGCCGTTCACCGTAAACACCACGCTTATACCGAACGCGAAGGCGACCCGCATAGTCCGAAAATTTTCGGCATCCGCGCCGTCGCACTGACTGGCTGGCTCCTATACGCTCGCGCCACAAAAGATACCGCGATGATCGAAAAATACGGCAAAGGCACCCCCAATGATTGGCTAGAAAACAAAGTCCTTGCTCCCTATAGCTGGTACGCACCCGCACTTTTACTTGCGATGAACTGTGCGCTTTTCGGATGGGGATTGGGATTCGCTTTCACTGTCGTGCAACTGACTTGGATGCCGATTTGCGGCGACGTCATCAATGGACTTGGACACTATATCGGATATCGCAACACCCCGACTCGCGACTGGAGCACCAATATCGTGCCGTGGGCGTTCGTGATTGCTGGCGAAGAATTGCACAATAACCATCATGCCAATCCTCGTTCACCGAATTTTCGCATGCGCTGGTTCGAGCTCGATGCGGGCTGGATTTACATCCGATTGTTTCAAGCTCTCGGACTCGCAAAAGTGACGTATCGCGCGCGCACGGTAGACGCCGCTGGCCTTCAAGCGGCTCATACCGACGAAACAGCCGACATCGCCGCCGCGTATTGAGGATGAAACTGACGAGTCGGGTGACTCCACCTACTCGCAACGCGGCTAAGCTAAGAGCCTATCCCAGTTTTTACTGAACAGTGCAAGGCAACTGAAGTGTCACAGGAGCTGCTGCGTCTTCAGGCTGAATCTGAAACGTATACGTCGTGCGATCTGCGGACAACTCCGAATCGAAGTCAGAGAGATAATTGCCTCCCGCAAAATCGATTTCTCCGCTTGGGGCCAACGTATAAGGCATCTGAAATGTATCATTCGAAACAGGTTCGCTCATCGCGCTATCCACATACTGAACTTCGTGCACAGTCACATCGCCTGATGCCGCCACCGTCTGATCAGGAAGAGTGGGGACCGAAATATCCAATGTCAGCGCAATTAAGTGAGTTCCGGTCGTTCCTACTGGGATCTGACCATTCGACACACAATGTGCAACATAATTGAGCCTAGAATGAGTCCGTGCCTGAGCCTGACTTGTAAAACTCGCCAACATCACCACTGAGACAGCCATCAGTTTTTTCATAGTTCCCCTGAGTTACTTTTTAGTTTGTAGAGTTCAGTACTAAGAGCCCGTAGCAAACTCAGACTAAACTAGGTCTCAAAAATGTCAAGGTACGACGCCCTCAGAGCTCGGCGCAATTAGTTACAAAATGAAAACCCCGAGTTCTTCGCTCTTCGTTGAGAAGAAGCAAAAAATCTCGGGGTCTTTTCTTTTGATCTTTCAGGAAGGCCCCGAAAGACGCGACCTTAATCGCTTTTAGTGGTGCTCTCCACCGCCTTGGCCAGGACCTCCACTATGAGCTGGATTTGGAGTCGCAGGAGGCGTGTGCGGATTGGATGGAGCAGGTGCAGGTGCTGGCTTCGGTGCTGGAGCTGGCGTCACCGGAGCAGGTGCGGGTGCCGGCTTTGGCGCTGGAGCCGGAGTCACCGGTGCAGGTGCTGGCTTCGGTGCCGGAGCTGGTGCACTCGAGGCAGGAACGGCAAACTCACCCGTAGGTGCCGGAGGAGGAACGGGCGTATCATCCGACACTGTCTTACAATACGTCGCCCAATTCGTGGAGCTACACATGACTTCGCACTTATTGCCAGGACCGGAAGCGCCTTCACAAGCGACTGACCCAATAATAACCGCATAGCATGAATTGCGGGTATCAGTAGCAGCCTGGGCTTCACTCACACCTGACGCAGCCGAGAACGTACCTACACCCGGAATCTGCATTGAGCACAGCGACTTCATCGGCACAGGAGGAGGAGGAAGTGGAGCTGGCGCAGGCTGAGGGGGGAGCGGTTGAGGCTGTGGCTGAGGATCGCCATGACCTTGGCCATTGTGTCCCTGATCGTCATGTCCATGATCATCTCCTGGCGGAGGAAGCGGAGCTGGAACAGGGGCCGGAGCAGGAAATCCGCCGCCGTGATCGTGGTCATGGTTGTCGCCGCCCTGATTTGGGAACGGCTGTGGACCGTTTGGACCGTGGTCGTGATTGCCACCAAATGGAGGAGGAGGCGGAACTGGCATTTGAGGGCCAGGTTGATCGCCCGTGAATTGCGCGCACTCAATCATCGCATAATTTTTGAAATTATGATCAGCGCCGCAAGAGTCATCTTCGGCTGTCGCAATACGAATGCCGTAGTTTGGCAGATATCCGCCCCCCAAAGCAGCACAAACATCCGCTGGAGCGTGGCCCGCACAGAATATCGCCTGACCATCTACTGAATATGGATTCGGAATTTGGACCCAGCTATATCCTTGAGGCAGATCATCGCGAAAGCACTGGATATCCGCGTAGCTCTGATTGTTATTCGCGTCGCCACAATAGGGATCAAAAGCCATGCTCTGAACATTGCCAAAGTTCGCGTTGTATCCCATGTAAGCGCAAACAGCGGTTGGCGGATTACTCGCGCAGAAAGTATGCCCGCCTTCGATCGAATATGGGCTTTGGACATCTACCCAATCAGCGTGGCTGACATAGGGTAACGCCGCAGTCAGAGCGGCCAGTGGAATAAGTAACAATTTTTTCATTTGCAAAACTCCTCGGGGGTATTTTGAATTAGGATCTGCCTCGTGGGCGAACGGGTTGTATCACAGTTTAACGCATTGAGTCAATTTTTATGCAAACATTTTGATTTTATCAGTAATAACAGATAGTTGCAAATACTCGTCGGCACTCGATAGGCTTCTCAGAAAGTGAAATCTAAACCGCACCTCCCCCGGGAGGTCGAGCGTGGATTTCACTTTCCGAGAAGTCCCGAGAGGAGCCCTCCCCGATTTCAGGATGTCGAAAGGGTGGGTAGGGAAAGGGCACGACGCCCGAGTCCGACACGTATTTTGGAATGCTTTACCCGTTACCACCCTCAGCACGCGCTACATTGGAGTCGAAAATCGCGCGAACGTATTCGGCTTTCATCTTAGAGATATTGTCGATGGTGATCTCTTTGGGACAAGCAGCGCGGCACTCACCGATATTCGTGCAATTGCCGAAGCCCTCTTTATCCATCTGCTCCACCATTCGGCTCACACGACGAGTACGTTCCGGATGCCCCTGCGGCAGCAATGCGAGCTGAGTGATCTTTGCAGCCGTGAAAAGCGAAGCCGAAGCATTCGGACATGCAGCCACGCAGGCGCCGCAACCGATACAAGCCGCAGAATCCATCGCCGCATCTGCAATGGGTTTCGAAATCAAAGTCGCATTCGCATCCGCGTGAGGGCCAGATTTTACTGAAACATAACCACCAGCCGCGATGATGCGGTCAAAGGCGCTTCGATCGGTCACTAAGTCCGTGATGACCGGGAAAGCCGCCGCACGCCAAGGCTCAACGACAACCGTTTGTCCGTCATGAAACTTGCGCATATGCAGCTGACAGGTCGCCGTGCCGAGCTTAGGTCCATGTGCTTGCCCATTGATCATGAGCGAACACATCCCACAAATCCCCTCGCGGCAATCGCTGTCGAACTCGACGGGCTCTTCGCCTTTCAACACAAGCTGGTCATTCAAGGTGTCGAGCATCTCGAGAAACGACATGTCTTCCAAAACGTCGTTCACCGTATAATCAACAAAACGCCCGGAGTCCTGCGCATTTTTTTGCCGCCAGATCTTGAGATGTAAAGTCATGCCCTTTTCAGTCGACATAAAAAGATACCCCTTATTTGTAACTTCTCTATTTATAACTTCGTTGGGCCAAGTGAACGTTTTCGAACTCGAGCGATTCTTTATGAAGAGCCGGCTCCTGATTCGCACCCTTGAACTCCCACGCGGCTACATAACAAAACTTTTCGTCATCACGGAGGGCCTCACCTTCAGGAGTTTGACTCTCTTCTCGAAAGTGTCCACCGCAAGATTCGCTACGATGAAGCGCATCGCGAGCCATGAGATCGCCGAGCTCTAAAAAGTCGGCCACACGACCGGCGAGTTCGAGATCCTTGTTGAACTCTTTTTCGTCGCCCAGAATTTTTACACCGCTCCAGAACTCGTTTTTAAGCGCACCAATCTTGGTGATCGCCTCTTTGAGACCCTTCTCATTGCGAGCCATCCCGACGTGCTCCCACATCACGAGTCCAAGATCACGATAGATCTGATTCACGGTGCGTTTGCCGGTCTTGTTGAGCTTCATGAATTGATCGACCCGAGCTTTGACTTCGGCCTCAGCTTCAACAAACTCCTTCGAATCGGTCGTCACTTTGGCCAGCTTGTTGGACGCGATATAATCACCGATCGTGTACGGGATCACGAAGTATCCGTCACTTAACCCCTGCATCAGCGCACTGGCGCCCAAGCGATTTGCCCCGTGATCCGAAAAATTCGCCTCGCCCAACACGTGTAGGCCCGGAACATTGGACATCAAATTATAATCAACCCACAAACCGCCCATCGTATAATGAACGGCGGGATAGATACGCATCGGAACCTTGTACGGGTTCTCGCCCGTGATGTTCTCATACATATCAAAAAGATTGCCGTACTTATCACGAATGGTCGCTTCACCATCGCGTTTGATCGCATCCCGAAAGTCGAGATAAACTGACAAACCACCTGCACCCACGCCACGGCCTTCATCGCAAACAGCCTTCGCGTTTCGAGAAGCCACGTCGCGCGGAACCAAGTTACCGAACGAAGGATAACGACGCTCGAGATAATAATCACGATCCTGTTCCGGGATTTGATCCGGAGATTTTCCGCAGTCTTCTTTTTTAAGCGGCACCCAAACACGACCGTCGTTACGCAAGCTCTCGCTCATCAAAGTGAGCTTCGATTGGTGGGTACCGGAAACAGGGATACAAGTCGGATGAATCTGCGTGTAACAAGGATTCGCGAAAAGCGCGCCCTTCTTATGCGCGCGCCAAATCGCTGTGCAATTGGAGTTCATCGCATTCGTCGAAAGATAAAAAACTCGACCATATCCGCCGGTTGCCAAAATCACCGCATCACCCGCGTAACGCTCGATTGCGCCCGTCACCAAGTTTCGAACGATCACGCCACGCGCCTTGCCTTCGACCAAAACCAGATCCAGCATCTCGCGACGAGACAGCATCTCGACTTTGCCCGCATCCACTTGTCGCATCAACGATTGATACGCGCCTAAGAGGAGCTGTTGCCCCGTTTGTCCGCGGGCGTAAAATGTACGAGAGACTTGCGCTCCGCCGAACGAGCGATTCGCAAGCTCGCCACTGTATTCGCGCGCGAACGGCACACCTTGCGCCGCACATTGATCAATGATCAAGCGACTATTTTGTGCGAGCCGATAAACATTCGCTTCGCGAGATCGAAAATCTCCGCCTTTGACTGTGTCGTAAAAAAGTCGAAAAACGCTATCACCGTCGTTTGGATAGTTTTTTGCCGCATTGATCCCCCCCTGCGCGGCGATACTGTGCGCCCGACGAGGAGAGTCTTGAATGCACAAGCACTTCACATTGTAACCCATCTCAGCCAACGATGAGGCGGCCGAAGCCCCTGCCAAGCCCGAGCCGACGACAATGATCGTGTGTTTGCGCTTATTCGCCGGGTTGACGAGTTTGATTTCGTTACAATGCTTTTCCCATTTTTGCGCCACGGGACCTTCTGGAACTTTTGAATCGAGCTTCATCGGAGAACCCTTCCCATCATCATGTGAAGAAATATAAAAATGGCGGAATCAAAAAGAATCCCAATGCCAGTACCGCTGCAAGCATCCAAGCCGTCATTTGAAGGGGCTTAGAGATCAGCTGATTGTTCACCCCAAGCGACTGAAACGCACTCCAAAATCCATGTTTCAAATGCTGCCACAAAAATAAAATCGCCCCCATATACAACACGACGTAAACAGGGTTTTTGAATGCTTCACGAACCAAGCGATACAAATCACGCGCTTCTTCACCGTGAATTTGAGTGACATAACCTTGATCAACACCTGCGCCGAAACGAAATTGGGCCACATGCAAAATCAAAAAGATAAAAAGAATAATCCCGGTCACTTTCATATTCCGAGAACCGATCGTATTCGTCGTCGCGACACTTCCCTTGCGAGTGTGTTTTGCGTATTTCACCGGACGAGCGCCCGCATTGTGCACGATCGTTCGAAACGCGAAAACAATGTGCACTAGGAAAAGCCCCATGAGCCCAACTTCAGCTGCGAGGAGTAACAATCCATAAGAGTGGAGTTTCGCGACGTACCCGTTAAACGGGTCGCTTCCGTGAAAGTACAAACTCAAGTTGCCTAATAAATGGGTGATGATGAAACCGACCAGTGCGAGACCAGACAGCCCCATGACCAACTTCTGCCCGACGGTGGAAAAGAGAACCTTGCGAATTGGGATCATAGAATATTAATCCTTTCACCAGCGGGTGGAAAAATCAATAAGTACCGCACGTTTGAGAAATTTACTCGTCATCCCGACGAAGAACTAACGTCGAGACCGACTTCGGGATTCGTAACTCCAAAATCCAAACATGAGCACCTGACGCCCGTTGCTTCGTTTGTGAAATATCCGCGACAAAATTCAATATCTCCGGCACCACGGCCGATCCGGAGGGTTTCACTTCGACCCATTGACCTACCAAATGAGAGGTCTGCCCTTTCGCATTCTGCAGCCTAAACACTCGCGGTCCAATACGCATCTCACCGTGGAGGACAGCCAAAGAGTCAGTACCGACGGAAAGCTTCGCGCTCACGCGACGACTCGAAAGCTGAGCGAGCTTGGCTTCCACTTTTTGAGGCTCGATCCAATACCCGCTCCAAACACCGGCAAAGTCTGCACTGACTCGCGCGGTCACAGGGCCGACTTCCCCGGCGGCGGAGGTCAGGACAAGCGCGTAAAACCCCAAAAAAAATGCAGTGAACCCAAGCTTGAAAGTAATAACGAAAATCTACCCCTCTCACTCATCGGCGTCAACGCTGCCGCCCGATTTGACATCACTGATACAGCGGGCTAAGACTTCAGGGTGTGTTTGTGCCTAACGGCAGGGGGAAATTCAAATGATCTTCAATTCTGACTCCGCGTCTCGCGCGTCTTTTGTGGTCTTGTGTGCACTCGTCAGCTCGTTTTTCGCAGGCGCCCCACTTTCGGCGCATGCAGCGGACTGCAACGCGGTCCTAGCCAATCTCTCCCAAGAGACAAACCTCTCCGTCCTCGACGACTGCAAAGATCAGTTCTGGGATCAAGGCAAGCTCGACGAATTCGTCGCCCTCTCCTACCGCTGCATCGACCTCGACCCGAACTACGAAGTCGATTATGAAATGATCAATTGGGTTCGCCTCAGTCAATATGTCAACGAGCTCATTGCGGCTCACGGTGCACCACTTCCGGATGGAGATTCAAAAGTCATCGAAGCTAAGCAGATCTATGAGCAGGGTGCTCCTCGCTTTAAAAACGATCCTACTTATTTCTTAGACGTCGGAACAACCGACATGAATATCGCTTTTCGGAATAATATCGTCGAGATTTTCCCGGTCTCACTGGATGCATTTGAACGGGCAGAAACAGCTGCGACCCAAGCAGGAAACACTGCGCTCATCATCCGGGCTCGCCTCGACATCGGCCATAACTATCGATATGCGGGGCAAAAAGATCTCGCGATCGCAGCCTACCGAAGAGTGCTGCTACTGGACCCGCAAAACCCAGTCGCTCTGCACTACATCGCGCTCTTAGGCGGTTAATTCGCAGACAGCCTTGCTTAACCCTATAACCCTACTCCGCCAAGTAGGTGATTTTGAATTCAGGCAAGGAAGATTTCGCGAAAAAACCGGAGCAGACACGTACGTCTGTGAGGATTTTTTGCGAAATCTGACGACGCATCAATTCAAAATCACCACTTGGCGGAGTAGGGTTAACCGCGGTAGGACTTGTGCGGACTGTAGACCCCCTGCCATTGCCGCAAATCACACTGCGACTCGCCGTTCGGGGGGAGTTTAACCAATGCGAACGTCAAGGCGTACTGCTGCCCGAGGCTATGCCAGTCTAAGTTGATCATCTTCGTCCACGTGCCCGTGTTGATATATTGTTTGCCGTCGGGATAGATCTTATCCATCGGCTTGTGAGTGTGACCGAAGATCACCGTTTTCACATCCGCTTCGGTATTGAGTAACCCACGCGCCTGCTTTTCAAGGTCGAGGAAAAAACTCGTCTCCTGCTTGACGATCTCGATCGTCGTCCGAATGCTCGATCGACGTTTCGGACTATAAACAAAACGCGTCTTTAAAAAATAAAGCGTCGATAAAAACACATATTTTAACGTAAAAATTGGATCAAAAATCATCCCGAAAAAAATATACAACTTCACAGGCCGAATCTTATCGAGAAACTCCCGTTCCCATTTCAAACGGTTCACGATTTTAAGAACATAGAAGCTGCCCCAAGGAATATTCAGAACCGGCTGATCCAGATAAGACTGGAGCACGGGCTTATCAAACTCAAGAAAGTGAACGGCTTCAAATTGATTGCCGTGATGAACCTCAACGCGGTTATCCCAACGTACCCGATCACGATCCGCGATCAAGGTCACTTTTTCGCTGGGGAACGAACCGTTCGGATCCCATTCGCGCACGATACGCTCGCGCACCTTCGGGAAGAATAGGTCAGCATCGTGATTGCCGACCATGTAAGTAACTTTTTTGCCCGGTTTGGCCGCAAACTTTCGGATTGCCGCCATTACCTTCGGATGCCCGAGGAAAATCGCCTCCAACTTATACAAAGCGATCTCTTCCGTGATTGCGTCTTCAAATTCGCCTTTGTACGGAACGTTCAAAAAATCGAGATAATCGCCGTTGATGAAGAGCTCGACATCCACCGGACCAGACGGACCGTCGCCATACGCCCCCGTGGAGAAGTACTCAAACATCTCGCACATCTCTTCATCGAAAAAAAAATCTTCGTGTGGGTTGAGCTGACCTTCAAAAAATCGACCTGCCGATAGGTGGCAGTCACTAATGACGATCTTGTACTTGGAATGTGGATCTACGTCGCTCACGCGCCGTCATCACCAATGGCTTCGACAGGGCAAGCTTCCTTGGCGGCTTTGCACTTCGCCTCTTCTTCTTCATTCGTCGGCTGCTTATAAACGTAGGAATACCCATGATCATCATCGCGGGTGAAGTTCTCGGGCGCTTCAGTACGACACGCGTCACAATCAATGCACTGGTCATCCACGTAAAAACGACCGTCTAGATTATTGGGCCATTTTTTAGACTTATCTGCCATAGGGGACTTTTCAGCGATCTTGAGATCAAAGTCAACCTAGAAAAGAGCGGGTCCTGTCACAGCCTTCGAGACGGCGAAAGGACCCGCCGATTTTAACGCCAAATCTTATCTAGCCGAAATCAAAGATACCCAAGCACGACGGGCAGGTTTACGAGTTGCTGCCGGCTTACGAGCGACTTTGCCGCGAGCTGAACGCAATGAGCCAGTCGCTGACTTAACCGCAGTTTTTCGAGCAGACTTGCCACGAGCAAGTGC
>Ga0206856_10231_pt1 | contig 17983 bp, 17 predicted proteins | sample Alteio_BWOrgCont_48_FD_152630 | JGI IMG/M metagenome (GOLD analysis project Ga0206856, IMG submission 152630) | Enriched cells from forest soil in Barre Woods Harvard Forest LTER site, Petersham, Massachusetts, United States -... | ecosystem: Environmental > Terrestrial > Soil > Temperate forest >...
TATTTGTTCAATATTGTACTTGTACTGCAATTTATTTCAGTGGGCGCCACGATTATGTCTGAGAGGTATAGTTATGTGCCTTATTTCGGTATATTTTTTATGGTCGTTTATTATGTGCAGCAATTCATGAAAAAAAGATCGTCTTTGCGTATCCCGTTCATAGTTGGTTTAGGTTTTTTATTATGCCTGAGTGGTTATCAGTGCTATGGCAGAACCAAGGTATGGCACGATTCAGGAACCTTATGGGAAGATGTTATAGATAAATATCCTAACCGGGTTGAACTTGCGTATAATAATTTGGGTGATTATTATTTTAACATGGGGGATGATGATAAAGCCTTTGAGTATTATAAAATAGCTATTAGTATGCATGCCAAATACGCAGAGACTTATACTAATGTGGCCAATATATATGCTAAACGCAAGCAATATCGCGAAGCGTTCAATACATACAAGCAAGCTTTACAGGTAGATAGTAATGACTTTAACATATACCTGAATATGGGTATTACCTATTCTACGATAGGTAAGTATGACTCTGCTGCAATGGAGTATGATCAAGCACTCAAGCTTAATCCCTCTTCGGAAAAAGTATTGCATGCCATGGCCATAAATAACATAAGTGCCGGACAATATGCCAAGGCGATATCCGATTATAACAAACTTATTCTCATCAATCCCAATGTAGCCCTTTATTATCAAGAACTGGGCATTGCGGAGGCTAATATGGCTGATTTTGGGAATGCCATTGCAAGTTTTAAACGCTCTCTCAGTTTAGATCCCGGTGATGCAGATTGCATATTTAATATATCTGTGCTTTATTATAAAATGAAAGACTATCCCGATGCATTAACATATGCTATAAAGGCAAAACAGGGAGGTCATCAAGTAGCGGATTCGTATATTAGCGATTTGCAGCAAAGTGTAAATTCGTCGGCTAAATGAGCGGCAACAATAAAAAATATAAGAAGCCACAACCGGGAGTAAAAAAAGCTCCTGTTAAGCAAACCCCTGTATTAAAAAAACCGGGTGGTGATCCCGCATCCAACTTACGACTTGGCTTATTAGCAGGTATTGCCATCATAACTTTTATCTGTTATAGTTATTCTTTGCATAACCAGTTTACTAATTGGGATGATGGCCTGTATGTAGATACCAACCCCTATATCAAAAACCTTACTCCGGAAAACTGGAAGATGATATTGTTCCACAATATCACCAATAACTATTACCATCCCATAACGATGATAACGATAGCCATGAACTATCATTTTGGCAAGATGGATCCTTTCGGGTATTATCTCACCAATATTATATTTCATGTATTTAATACCTGCCTGATGTTCTTTCTGGTGCTTATGCTATTGAAAGAAATGGAAAAGAAAGGATATGGATTAATGCAGGGCAAAGAATGGCTGGCTGCATTAGGTGCCTTGTGTTTTGGGCTTCACCCTATGCACGTGGAATCAGTCTCATGGCTGGCGGAACGTAAAGATGTAATGTATTGTTTCTTTTACTTTTTAGGATTGATGTCTTATGTAAAATACATAAAGGAAGATAAGATAAAATGGATGGTATATGTAGTTATATTATATCTGTGTTCATTGGCATCGAAACCATTGGCAGTGGTATTTCCTTTTTCACTATTTGCGATAGACATATTATTAAAGCGAACGGAATGGAAGAAGATACTTATTGAGAAAAGTCCATTTTTTCTGATATCATTGGGAGGAGGTATATGGGCATGGCATGCTCAAAAGGCAAGTGGCGCAGTAGCTTCATTCCATACATTCAGCATATTTGAGAGGCTGATATTTGCTTCCTATGGATTCAGTATGTACATAGCAAAGGCATTTGCCCCATTGCATTTATGTTCTTATTATCCTTATCCTGCCTTAAATGCCGATAACACCTTACCCATTATATATGATTTGCTTCCATTAGTAGCATTACTTATTGTCGCAATACCACTTTATCTGAGTTATAGGGCTGGAGAAAATTATTTCAGGGTGGTAATTTTTGGGTTGGCATTCTATTTGTTCAATGTTGTGTTTGTATTGCAGTTCGTTTCATCTGGTCCCGCTATTATGGCAGAGAGATATACTTATATAGCCTATTTCGGTATATTCTTTATGGTGGTTTATTTTGTTCAGCAATTGTGGCAAAGAGTACCTACTTCGCATGTTCCTGTTCAGGCAGGAATGGGGTTATTTGTATGTATACTGGGTTATTTATGTTACGATAGAACCCAGGTATGGCATAGCACAGAAACACTATGGCGAGATGTAATACGTAAATATCCATTAAGAGTGGAAACCGCTTATAAGAACCTTGGTAATTTTTATGCCGAAAGGAACCAGATGGACAGCGCTTACAATAACTATAACATACTTGCAGAAATACAATCTAAGGATGCAGGTGTATATAGTAACCTTGCCAATATATATGGGCTAAGGAAGCAATTTGGCAAAGCGCTTATTTATTATTCAAAGGCATTAAAGCTGGATAGCAATAGTTTTGATGCCTATCTCGATCGTGCGATTACGTATTCAATGATGGATAGTTTTGAGCTTTCTTTTAAAGATTATAACCATGCCTATCGTATGGATCCGAAATCTGAAAAATTGCTTGAGAACAGATCATATACCTATCTAAGTGCGAAACAATATGCCAAAAGCTTAGACGATTACAATCAGCTTATCAAGATAAACCCTGATGTTCCTTTTTATTATTTTAACAGGGGAATAGCGGAATCTAATTTGGGTAACCCCAAAGGTGCCCTGGCTGACTTTATGTATGCTATTAAATCGGACCCTAAAAATGGCAACTGGCTTTTTGATATATCTGTTGTATACCAGCAACTGAAGAACTATACAAATGCCCTGGACTATGCTTTAAAAGCAAAGCAAGCCGGATACCCATTGGCAGATTCGTACATTCAGGGCCTAAGAGATAAAGTATTAGCACCAGGTAAATAGTTGGAATGAGCGCGAAGAAAAAATATAATAAAAGGCCATCTACCCAGGTAAAGCAAGTTCCTGCAAGGGAAGATATTCAACCTGTGGCCGAACTTGCAGCAGCTCCGCCGATCAACATTATTTTGCCTGCTGCGGTCGCTATCATAACATTCATCGTTTATAGGTTTACGCTTAACAACCAATTCCTCGATTGGGATGACTGGATATATGTTCAAAAGGATCCTTTCATCACCAGCTTCTCCTTATACAACATTAAGATGATGTTACTCCATAACATCACACGTAATTATTTCCACCCTATTACAATGCTTACCCTTGCTATGAATTATAGTTTTTCAAAGCTCGATCCGGGGGGTTACTACTTTACCAATGTGTTAATTCACGCGCTAAATACAGTGGTGATATTTTTTCTGGTTAAAAGTCTGCTCGAAAATATGAGCAAAAATTATGGGTATGGTAAAATAAATTACATACCCTGGCTCGCAGCTTTATGTGCATTATTTCATGGGATTCATCCCATGCATGTTGAGTCAGTTGCCTGGATGGCGGAACGTAAAGATGTACTCTATGCCTTCTTTTATTTCCTTGGGCTATTGATGTATGTTCGGTATGTTAAGCAACCCAGTTTAAAAGCAATGCTACCTGTGGTTATTTTATATGGCTGTTCTCTTTTATCCAAACCTATGGCTGTGGCATTTCCGTTGTCATTGTTTGCCTTGGATGTATTGTTAAAGAGAAAAGGCTGGCGCAACCTAATTATTGAAAAATGGCCCTATTTTGTAGTTTCTTTGGCGGGTGGCATACTCACGTTTTTTACCCAAAAAGAAAGCGGTTCCATTGCCTTTTTACATGGCTTTACACTTATAAATAAACTAATGATTCCCTTCTATAGCTTCTTAATGTATTTCGTAAAGGCATTCGTGCCTTTCCATCTTTGTTCATATTATCCATATCCGCCACTGACGCATGATGGCTATATGCCCTTATTCTTTTATCTCTGTCCATTGATCGTAATATCACTATTAGCTATTCCACTTTATCTAACATATAAGGCAGGAGAGAATTATATGAGGGTATTTATTTTCGGCATGGGTTTCTTTTTTGCCAACGTGGTATTTATCTTACAGTTTCTTTCTTCAGGCGTAGCTATTATGGCGGAGCGTTATAGTTACGTAGCCTACTTTGGAATATTTTTTATGGTGGCCTATTTTATTTCAGTGCTTATAGATAAGCTGCCCTCATATAAGATTCCGGTTATCGCTTGCATCGCTATTTTCGTTTCAGGTCTGGCTTATGTCTGCCAGGGGCGCACATACAGCTGGCACGATTCTGAAAGCTTTTGGCATGATGTGATCAGAAAATATCCTCAACAATGGATGGTCCCTTATATGAATCTTGGCCAATATTATGTTGACAAAGGAGAACTGGATAGCGCCTTTACCAATTACAATATACTTGTAAGGTTACATTCCACTACACCTGAGGTTTACCGCAACCTGGCTAATATTTATGCGATGCATAAACAATACGACAGATCTTTGGAGCTATATAGCGACGCCATTAAATACGATAGCAGTGGCAACGGAGATACTTATCTTGATAGAGCCGTTACATATTCTATTATGGGTAAGTTGGATCTCGCATTGAAAGATTATAGCTATGCTTATTCAAAAGATACAAATTCTGAAAAGGTTTTAGTCAACAGGGCGTATGCATATTTAAGCACTGGACAATACGATCTTTCTATTGCAGACTATAATCACCTTATCCGTCTAAATGCCTCGGACCCATCTTATTATTTCAGGCGAGGAGTGGCCGAACTGAATAAAGGCGAAGTTGGGAAGGCCATTAGTGATTATACAAAATCATTGGGCATGCAACCCAATAACCCTGAGTGCATCTACGACCTGTCTATGGCATATAATAGTATTCACGATTATACGAACGCTTTAAGTAATGCTATCAAGGCCAGGCAGGCAGGCTTCCAGGTGCAGGAGAGTTACATAAGCCAATTGCAGAAGGAGACCGCCATCTCAAAATAAAGATGAGAGAAGAAGTTAAAAAATGCGTGGATATTTTGCGCAAGGGTGGCACTATATTGTATCCTACCGATACTATTTGGGGAATAGGTTGCGATGCGACCAATGAAGAAGCTGTTCGAAAGATATTCAGTATAAAAAAGAGACCGGAGTCTAAAAGCATGATAGTGCTGATGGCAGATCCTAATTTGATAGGCTTTTATGCAGAAGTTCCGTCAGTCGCTATGGACCTTGTAGAGTATGCTGAAAAGCCACTGACTATCATTTATCCTAAAGCCAAAAGACTTGCCCCATCTCTAATTGCAGAAGACGGAACTATAGGTATACGAGTGGTAAAAGATGAGTTTTGTGAGCAGCTCATCAATCAGTTACGCAAGCCCATTGTTTCTACATCCGCCAATATAAGTGGAGAGCCTGCACCGGGTAACTTTTCTGAAATAAGCGAAGCCATAAAGCAAAGTGTGGATTATGTGGTAGATTTGAGGCAGGACGAAACCAAAAAAAGCGCTTCCTCAACAATATTTAAAATAGGCCTCGATGGTCGTATTGAGATCATACGCAAATGAGCATTGAGTTAAAGAACATACAAATGCCTTCTATGAAGGAGGTACTATCTCACCACGTTTTTGGCGCTGTATCTGCTGCTGCCGATGAATTAGGTGTGGATGCTTATGTGGTAGGTGGTTATGTGCGCGATGCTATTTTAGGCAGGCCCTGCGTAGACATTGATATAGTTGCTATTGGTAAAGGAATAGAACTGGCAGAGGCAGTCGCTGCTAAGATGGGTGGACTAAAAGTAAATGTCTATAAGAACTTTGGCACCGCACAGATAGTGAATGACGAATATACTATTGAGTTTGTAGGAGCAAGAAAGGAATCGTATAGGAATGATTCCCGCAAACCTGTTGTAGAAGACGGCACATTAGATGATGACCAAAAGCGGCGCGACTTTACTATCAATGCCCTTGCAATTGGCCTGGATAAAAAGAATTACGGAAAATTGCTAGATCCATTCAATGGACTGAAGGATATGGATGAGGGGATTATACGAACTCCTCTTGATCCGGATATTACATACAGCGACGATCCACTAAGGATGATGCGCGCCATTCGATTTGCTTCTCAATTAGGTTTTAGAATAGAAGAAAAATCGTTCGAGTCTATCTGCAGAAATAAAGAAAGGATAGAGATAATATCTAAAGAAAGAATAGCGGACGAACTTAATAAGATAATACTCTCCGATATACCTTCTATCGGTTTCTGTTTGTTATTCGATAGCGGGCTTTTGCATCTTATTTTCCCCGAAATGGTTGCCCTTCAAGGTGTGGATACGGTAAACGGACAAAGCCATAAAGATAATTTTTACCACACTTTACAAGTTCTGGATAACCTTTCACTCAAGACCCGCGACCTTTGGTTGCGCTGGTCAGCTATACTTCACGATATAGCCAAACCTGCCACCAAACGTTTTGATAACAAGGTGGGGTGGACCTTCCACGGGCATGAAGACAAAGGAGCAAGAATGGTCCCAAAAATATTTGCAGACCTAAAGCTTCCGCAAAACGATAAGATGAAGTATGTACAGAAAATGGTTCTGCTACACTTGCGTCCTATTGTATTAGCACAGGAAACTGTTACCGACTCGGCCGTTCGCCGCCTGCTTATGGAAGCCGGAGATGACATAGATGACCTGATGCTGCTTTGCGAATCGGATATAACCACCAAGGATACCCGCAAGATGCAAAAGTTTCTAAAGAACTTTCAGCTGGTAAGGCAAAAACTTAAAGAGGTGGAAGAAAAGGATCACGTTCGCAACTGGCAGCCACCCATTAGCGGAGAAGATATTATGAAGTGCTTTGGCATTTCTCCATCCTTGCAAGTCGGGCTTATTAAAGATGCTATAAAGGAGGCAGTGCTTGAAGGGGCAATTCCCAGTACCCACGAAGCAGCTTATCAGTTTATGATTGATAAGGGGAAGGAAATGGGCCTGACTCCTGTTAAATAGTATAACCAAATGAGCAAAACTGTAGGATTCTTTTATTTGATGTTTGTTGGAGTTTTATCGCTTAATTCCTGTTCTGACGCATCCGAGAAAGCAAACACGGATAAACAGAGGATTGATGGCGATAGTGCTGTTAAAGTTGCGGTTAGGTCTAATTATATTAGGAGAGAAGTCACTCTTTTGTATGATGCAGGAAAATTGTCGATTTTTTTGCCACCTGAATTAGATACGTTTTATTTCTCCAAGATGAATGGTGAGTTTTTCCCAAATACTTTTCTTTACGAGCAAAAAAGTTATAAAGATAATCATGGCAACTATAACGGGCCTGATTCTTTGTATCAATTTAAAATTTATCAATCCTATAAAATGAGTTGGGATCAAGGTAGGCAAATAGATTCTATTTTATTAAGTGAAGAAAAGGCAAAAAGTTATGCTAGCGATCATCATAAAGATAGTTTGACTAAATTTTATGTAGATACCATAAATAATAGAAAATATATAGTTAGTATTTATTCAGGAAAACGTAATATGAAGGATGATATTGAAATATGGGCTATTACTATAATAGATGGGAATCGAATATTATGTGGATTTGATTGTTATAAGACAAATGCCGATGGCTTTATAAAACGTATGCTAATAAGTCTTAGAACTCTTGTAATAGAGAATGATAAGGCCGACAAGCCTAGAGAATAAGAAAATCAATGTTTTTTCTTTCTTGGATGCTGCCTTGTATCCCAAAAAGTAATTAACGTGATATCGCTGGAGTAAACCTTATAAATTAGAAGGTTATGAGGGGTTATCAAAGCTTCGTGAACATTCCTTTTGCTTGTTTTTCTAAACATTGCCGGATACTCAGATATGAACTGTATTACTCTTGCGGTAGCCTGGATGAAATTATATACTTCCTTTTCTGTCCATTCACGTTCTAGGTATTCAATGGTTTTATCAAAGGTGTCAACAGATTCCTGAGTCCACCTTATTTCTTTAACCATTTTTCATACTTTTTCATTACCCTGGCATGAGGGATTGTTTCACCTTTCTCAGCCTGTTTTAATCCACGGGTTACAGAATCTTTTATGGGGGCAGGGAGTTCTTCCCACCAATCTTTGGGTTGGGTAGAAAAAATCGCCTTTATGTAATTGATAAGTTCTTTATCTTCCGTTTTGAGCAATTTGCTCACCAATTCTATTTTAGTTGCTGCAATATTCATAACAGGAATTCTTATTATGCAAAGATAATGCATAATTGGCTTGTGCAGTAAAGGCATTAAAAAAGCCGGCACCTATAATAGTGCCGGCTTTAAAACACATAAAAGGAGCCGTTAAGCGAACTCCTCTTCGCGTATTTCTATTTCTTTTTCTTGTAAGGTCTCTTCAGATTTCTTAGGAAGGTTCAGAGAAAGGATACCATCTAAGCAAGAGGCTTCAATTTCTTCTGTGTCAACTTCATCAGATATAAGGAAAGCACGTTCAAAGTAGGTGTTCTTGTATTCTTTAAGAGAATAAAAAACGGTTTCTTTTTCAGCTTCTCTTTTGCCGAATACATAAAGGATCCTGTCCTTAACCCTTACCTTGCAGTTTTCGTGTTTATAACCGGGAACAGCCAATTCGATAATATAAGATTCTTCATCTTCCGAGATATTAACAAGGGTAGCAACTTCCTGTGCGCCTAAAAAAGCAGGATTGGAAGAAAACTGGGGTTGATTTTGTGGTTGCTGTGCGAAAGGAGCAGGTTGTTGTTGGAAGGGATTGAATGATGGAGCAAAAGAATAAACACCCGGAACCTGGTTTACAAACGGATTGTTGTTCCAGCCCTGGTTGTTTACCTGGGGATATCCCGTAAAGTAAGGATTGAATTGAGGATGTCCACCACCATTGTTCGATGATTGAAGTGGTATGATACCCCTGGGTGTAATGCCATGGAAGGCATTGTTGCGGTGAGAGTCTATCTCTCTTGGAAACTCGCCGAAGCTTTTAGCTTCCTTTTTGGTTGCTTTCATTTTTTAGTTTTTTTAAGGTTAATAATTAGAAGAAATGCATGTAAATTTTCAAGGGCGAAGTACGGCTACGAACATTACAACATAATTACCCAGGCATAGAATTTCGATTACTTTTCCACTACTATTATGTAAATAAATAGAGCTCTAATATGAACACTTTATTGGGCGTTTTTTCGTGCCTCGTACAATTTACTTCGGCACAGTTAAAACCAAGAAAGAGACCATTAAGGGTAATTAATATTGCGGGTCTATTAAGGATAATCTTGCTGGGAACTTTGATTTTATTTATTGAGCCAACAAAGATAATTTCTTGGGCGTGCCCTTCCTTCGTCAGGTCGGGCTTTACGTTTCAAGTCCTCGCTTCGCTGTGGGCTCTCCACTACAATCCCTCACGCAAAAGCCACTCTGTCAGGTATAAGTCAATTGTTCCAAAGGAACAACCTGTTTGTAGCTAAAATAAATCTATGGTTATGCAGCTCCATCGGAGCGGCCTGTTGATTTAAAACAGGTCACCACTACGTGGTTTTTGTTGTATTAATCTTTATAGCTACAAACAGGACGCTCCTACGGAGCTACTCCCCTCTCTATCAAATAGAGAGGGGTCGGGGTGAGTATATTGCTAAAGAATTTAGCAATATATTACATTGATTAATATTTTGTTTAAGTTTGCGTTTATACCCACGAGAGCTATGAAAGACGCGAAGCCAGACAACTATTTCCATGGAAGAGGAGCACAAGTAAACCCTGCCAATCAATACCTTAAAACCTCTTATGTGCAGGAGCACTGGGAAGGGATAGATGAAGACTCTCTTTTAGAAAATAAGAAGACACAATACATAGAAGTATACCCTAAAACACTGGTCAACAAGGTAAAAAGCCCTGATATTGGTCCAACCTATTCTATGAACCCATACCAGGGTTGCGAGCACGGTTGCCTCTATTGCTATGCACGTAACTCCCACCAATACTGGGGTTACAGTGCTGGTCTCGACTTTGAGCAAAAGATATTGATCAAACCGAATTCTGCTAAGCTGCTTGAGGAAGCCTTTCAAAAGCCTAATTGGGATCCACATCCTATTATGTTATCGGGTAATACAGATTGCTACCAACCTATAGAACGTAAGCTAGGTATCACAAGAAGCATATTAGAGGTGTGCCTTAAATACAATCACCCGGTAAGTATACTCACCAAGAACCAAGTAATATTGAGGGATATAGATGTATTATCGGAACTTGCTAAGCGCAATCTGGTAGTAGCCAACGTAACGATCACTTCTCTGGATGAATCCGTAAGGCAAAATATGGAGCCACGTACCACCACATATAAAAACAGGTTAAACGTATTAAAAAGATTATCTGAAAATGGTATACCCTGTGGAATAATGATGGCGCCTATCATACCACAACTTACAAGCCATGAAATACCTTCGGTTATTGAAGCGGCAGCAGCTAATGGAGCTACCCGTGCAGGATATACTATAGTTAGGCTTAACGGGCAAATTGGGCAGGTATTTAAAGACTGGCTTTATAAAAATTATCCTGACCGGGCAGCGCGGGTTTGGCATCATATAGAGGATTGTCACGGCGGAAGCGTGAATGATAGCCGCTTTTCAGTGCGTATGCGCGGGGAAGGTAAAATAGCAGAATCTATTAGGCAGCTCTTTAAGTTATCGGTAAGGCGGTATATGGGTGGAGATTCTGGTTTTCAATTTAACCTTAAGGATTTTAAGCGCAAAGTGCCCGAACAGTTATCTTTGTTTGCTTAACCGCTTAATACATGCGTGTAGTTATACAAAGAGTATCAAAAGCATCTGTGGCAGTAGAAGGAAAGATCATAGGTTCTTGTGGCCTGGGATTGCTTATTTTGGTGGGTATTGAGGAGGCCGATACCCAGGAAGATATAACCTGGCTTAGCCAGAAAATAATTAATCTCAGGATATTTAATGATCCAGAAGGGAAGATGAACTTTTCTGTGAAAGATGTGAATGGAGAGATTTTGGTAATAAGCCAATTTACACTACACGCCAGCACCAAAAAAGGTAACCGTCCTTCGTATATATTAGCCGCAGGTCCGGATAAAGCATTACCTATGTATCATGATTTTGTAAAGGCCCTGCAACTGGAAACGAATAAACCCATTGCCACCGGCGAATTTGGTGCACGCATGGAAGTGAGCCTTGTAAATGATGGACCTGTGACTATAATAATTGATTCAAAACAAAAAAATTAAAGACATTACCCAATGAAAAACATGACCATAAACCAGGCCCAGAAATTTGTAGACGAATGGATAACCACCCAGGGTGTGCGCTATTTTAATGTGCTGACCAATATGGCCATGCTGACTGAAGAAGTAGGCGAGGTGGCACGGGTGATAGCACGCAAATATGGCGAGCAGTCGTTTAAAAAATCGGATAAGGGCAAGGACCTGGCAGAAGAGATGGCCGATGTGATGTTTGTGCTCATTTGTATCGCTAACCAAACTGGTATTGATCTTGAAAAGGCCTTCTTAAAGAATATCGAAAAGAAAGGCAAGAGAGATAAAAACCGTCACAAAAGGAATCCAAAGTTATCTAAATCTTAGATGCTTGTAGACCATTTTTAACACAGAGCACACTGAGCAAACATAGGTTCACAGAGACTGAAAAGGGCAACAAAAATATTTTATCTCTGTGTAGTAATTCAGGAAAATTCTCCGTGACCTCTGTGTTGAAAATTTATTAGGGTATTTGGCGGATGAACATGAGGATGGAGAGCCAGTAGTCATGGTAGTCAGGGTCGGTTTTGGCAAGTGCGAGGGCACCATGAACTCCTTCTTTTTGCGGAACAAACAAGGTCAGCTTTTCTGTAGGTATAGCAGCCACATATTTTTTTACATCCGGGGCTTCTGTGCGCGAAGAAGCAATAAAAATGGGTTTATTCTTTAAGGAAGAAAAGATACCCTTGGTTGAAAATTTGCCATTAAAATAATCACCCGGACTAAAGGCAAATGCAGATACCACCCGTTTATCGGTAGCAGCAAGATCAAGGACAAGCGAGGCAGAATAACCACTGCCTACTAGTACTACATTCCTGTTGCTTTTAACATTTGCATAGGCAATAGCAGCTTGTATATCTAATATGGCATCGAGTGGTGTATTGGGAAGGTGTTTAAGTACTGCGAGCACAGCAGTTTCATTCGTAACTCCATTAAAGTTGGCTCCCGATCTAAGATCTACTGCAACACAATTATAGCCAAGCTTGTTGAATTTTTTTGCTATCTCATCGTATTCTCCACGGCTCGATTTAAGGTCGTGGCATAATATCATATATGGCATGGTATCGCTTACCAGGTAAAGATCTGCGGTTACCAAAAGCTTATCCGATGCAATAAAGGTTACCTTCTCCTGGGCCAATAAGGCAAAGGAAAAACTAAAGCAGAGGCAGGAAATAAATAGGACTTTTCTTAATGACATGGTGGTAAAAATACAAAAAGTACTACAGGTAACCCAATGATTCCTTTAGTTTTAGGTTTTTTACCGCAGAGAACGCAGAGCAAATGCAGCGCAAAGGTCGCGGAGACGTGAAAGGGGTAAAGAGTTTTAAAGGTTAATAGTTAGGACAAGCCTTAAAGAATTTGAAATACTATCAAATTATTTGATTCCGTTTCTGATTTCGCTGTAATTTTTTATCGTTTTTAGTGAATCGCTAATATAGGTTTTATCACTTTTCAATTTCCCATCTTCAAAATACTCCTTATCTTCTCCATTTAGTTTAGTGTCTTTGAAATTAGCTTCTTCCTTTATATTTCCGTTTTTGTAGTACTCTTTAACTTTCCAATTTCTTTTGTCACCGGTAGAAATATCCTCGGATTGTAATTTGCCATTTTCATAATAGCATTTTTTTACTCCATCTGGTTTGTCATCTGTATGAAGAGTTAGTATTTTTATACTACCGCTTTCATAATAATATTTGGATGTTCCATCTTCTTTGCCATTTATGCAAGTATCTTCAAGTTTCAATTTCCCATTTTCATAATATTCTTTTTGCAATCCATTTTGTATGCCCTTAGTGTAATTACCTTCACTCATTACTTTTCCGTTTTCGAAATACTTTTTTACCATTCCATTTGCCTTGCCACTTGTAATTGGGGTTTCTTTTTTTAATAGCCCACTTTCATAATATTCTTTTAGGACTCCCCCATCGAGTTTCCCCTCAATGTATGGGAATTCATACTCTAATTTGCCATTTTCATAATACTCTTTTAATAGTCCATTCTTCTTGTCATCTATAAAAAGTTCTTCTCCTTTTAGCTTTCCATTTTCATAATACCCTTTAGATAAGCCATTTAGCTTTCCATCACTATATGTACGCTCTCCTTCTAATTTTCCACTTTTATAATAAATTCTTACTATCCCGGTTGGTTCACCTTTTATATAGATGGTAAGCATATAACTTTTTGCTATGATTGAATCAGATGTATAGTTAAAAGCAGAATCCAAGTATTGTATCCATTTACCCTCCTTTATCCCATTTACTAGCTCATTTTTCGCTTCGGTTTTGTCAGTAAAGCCATTTCTATTCTCGCAACCAAGGAAGAATAAGCTACTAAAAACTACAAATAGTATTGCGCTTAACTTATTTTTCAAGATCTCTTATTTAGAATTACTAAGGTAAGTAATATTCTTGCAGTTTTAAATGAGTGAGATGCCTCGTCTACAAAAGCGGACTCGGCATGACAGGCTTTTTTTGTTATTAGGGTGGTAAGGGGAGGCGGCGAAGCCGCCTCCCCTTACCCTTAACACCTATAGATATTGTCATTCCGAACGCAGTGAGGAATCTCTACCAATCTTATTAAAACTTCTCTATCTTTATCGCTTGGGTATTTATATTGGGATTAAAAACTTACGACTTATTACTTACAACTTATAACCAATTATTATGTCACTCTGGAGAAAGAAGTCCATTACCAAGCTTTTAGCCGATGCCGATAATTCAGAACATGGACTAAAAAAGACCCTAACTGCTACTTCTTTGGTGGCTTTAGGGATAGGCGCTATTATAGGAGCAGGGTTATTTGTACGGACTGCAGCTGCTGCGAGTGAACATGCAGGGAACGCGGTTACTATTTCTTTCCTTATTGCAGCTGTAGGCTGTCTTTTTGCAGGTTTATGTTATGCTGAGTTTGCTTCAATGATACCTATTGCTGGGAGTGCATATACTTATGCCTATACCACTATGGGTGAATTGGTAGCCTGGATAATAGGCTGGGCCCTCATATTGGAATATGCTTTGGGTGCTGCAACCGTATCAATCGCTTGGAGTGAATACCTTAATAACTTACTGGGAGGGGTAATACCATACTCCTTGTGCCACTCTCCATTTGAGAGTTCTGCTGCGGGTGCACACGGTATTATAAACCTGCCTGCTCTTTTTATTCTTCTGGTGCTTTCCTTGCTTCTTATTAAAGGTACCCAGGAATCAGCGAGGGTAAATGCTGTAATAGTATTTGTAAAGGTGGGCATAGTGCTTGTCTTTATAGCTATAGGCTGGAGGTTCATTAATCCTGCTAATCACACCCCTTATCTTATTCCCGATAATGCTCCTCCGGTTGATCTTGGAGGTGGTAAAGTTTTTGATTATACCAAGGATGCGCGTAGTCATGGTTGGGGTGGAGTGCTTGGCGGAGCAGCTGTTGTGTTCTTTGCATTCATTGGCTTTGATGCAGTATCTACCGCAGCACAGGAAGCTAAAAATCCTAAACGTGATATGCCGATAGGGATATTGGGATCACTGGCTGTTTGTACCATACTATATGTATTGTTTGCACACGTGCTTACAGGAGTTGCTCCTTATGTTGACTTTTTAAAGGCCGGTAAAGAGGCATCTGTATCGTATGCCATTCAGCACTATATGCCGGGCTTTGGCTGGTTGGCTACCCTAGTTACTGTAGCTATTCTGGCGGGCTTTTCTTCGGTTATATTGGTGATGTTGCTCGGGCAATCCCGCGTGTTCTATTCCATGTCTAAAGATGGATTGATACCTAAAATATTCTCCGATCTGCATCCTAAATTCAGAACTCCTTACAAATCGAACCTTATACTTTTTGTATTCGTTGGTATCTTCGGAGCGTTTATACCTGGCAGCGTAGCGGGCGATCTTACATCCATAGGAACCTTACTTGCATTTATACTGGTATGCGCAGGCATCATCATCATGCGCAAAGTTGACCCCGATCGTCCTCGTCCTTTCAGGACTCCATTCTCACCGGTAGTTCCTATTTTGGGGATACTGGTTTGTGGCGCTATGGTTTGTTTTGAAGATCCTACAACAGTGCTAACAGCGTTGTCATGGATGGTATTTGGGCTTGTTATTTTCTTTGTCTACAGCCGCCATCATAGCACCATTGGATTAGAGAACAAGCCTTAATTTAGTGGGGCAGGAGCCGTAGGTGCAGCATCTGTCTTGGAAAGATGCCTGAACCTGTCACGGGCATCTTCAACAAAAAAGCTACCTGGATAGTTCAAAATTATCTGTTTGTAATATTCTGCTGCCTTATCAGGATCTTTCAGTTTCTTTTCCTCTAACTGAGCTAAAAGATAAAGAGCTTTATCAGGTAGCATACCGTCTGCATAATCCTTTACCTCTTCCTGGTAGTATTTAGCTGCGGACGCATAATCCGTCTTTTTTATAGCAATAGTGGCGTGCATCATCAGCAACTCCTCTTTAAGCGATTGGGTGGTTGCATTCATTTTACCGATAGAGTCAAGGTAAATGGCAGCGCTGTCATCATGGTTCTGGAAATCGAGTAACATGGCATGAGCATATAACTGCAACGGATACATACTTGCAGAATCCTGGGTGTTATCATTGATAAGCAAAGAAAGAGCCATAGCATCATTTGCAGTGAGTTTGGTCGTGGCCGCTTTTAAAACATCCAGCTCTGCTTTGGCCCATGCAAAGTTACCCGTGTAAAACAGCAATATTGCATTTTTAAGCCGGGCCTCTTCTCCCAATGGCTCCTGTTTAAAGGCATCTTTCACTTTTGAATAGGTAAGCGATGCTTCCCATACTCTACCTGATGTCATAAGCACATCGGCAAGTTCAACCTGGCAATATGCTCGGGTAGTATTAGGCAGATCGGGTAAAGCAATGGCGGTATTTAATAAGGTTATGGCGCTGTCGGGTTCATCTAAATAAAAACCTTCTATGTGGGCCAGGTCCTGCATTAGCTGCACTGTGGTAGAACTTATACTAAGCTCGTTAAGGGTTTGCTTGTATTTGGTTTGAAGGGTAATTAATTCGGGACGGGTATAATTTCCTCCTGCAAGTAATTTTTGATACATGGCCTTAAGCTGCTCAGTTTTTGCTTGCGAGTAGTTATCACCCTTTGGTCCCAGGTCAATTATGTATTGGAATGCTTCAATCGCCACGTCGTATGCTTCGTTATTAACGCAAGTACGAGCCAGGTTAAGCATTCTCCATCCGCCTTCGCGCTTTCTTTTATCTAAAGCTTTTATCTGGATGAATGCATCAGCATAATTTTTTTCCTGTATTTGCATCCATATCAAAAGCTCTGCAAATATGTCGTTGTCAGTGTTGTGTTGTATGTACTTAAGCAGCTCCTTTTTGATGATAGTATTTTTGCTTTCATCTTTATATTCACCAAAGTCTATCTGCAATGCATCCTGCACACTTTGTATGTAAGAAGGAGAAAGTATAAGTGCATCCAGGTAGGTATCCGTCATAAGGCTAATATTACCCATGGCTCTGTATACTGCTGCGGTCTCGAATAAAAAAGGATAATCATCCTTCTCAATACTTTTCCCTTTTTTGTAGGTAGCCAGGGCATAATCCCATTCCTTTAAATCGAGGAATGCTTGCCCTAATGCAAGTACCTGGTTACGGTCAGATGTGATGTTGTGTATTCCCTTTTCAAAGGCTGTTTTGGTTTGTTTTTCATCTCCTTCTGCGCGGTATAAAGTACCCAGGTCTATCCACAACACAAGGTTAGCAGGCTCCTGGTGCATTTGCTTTTTAATAAGCTTTTCAGCTGGTTTATAATCCTTGGTTTGCTCAAGACAATCGAGGTAATTGTGGTAGTTATAATTGCTGGGATTTTTAGAATATATCTTTTCGTAATAAGGGATAGCCTTGTCATACTCCTTATCCTGGTAGTATTGCGTAGCTAATTGCTCATCGGTAGAAACCTGGGCAATGCCTGCACTTATAAGGCCCAAAATAAACAACCCTATCAACGCTGGTTTTTTCATGTATGTATTTAAGGAGTAACCTTTCCCTATATCTTCTGGTGGTTCTTAAGACGGTTGATCAGCGAGTCTGCTTGTGGAGCCACGAGCTCGAGTATGGGCATCTGCATCTTTACTTCTCCAAGTCCATAATTGGCAGCCTCAATAAGTTCCTTTGCTTTTTTAACTTCAAAATCATAAAATATCATGGCGCTGTCTTTCTTAATGAGGTCATTCTTCATATCGTGACTCAGGTGGTCGATCTGTGCTATGGACTTGGGTAGCTCTTTCTTCAAAATTGCTTGCCTGTTCAAGAATATCTGTAGTTCCCATTGCGTGCTGCCGAATGTCTTTAGTATATCCCTGGCACTACTGCTTACGGTATCTTTAGCCAGCATGTGTACATAATCCATAGTGATAATAACATGATCAACACTCTTTTTTATTTTCGCACTATCCGTTTTCCTAAGCAAGGAATCTGTTGATAATAATACTTTGTTCAAACTATCCAGGGTTGCGGTTTCCTTAGGATATTGATTGCCATGTTTGCAAGATGTAGTTAGCAGAGCAGTGAATACGCAAGCTATCAGAACAGTGCAAATAATTTTCATAGGGATATTTCTCATTTTAGTAAGCAAGTAATTTTTCCATAGCAGTGGCTACCTTGGCTGCATTTGGCAACATAGCAAATTCAAGTACTGAGTTAAGCGGAACAGCCGGAAGATTTTCTGCGC
>Ga0206856_10239_pt1 | contig 17813 bp, 15 predicted proteins | sample Alteio_BWOrgCont_48_FD_152630 | JGI IMG/M metagenome (GOLD analysis project Ga0206856, IMG submission 152630) | Enriched cells from forest soil in Barre Woods Harvard Forest LTER site, Petersham, Massachusetts, United States -... | ecosystem: Environmental > Terrestrial > Soil > Temperate forest >...
ATCGCATTCAGCCACCTTGGCAAGATCATCTTCCAGGTTACCTGTAACAATACGTGATAAAAATGATTTGCGGTATAAAGGAGAAGGATTGCTTTTAACAACACCAGCCAAAGCCTCATTCACTATTCTGTTTCTTACAGCCTTATCTGTAAGAGCGAGGCCCTTTTTCTTTTCATCGTCACGCAGTTCCATTGGAACTATATCGAGCAAAATTGCATTTACCCCGGTGTTGGCAAAATGGCATGCGATGCGAGAACCCATAACCCCTGAACCAATTACGGCAACCTTTTTAATTGTCCGTTTCATAAAACTTAAATTTTGCACAAATGTAGTGCTTTAAAGTATGCCAAAAACACCTTTCCTAAAGGGCTTAAAAGGGAGATGTATTGAGGTGATTTGTAGACGAATTACTATATTTGTTAGAGTAATTTCAACCCCTGAACGTCCCATAAAAAATACAACCTAAAATCCCATGAAAAAAACAGTACTAGTTATTGGCGGAACGGGAGAGATGAGGACTTCCAGAAGAATTTTTGCGGAGCGCACTTTTTTAACCCTCCACGCTATTTAAAATTATTAGAAATAATTCCCGCACCTAAGACAAATCCGGAAGTAATAGACTTCTTGATGCATTACGGCGACCTATATTTAGGTAAGACCATGGTGCTGTGTAAAGATACTCCTGCGTTTATTGCAAACAGGGTAGGTGTATTCGGAATATTAGCTCTCTTCCACCTGGTAGAAAAAATGGGATTGACTGTCGAAGAAGTTGATAAGCTTACGGGCCCTGTGCTTGGCAGGCCTAAGTCGGCAACTTTTAGAACCTGCGATGTAGTGGGATTAGATACCCTTATACATGTGGCAGATGGTTTGAAAGTAGGAGTTCCTAACGACGAGGCAAAGGCTTTGTTTGAACTACCTGCTTATGTCGCTAAGCTGAATGAGAACAAATGGTACGGTGATAAAAGCGGACAGGGATTTTATAAGAAGGTAAAGAAAGACGGCAAGAGCGAAATAATGGCTCTCGACCTAAAGACCTTTGAATACAAGCCAACGCAAAAAGTAAAGTTTGCGACTCTCGAGCTTACCAAGTCTATAGATTCACTTACCGAGCGCACCAAAGTTTTGGCTAACGGAAAGGATAAGGCTGGTGAATTTTACCGTGCGTCTTTCGTTGGTTTATTTGCTTATGTATCTAACCGCATACCGGAAATTGCTGATGAATTATATAAGATAGACGATGCTATGCGTGCTGGTTTTGGCTGGCAGCTTGGTCCATTTGAAACATGGGATGCTGTAGGTGTTGCTGAAGGTATTAAAATGATGGAAGACGCGGGCAACAAACCTGCCAAGTGGGTGTATGATATGATTGCTAAAGGCAATAAATCATTCTATAAGATTGAAGGCGGTGTGAGGAAGTTTTATGATGTGGCATCTGGTACTTACAAAACTATTCCGGGTGCAGAATCTCTATTAGTGTTAGATAATATACGTCAGAACAAAACAGTTTGGAAGAACTCAGGTACTACTGTTACCGATATTGGTGATGGTATACTCAACCTGGAATTCCATACCAAAATGAATACCATTGGCGGAGAGATTATAGAAGGATTAAATAAGGCAATAGAATTAGCAGAAAAGGACTTTCGCGGATTGGTAATATCCAACGAAGCAGAGAATTTTTCAGCGGGTGCTAACCTGGCCCTTATATTCTCGATGGCAGTAGAACAAGATTGGGATGAGATAGACAGGGCAGTAAGAGTATTCCAGAATGCTAACATGCGTGTACGCTATTCTTCTATTCCTGTTGTTGTTGCCCCTCATAACCTTGCTTTAGGAGGTGCCTGCGAAATGTCCATGCACTCAGATAAAGTACAGGCACATGCAGAAACTTATATGGGTCTTGTTGAGTTTGGTGTAGGGCTCATACCTGGCGGAGGCGGTACAAAAGAAATGGTAGTTCGTATATCTGATTCGTTTATTGAAGGTGATATTGAAATACCTGCACTGCGTGAAAAATTCCTGACCATCGGAATGGCCAAAGTATCGACCTCTGCACATGAAGCTTTCGACCTGGGATATTTACGCAAGGGTCACGATGAGATAACCATGAATCTTTCCAGGTTGCTTAATGATGCAAAGGCTTCTGCTATTCAAATGGCAGAAGAGGGATATAGCCAGCCTGTAATGCGCAACGATATTAAGGTATTGGGTAAGCAGGGCATGGGTATTATATATGTGGGGGCGGATACTATGTATAGCGGTCATTATATGTCAGAACATGACAAAAAGATATCTATAAAACTTGGTCATGTAATGTGCGGTGGAGATCTTTCTGCTCCTACCCTTGTGAGTGAACAATACTTACTTGATTTGGAAAGAGAAGCCTTCCTGTCCTTGTGTGGAGAAAAGAAAACGATGGAGCGTATGCAAAGTATACTCACCGGTGGCAAAATACTTAGAAATTAAAGAGCAAAAGAATGATTTATTTTCTAACACAGAGAACACAGTGGTTGCAAGAGTTGCACAGAGTAAGATGCATTTCTCTGTGTAGCGCTGTTTTCTCTGTGAACTCTGTGTTAAAACATGATAAAATAATATTCAAATTTTAAATTATGGACGCTTATATTGTTGCGGGATTTAGATCGGCGGTTGGAAAAGCCCCTCGCGGGAAATTTCGTTTTATGCGTACGGATGAATTGGCGGCGAGTGTAATTCGCCACCTTATGAAATCTGTTCCTCAAGTGAAGAACGAAGACATAGACGATCTGATAGTGGGAAACGCTATGCCGGAAGCTGAGCAAGGAATGAACGTGGGAAGGTTTATTTCTTTGATGGCCTTTGATACAGATAAAATACCAGGTATGACAGTGAATCGTTACTGTGCATCAGGGTTAGAAACTATTGCCATTGCATCAGCCAAGATACGTTCGGGTATGGCCGATTGTATTGTAGCAGGCGGAGCAGAATCGATGTCGCTTATACCTATGGGTGGATGGCGCATTATGCCCAATGCCGATGTATCAAGCGTTCATCCTGACTGGTACTGGGGTATGGGATTAACCGCTGAAGCTGTTGCAAATGAATTTAAAGTTTCTCGTGCAGACCAGGATGCTTTCGGTTACAACTCACACATGAAAGCTTTAGCTGCTCTTAAAGAGAATAAGTTTAAAGACGAGATCGTTCCCATCACTGTAAAGGAAAATTACTTAGAAGGTGGAAAGAAAAAGACCAGAGATTATATTGTAGATACTGACGAAGGCCCACGTGCAGATACTTCATTGGAAGCATTGGCCAAACTTAAACCTGTATTTGCTGCCGATGGCAGTGTAACAGCAGGTAACTCATCTCAAACATCAGACGGAGCTGCTTTTGTAATGGTTATGTCGGAGAAAAAGATGAAAGAACTTGGGTTAAAACCTATAGCTCGTTTGGTATCGTATGCAGCAGCAGGCGTGCCTCCCCGCATTATGGGTATTGGTCCGGTTGAAGCAGTGCCGAAGGCGCTTAAACTGGCAGGTATGAAGTTACAAGACATGCAGCTTTTTGAATTAAACGAAGCCTTCGCATCACAGTCATTAGCTGTTATCCGCAAGCTTGAAATTAACCCTGAGATAGTGAATGTAAATGGAGGAGCCATTGCTTTAGGTCACCCATTAGGTTGCACAGGCGCCAAGCTTTCTGTACAGCTATTCAATGAAATGCGCCGCCGCAAACTTAAATATGGTGTTGTAACCATGTGCGTAGGTACAGGACAAGGTGGAGCAGGAGTTTTTGAATTTATAGGGTAGTATTGGGTAATTTGTAGTGAGTATTGAGATATAGTCTTGAGTATTTAGTCATGGGTAGTGAGAAAATACAAGGGAATTAGAAAATTTGAATTAAATTAGCAATGAATAAGTTGCAGGACTTAAAGATCTGGAACAAAGCAATTCAGCTTGCAACTGATGTTTATAAAGTAACTGCCAATTTTCCTAATGAAGAAAAATATGGACTTACATCGCAAATTAAGCGTTCTGTTGTTTCTATCTCCTCCAATATTGCAGAAGGTGCGGGAAGGAATTCTTCCAAAGAGTGCCAGCAGTTTCTGGCAATTGCCAACGGCTCCTCTTACGAATTACAAACTCAATTAATAATTACACTTAATCTTAACTTGATTACGAAAGAAGTATTTGACCCTTTACAAAAGCAGGTTGAAGAAATACAAAAGATGAATTACCGATTACAAGAGAGTCTAAAGAATAAATAGCAAAAATCACCAACCAACTACTCAATACACAATACTCACCACTCAATACTAAAAACATGGCTACAGAAACTAAAACATTATTAAAAGGCGGAGAATTCGTAGTAAAGGAAACTTCCTGCAACGATATATTTATTCCGGAAGAATGGAATGAAGAACAACTTATGATCGCGAAAAGCTGTCACGATTTTCTTGTACAAGAAGTATGGCCCAACCTTGATAAACTAGACAACAAGGAAGAAGGCCTGATGGTGAAGATAATGGATAAAGCTGCCGAACTTGGTATGCTAGGTCTGAATATTCCAGAAGAATACGGAGGTTTTGAAAAGGATTTTCTAACAGGCATGCTTGCAACCGAATATATAGGTGCGGGTAATTCTTTTGCAGTATCGGTAGCTGCACATACGGGTATAGGTACTCTGCCAATTCTATATTATGGCAACGATGAACAAAAGAAAAAGTACTTACCAAAACTTGCCACAGGGGAATGGAAGGCGTGTTATTGCTTAACAGAACCAGGAGCAGGATCTGATGCTAACTCGGGTAAGACAAAAGCCGTTCCTTCTGCAGATGGTAAAACCTATACGCTCAATGGGCAAAAGATGTGGATAACCAATAGCGGTTTTGCCGATATATTTATTGTATTTGCTAAAATTGAAGGGGATAAGAACCTGAGCGCATTTATAGTAGAAAAGAATTTTGGTGGAATCACTCTCAATCCTGAAGAACATAAGATGGGTATTAAGGGCAGCTCCACGCGCCAGGTGTTTTTTAACGATTGCAAAGTACCTGCTGAAAATTTGCTTTCAACCAGGGAAAATGGATTTAAGATTGCCGTGAATATTCTTAACGTAGGACGCATTAAGCTTGCTGCTGCTGCACTAGGCGCTTGTAAGGAAGTAACTAATCGCTCCGTAGAGTACGCAAACCAACGTGTACAGTTCACGCATTCAATTGGAACGTATGGTGCCATACAGCATAAAGTAGCGCAACAAGCACTTATGATTTTTGCTTGCGAATCTGCGCTGTACCGTGCAAGCCGCAACATAGAAGAATCTATTGATTCTTTGGCTGAACAAGGCATGGAAAAGGGCAAAGCCATTTTAAAAGGTATTGAACAGTTTGCAGTAGAAGCAGCCATTATGAAAGTATTTGGCTCAGAGGTTTTAGATTTTGTAACAGATGAAGGAGTACAGATATATGGTGGTATGGGTTATTCGGCAGAAGCCCCTATGGAAAGGGCCTACCGGGATTCACGTATCAACAGGATATTCGAGGGTACCAATGAAATTAACCGTATGCTAACTGTGGATATGATGCTGAAGCGTGCATTAAAAGGTGAAATAGACCTAATGGGCCCTGCACAAAAAGTAGCAGGCGAACTTATGTCTGTTCCAGATATGGGGGCAAGTGACGATTCATTGTTTGCCAATGAAAAGAAGTACCTGAAAAATTTCAAGAAGGCAACATTGATGGTAGCGGGTTCTGCAGTGCAAAAGCTAATGACCAAGCTATCCAGCGAACAAGAAATAGTGATGAACATTGCCGATATGCTTATAGATGTGTATGTGGGAGAATCACTCCAACTGCGTGTTGAAAAGCTTGTAGGCATGAAGGGAGAAGCAGAATGTGCTTTGCAGATAGATATGTTACGTATTTGGCTGGATGAATCATCTGAAAGGATGCACAAAGCGGGTAAAGAAGCCATTTGTGCATTTACCGAAGGCGATGAGCAACGTATTATGCTTTCAGGCTTAAAGCGTTTTACTAAAACGGATCCTTATAATGCTAAAGAAGGCCGCCGCAGAATTGCAGCTAAATTATTAGCAGAGAATAAGTACTGTTTCTAGTAACTTTTTGTGGCTTCAGTATGTCTGTTATAGAATTGGAGAAAAGTTTATCCAGCAATATAAGAGAACTAGCTTTTGTTGCTAATAACGGCGAACTAGCTTGGAATAGGGATTCCATAGCAAAAGCAATTGATGAAATAGTTGGGAATAATTATTTGATTTTAGGGGGTGAGGTTTGGATGTTATTTCCCATTGATGAGAACATTCGATTACGTCTTACTAGTGGAACTCTTAAAGAAACTAAATATTTAGTTTCCGGTGAGGTGATTTGTGAAAATGAATTGACCGGAATATATGGCTGGACTTATAAAACAAATGGTAAGAACTGGGTTGAGTGCGTGCATAAGTCAGCCCAGGAGAGTCTTAATTGGATCATAGAAAATGACTTAGAAAGCAAAGTTGTTAAAGAGTATAAAAATAATATCTATTATAATCTGACTTTAAGAGCAAAGGAATAGCAAAATTTTTGAAAAGAACTTGATAATGCAACGGGCTTCCCAAATGGGAGGCCTTTTTTATTAAAACTATTTCCTTACTTTGGTATTATTAAACCCATAAACTTATATTATGAAAAACAAGTTTTTACAAATAAGCATCGGAATAAGTATGATGCTTCTTTCTGCAGGATTCCTTGTACGCTCCATAGGGTCTGCTAATGCTTCAACCCCTGAAAAAGTTGTAGCAACTGAAAAGTTTTCCGGTGGTAATACTGCACAAATTGGCAGGTTCACTTGCCAGTATGTTTACATACCATCTTACAAAGATGCAAATGGTAGCCAGGTTTCAGCCTGCTATGAGTATTTGATCATGGATACAGAAACAGGCCAATCTGTTTTGTATGATTACAGCTTAAAGAACAATGCATATTCATGGGGTTCTTATCCGGCACAAATGCCGGTAAATACCCTGGCTAAATAGTATTGCTTTAGATAAAGGATTTTCTTTTTAGCCAAATATAGATAGCAAAGAAAATAACTATGGCAGTTCCCATAATTATGGCAAAAGTTTGTCTTGCTGAATCTATTGGATACAGATTGGTTAGGACCATTGCAATCCGCCCTAAGGCATCAGCAATAAGCAGGACAATTGCCAGGGAAGCTGCCCATTTTCTTCTTGTCAGAACAAGCAATCCACTTGCGAAATATGAAATTCCTATGGCTGCACCTATAAGTGTAGAAAATGCTTGTTGAGAGGTTGTTAATCCAAAGAACTGATGGGTAAAGCTTGTTATAACTTCAGCTAATCCAAAGACTATCATTAAACCTGCAATAATCGCAATATCCAAACCCAACTTTGCCTGCTTTTTATTTTCCATTGCCTTAAATTAAAAATTGCCTATGCGGGTCTGACGGTAAAAGGCAAAATAAAGTGCAACGCCTGCTGCAATAACTGTAATTAAAAGCAGAAGGACCAAGAGCACATTCTGCACTTTGTTTTTCTTTTCCGAATCCATGGTAAACATTTGATAGGTTATCTATCATTTGACGATTTCTCCATTCAATTCTTTCGCTCCCGGGGTTAAAACTTTTTCTCCGGACTTGTTTTCATCTTCAAGCGACCAGCCATTGGTAGAACTTGTTTCAACCCATGTTTTGCCGAATTTTCTTAACACTTGCACCGCAAGATCAAAGTTATCTCTGAAATCCTGTTCCAGTTCTGCCACAGTTGTGCCTGGAGTTATAGTTAATAATCCGCTGGTATGCACAGCCCTGCATTCTCCCAATGTTTTACTTGCATGCGTAATCGCTTTGGTAGATGCTTTACCCCCAACAGTATGAGGCTTGGCAAAGAATTCTAGTTTAAGGGCGGGGAACATCTTAGTAAATTCCTTTTGTATAGCGAATATTTTACGGCTGTCGTTTATGATGATTTTCATAAATTTTTGGATTAAAGGGTTGAATGCATGAATTTAATGAGTGACCAAGCGTAATCTACCGAGATAACGTCCCACTGAGATGGAATAATAAGCAAGAACAATAAGAGCACCATACGGGGGAAGAAGTGCCTCATATCCCACATGGGTTCTACAATGCCGAAGGCAACAGCGGCAAAAAGAATATCGAAGCCCAATAAATACATGCTCCAATATTTTGCAAACCCTATGATAAGGGTAAAGCCACATATCAATTCTATATATGAAGTAAGGTAGGCGCCAACCTTGCTAAAGAATTCCGGTATACCCTTTTCTTTCAATGGATTATGGATTGTCTCAATTACATTTGAAACACCGATCCTGAATATTTTGTCGTAACCCTGAAATAAGAAGAGTAATCCTAAAAATACCCTTGCCAGTAAGGCGGCTTCCATTTCCCGAACGTGAATCATTAATAACATAGTGTTTGTTTTATACACCAAAAGTACGGTTGCCTGGATAGAATACCTTGGATATTCGTCAGGTTTAAAAATGATATTCGTCATAAGCGTCTATGCATTATATTTGAAGAGTAAATAAGACGGATGGAACAACTACGAATATTCGATATTCCTTATCTTCAGAAACAGAAATTTCCGAAGACAGATGCCCTTGTCTCAAAGGTGAATGGGACCTGGAAGACCATAAGCACAGATGAGCTAATAAGCACTTCGCTTAAAGTCGCTTATGGGCTTATGGCCATGGGAGTGAACAAAGGAGATGTAATAGCTACCATTTGCACCAATAACCGTTATGAGTGGAATTTTGTCGACCAAGCCATGTTACAGCTTGGTGCGATTCATGTTCCTATTTATCCAACTATAAGCGATGGAGAATATAAGTTCATATTCAACGATGCGGGAGTTAAGTATGTGTTTGTATCGGATGAGGGATTATATAATAGGGTAAAGACCATTATGACCGAAGCCCCCTCCGTTAAGAAAGTATTCACATTTAATGATGTTGCAGGTGCGCCCTCGTGGAAGGAAGTTCTGGAATTAGGAGAAAAGAGCCCAAGCGCGGAGAAGTTGGAAGAGATAAAAAAAAGTATCGGAACCATGGATCTTGCCACCATGATCTATACATCCGGCACAACCGGGACACCCAAAGGTGTAATGTTATCTCATAACAACATAATGAGCAATGTAGTAGCTGCTGAGGATCTTTGTCCTGTTGGCCCGGAAGGCAGGGCGCTAAGTTTCTTACCTCTTTGCCATGTATATGAACGTATGCTCAATTACCTTTACCAGTATAAAGGTGTATCGGTTTATTATGCTGAAAGCATTGATGCGATAGGTGATAACCTGAAAGAAGTTAAGCCCGATATGTTTGTAGCAGTGCCCCGTGTAATAGAAAAGATATTCGATAAGGTACTTGCAGCAGGTAACCAACTCACCGGAATAAAAAAGAAGCTTTTCTTTTGGTCCGTAGAGTTAGGAGCTAAGTATGAAATGAAAAATAGCTGGTGGTATAATTTTAGACTTTCCATAGCCCGCAAACTTGTATTCAGTAAATGGCATGCAGGTGTGGGAGGGAATTTAAAAACAGTAGTATCGGGCAGTGCTCCCTTACAACCTCGTTTGTCCAGGATATTTTGGGCAGCGGGCATACCTATATTGGAAGGATATGGACTTACTGAAACATCTCCTGTAATATCTGTTAATACACTTGCCCCGGGCAATTCGCATTTTGGTACAGTAGGTCCGGTGATAAAAGGAGTGCAGGTTAGGATAGCCGAAGACGGAGAGATACTATGTAAAGGACCTAACGTAATGATGGGATATTACAAGAGGCCGGATCTTACCGCCGATGCGATAAAAGACGGATGGTTTTATACAGGTGATATTGGAATGATGGTTGACAATAAGTTCTTGAAGATAACAGATAGAAAGAAAGAGTTACTGAAGACATCGGGAGGTAAATACATTGCACCACAGCCTATTGAGAATAAAATGAAGGAATCTCCCTTTATTGAGCAGATAATGGTTTTGGGCGACGGAGAGAAGTTTGCAGCCGCCCTTGTTGTGCCTAAGTTTCACTTTTTGGAAAAGTGGGCTAAGGAAAAAGGTATTGCATTCTCATCCAAACAAGATCTGATTCAAAATAGAGCAGTGCTTGATATCTACCGTGCCGAAGTAGATAAGTACAATGTAAACTTTGGCCATGTGGAACAGATCAAGCGCTTTGAACTGGTAGCCGATGAATGGAGTACAGGTGGGGGAGAGTTAACTCCAACTTTAAAGCTTAAACGCAAGATCATAATGGATAAGTATTCCGCACTTATTCATAAGATATTCCGCACCGATAAGTAATAAAACTTCTTAGAAGTTCGGCTTGAGCAGGTATTTGCTGTAGAAGGCATTGATGATGTTAACCACTTCATCAGATGAATCTACCAGTTGGAATAAATTGAGATCGCCAATATCCGCGTTCTTTTCCTTTTCAATGAGAGTTTCCTTTATCCAATCCATAAGCCCTTCCCAGTAGCTTTTACCTACCAATATAACCGGGAAGTGAGCTACCTTACTGGTTTGGATAAGTGTCAAAGCTTCAAAAAGTTCATCCATAGTACCTAGTCCGCCTGGCAATACCACAAATCCTTGTGCATATTTCACAAACATCACCTTACGAACAAAGAAATAATCAAAGTTGATGATCTTATCGTGATCTATGTATGGGTTGGGTTTTTGTTCAAAAGGAAGATCAATATTTAAACCTACAGAGCGTCCGCCACCTGCTTTAGCGCCTTTGTTTGCCGCTTCCATAATACCCGGGCCACCGCCTGTTATAACTCCGTAGCCATTTCGTGTAAGTTTAAAGGCTATTTCAGAAGCCAGCTTATAATATTTATTGCCTGGCTTGGTACGTGCAGATCCGAATATGGAAACGCAGGGACCAGCCTTGCCCATTTTTTCAAAGCCCTGCACAAATTCAGAGGTTATCCTGAATATCTGCCACGAGTCAATGGCTTTTATTTCGTTCCACGATCTGTCCTGGAACTTCTTTTTAATTTCTTCTTCGTCGTTAAGCATTGAGTGACAGTTTAAAATTCCTTAGCCAAATATAATGCAGTATGGCTCTTCTTGTTCTTAATAATTTCTTCAGGTGTGCCTTGGGCTACAATTTGGCCTCCTCTGTGGCCTCCTTCGGGCCCAAGATCAATAATATGGTCAGCCACCTTAATAACATCCATATTATGCTCTATAACTATCACTGTATTGCCATAATCTACCAGCTTATTCAATACATCCAGCAATATACGTATGTCCTCAAAATGCAGGCCTGTGGTGGGTTCATCGAGTATATATAGTGTGTTCCCAGTTTGTCTTTTAGATAGTTCTGTAGCCAGTTTTACACGTTGCGCTTCTCCACCTGAAAGAGTGGTGGAAGATTGTCCAAGTGTTATATAGCCCAGTCCCACTTGGTTAAGTGTGGTTATTTTTTGAGAGATAGAAGGTATTTCAGAGAAAAAATCAACAGCTTGCTCAACGGTGAGGTTAAGCACATCGTTTATAGATTTGCCTTTAAAGCGTATTTCCAGTGTTTCCCTGTTGTATCGTTTGTTATTACATTCATCACAAATAACATATACATCGGGCAAAAAGTTCATCTCTATGCTCTTGAGGCCTGCGCCATGGCATGTTTCACATCTGCCGCCTTTTACGTTGAAAGAAAATCTTCCCGGTTGGTAACCCCTTATTTTAGATTCTGGTAGGGCTGCGAACAGGTTACGTATATCAGCAAAAACACTTACATAAGTTGCCGGATTGGAACGTGGCGTGCGCCCTATGGGAGACTGATCCACCTCTACAACTTTATCTATAAGGTTCAGTCCCTGTATAGATGTATATTCCAATGGCTTGGTATCTGATTTATAAAGATGCTTGCTGATGGCAGGATACAGGGTTTCATTGATCAATGAAGATTTACCCCCGCCCGAGACCCCCGTTACGCATATAAATTTACCAAGCGGGAAGGATACGTCCACATCCTTAAGGTTGTGGCCCTTTGCGCCTTTTAGCACAATTTCTTTTCCATTGCCTTTTCTTCTTTTTGCTGGGATAGGTATTTGCTTTTTACCCAACAAATATTGGGCAGTTAGTGAAGGTTGTTTTATAAAATCTTCGGGCTTTCCTTCAGCAACAATTTTGCCGCCATGTGTTCCGGTGCCAGGGCCAATATCTATAAGCCAATCGCAGGCGAGCATCATTTCCTTATCATGCTCTACTACAATAACAGAATTGCCGATGTCTCTTAATTGTCTTAATGCTTCAATAAGACGGGTGTTATCGCGTTGGTGCAAACCAATACTAGGTTCATCTAATATATAAAGTACTCCCACCAGTTGAGATCCTATTTGAGTTGCAAGGCGTATTCTCTGAGCCTCGCCACCCGATAATGATCGGGCAGTGCGGTTAATGGTAAGATATTCCAGTCCCACATTCAGCAAAAAGCCAATGCGGCTTTTCAATTCTTTAATTATTTCCCTTGCTATTATCTTGTTCTTGCTGCTTAACTTATCTTCTAATTTATTTACCCATGCACCCAAAGCACTAAGGTCCATAGCTGCCAGGTCAGCAATGTTTTTGTTATCTATCTTAAAATAAAGAGCTTCTTTTTTTAGGCGTGCGCCATGGCAATCGGGACATATCACTTTATTCATAAAACCTGTTACCCATTCAGTAATGGATGTAGATTCGCTTTCTTCCCTCTGTCTTTCTATAAAATTAACTATGCCTTCAAAACTAAGTGCATAACTGTGTGCGCTACCGCCCAGGCTTTCTTTTACCTTTAATATTTCATCTGTGCCGTAAAGAATAGTATGCAATGCTTCTTCAGGTATCTTGTTTACGGGAGTATCTAATGTAAAGCCATGCTTTTCAGCAATCGCATCCAGTTGCCTGAAAATCCAGTTGTCTTTTCTTTTCCCCATGGGTACAATAGCCCCGTCGTTAATAGAAATGTGGGTATGGGGTATTATCTTCTTTTCGTCTATCTGCGAAATTTCACCTAAGCCATTGCAGCGTGTGCAAGCACCGTAAGGTGAGTTAAATGAGAATAAATTAGGAGCAGGTTCATCATATGATATGCCCGAAGTAGGGCACATCAGGAAGCGACTGTAATGGTGAGCTTTGTTCTTTTGATCTAAAACTACCAGTACACCTTTACCTTGTTTCATAGCCAGGCGCACCGATTCTGTAATGCGTGTTTTAGCCTCGGGAGAAACATCTATCCTGTCTATTACCACTTCAATATCATGTATAGAATATCTGTCGGTATGCATACCGGCCTTCATTTCTTTCACTTCTCCATCAATCCTAACTCGTGTAAATCCCGATTTACGTAATTGCTCGAACAGTTCCCTGTAATGGCCCTTGCGTCCTTTTACAACCGGAGCAAGTATTTGTATCAGGTCTTTATTATGCTTTTCAATAATAAGGTCAATTATCTGCTGCTCAGAAAACCTTACCATCTTTTCACCTGTAACATAAGAGAATGCCTCCCCTGTACGGGCAAATAACAGCCTCATGAAATCATATATCTCAGTTATAGTTCCTACAGTAGAACGTGGATTTCTGCCCACTGTTTTTTGTTCTATAGAGATAACGGGACTAAGTCCGTCTATTTTATCCACATCAGGGCGTTCCATAGTGCCCAGGAACTGCCTGGCATATGAAGAAAGAGTTTCAATATAGCGGCGCTGTCCTTCTGCGTATATAGTATCAAAGGCAAGTGAAGATTTACCGCTTCCGCTTAGGCCGGTAATTACAACCAGCTTATTACGAGGAATACTAAGGGAAATATTTTTAAGGTTATGTTCTCTTGCACCTACAATATCAATTTGTTCCTCGCCGGTGGCTGGAACTACCAACATATCTTTCACTTTTTTATTTGCCGCTTTCGTCTTCATTATTGGTTCTCAAAGATCATAATTTCGTCTTTCTCCTTAGGCTTTACCGTATCCGGTATGGAGTTCCATATACGCAAACGGTTTACCGGAACATTATATTGCTTGGCAACAGAATCTATTGTTTCCCCTGGCGCTATTACATGCACTATTACATGAGGCTGTAAGGAATCTGGTTTAATAGCACATACCTTCGATGGTGAATTACAAGGAATGCTATCACTATAATCCATATATTCTCCCAGTTCTGCAAAAGGAATATTCTTTTGGGGCAGGGTAATTAAGTAAGGCCTTTTTTCGGGGTTGGATAGCTTATCATTTATAAGCCAGGGATTTAGAAATTTAAGAACATGGTAGCTTATTCCGTTTTTTTGGGCGTAGTCTGCCAGGCTATATAAAGTTGAATCAACTGTAACTGTGTAGGAGGGGACTGGCTCGTAGTAATCTTTCTTTTTGAGGTAGTAGCCATACATAGATGGGTATAGAACAAATTGTTTGAGAGAAAGTATTCGATAAACGTAGCGCGAGGTTTCAAGATTCAGGGAAAGATCGTAATAGCTGTTTTCTTTTTCATACTGAAGTTCTCTTTCTACACCTGCAATACCCATGTTATAGGATGCCGCAACCAAGGTCCAATTGTGCAATTCCTGATACGCATCTTTGAAATACCTGCAAGCTGCTTCTGTGCTTTTTTCAAGATTATAGCGTTCGTCTACCTCTTTGTTTATTTCCAGGTGGTATGCTTCAGCTGTTCCCTTCATCATCTGCCAAAAGCCTACGGCGCCAGCCGGAGATGACTTATAACTAAAAGCGCTTTCGGCCAGCGCCAGGTATTTAAAATCCGGAGGGATGGAATTTTTTTCAAGTATCCTTTCAATTTCCGGGAAGTAACGGTGTGCCCGCTTAAGCATTAATACACCCTGCGATTGCCAGTATGTATTGATGAGCATTTCCTGTTCCAGCCCCTCTCTGATGCCAAGATGGTTCATAGGTACGCTTTCACCGGCAAAACTCATGGTATCGGGCAGAGGGACGGGATATGTTTTAAGGTTTTGGTTAAAGGGGGTATCATCGTTAGAAGCGCTTACTGAGCTATGAAGCGCCTCGGTTACAAAGACTGTTGTGATAATGCAACCGGCGAGAAAAAGTATATTTTTAAAGCGTTTATAAAAAGCAGGAGATATCTTTTTCGGGTTAAGCCACATTCGTTTTCTTTTTGAGCCTTGTTATAACAAAAAACGCCGCAAGCGATATTAAGAAATATGCTGTAAACAAAAGGAAATAGAGTAATGACCATTCTTGTATATATTTATTAATGGTGATAACACAGAGCAGGGATATGCCTGCATGGCCAGCATAAATCATAGCTATTTGGGGTTCATTTAAGCCCAGGTAATGCAGGTGATGGGTAGTATGATCCTTACCACCCACAAAAGGCGATGTCCCTTTTATAATACGATTGAAGAATACGACAGAAGTATCGATAATAGGTAAAGAAAATGTAAGAATGGCCGATAAAATGTGTTTAGTATCCATAAAAAGTCCTGCAGATGGAGAGGCATTCCATAAGAAAAGGATACTGAGGGCAGCCATGAAAACTCCAAGGAATTGAGTGCCTGTATCTCCCATATATATTTTAGAAGGGTACCAGTTGAAAAGTAAAAACGCGGATATGGAAGAAGCGGCGCCGATGAGTAATGTCAGGAAGACAGTACCGGTATCTTTTCCTATAAGCAGAACAGATATAATAGTTACGATTGAAGCAAGTGTAACAATGGAAGTGATAGCATCCATGTTATCGAGCAGGTTTATTGCGTTCATAAGGCCTACAACCCAAAGCATGGTCACCACATAGTTGAGATAAACATTTTGAAAGAGCTGAATATATATGCCGCAATAAATTAAAATAATGCCGCAGAATATCTGGGTTGAAAACTTTAACAGTGGATTTGTGTCATAAGCATCGTCGGCCAGGCCCATTAAAAAAGCAAGGGTACATGCTGTTAACAGTCCCAGTATCTCTGAGTGTAAAAGTATCTCCGTTGGCGCGAAAAAAAGAGAATAAACTATAAGTGAAAAGAGGAAGGTTATATAAAAAGTGATACCGCCAATGGCAGGCTTGGATACATCGCTCCAACGCACTACATTTTCGGTTTTACGCATGCCCAATGTCCTTGTAAATTTCAGAAATAAACTGTTCATCAGCACAGACAGTACAAAGACCAATGTAAAGTAGGTAAAATAAAAAAGTGGCAGGTTAAGAGACATGGTGATAGTGGATTAAAACATGGTATTAAAACTGGAAAAAGCTCTGGCTTTTTTGTCCTTTTCCGAAAGAATGGGATTGGGTATATTCCATGGAATAGCAAGGTCAGGATCGTTCCATAAAATAGAATCTTCCGATTCTTTATTGTAAAAATCAGAGCACTTATAAAGGAAGACGGTGTTGTCTTCCAGGGTGGCAAAGCCGTGCGCGAAACCTTCAGGGATATAGAAAATTGTTTTGTTGCTTGCAGAAAGCTCTATGCCAAAATGTTTTCCATAGGTGGGCGAATTTTTACGAATATCCACTACAACATCCCACACGGCGCCCTGTATAACGCGTACCAGTTTGGATTGTGCATAAGGTGGCTTTTGAAAGTGGAGTCCCCTTAGAACTCCTTTTTGTGACAAGGACTGATTATCCTGCACAAAGTCTTCTTTTACTCCTGCAATAGCAAAGGTTTTTCTGTTGTAAGGTTCATAAAAATATCCCCGGTCGTCCTGGAATACTTTTGGCTGCAACACCAGCAGATCTTTAATAAATGTTGTTGTGGTTTCCATAAATCCTTTATGCTTCGTAATAATCTCCCTGGCCATAACTGTGTCCGTATCCGTAATAACCATAACCATAGCGGTGTTTATTAAAGTCTACACCATTTAATATAATGGAAAGTTTGTTAAGATGGTTTTCAAAATAAAGTCTGTCGATAAAATGAATAAATTCCCGTTTAGAGTAGTTTGTCCGCATCACATAAATAGGATAATCTGCTTTTTGCATCATGGCAATTCCATCAGTTACCAAACCAACAGGAGGATTATCAATAATAATTGTATCGTACAAAGTTTTAAGTTCTTCCAGCAGGTTATCCATGGTTTTGCTTATTACAAGCTCCGAAGGATTGGGAGGGATTGGTCCGGCAGTAATAACATCGAGGTTGTCTGTTTCAGTTTGCTGCACTACATCCTCCAGCTTAAATTTTCCAATAAGCAGTGTACTCATACCCCTGTTATTTTCAATACCCAGTGCGGTATGTATCCTGGGTTTACGCATATCCAAATCGATCACAATAACTTTTTTCCCGGAGAAAGCTATAATACCTGCCAGGTTAATAGAAACGAATGTTTTGCCCTCGCCCGATATAGTGGAAGTTACGGCAATAACTTTAGATTTTTTATCGTCTACAGACACAAACTGCAGATTGGTTCTTATAGTACGGAAGGACTCTGCCAGAATGGACTTTGGATTATGATTAACAAGGAGTTGTGATAAAGGTATTTCTTTGGTATACAAGGGTACGATACCCAATATAGTAACAGGGCTTTCACTCAGGCGTTCAATTTCTTCAAGAGAAGTTAAGTTATTATAGAACAGGTATATTACTAAGAGAATAATAATGCTTATGCTAATTCCGCCAACAGAACCTATAAGAAAACTTGAAGATTTTTTCGGAGAGGCAGGGATCCAGGAAGGGATAGCATTTTCAAGTATCTGGCTCCTTGGCACATAGCCCGCCTTTGATATCTCGTATTCCGATTTTTTTTCCAGTAGCAGGTCATAGTATTTCTCATCAATAGAGAAAAGCCTTTGTAATCTTAAATATTCTATGTTATTATTGGAGGTAGAATTACCTATCT
>Ga0206856_10240_pt1 | contig 17788 bp, 16 predicted proteins | sample Alteio_BWOrgCont_48_FD_152630 | JGI IMG/M metagenome (GOLD analysis project Ga0206856, IMG submission 152630) | Enriched cells from forest soil in Barre Woods Harvard Forest LTER site, Petersham, Massachusetts, United States -... | ecosystem: Environmental > Terrestrial > Soil > Temperate forest >...
GAAGCGAGGAACGAACCAATCCATTGATCGCCGTTCGACGCTCGCAACGACGGCCTGGGCGCTTCGACGTAAAACCATCCTGGGGCAGGGCGCTCTTCCACAAACGTCACGAAACGACTGATCGGCCCGGTACCCGTTAAAGGTCAGTTCGAAATCTGTATTCCGTTACTTGCCGGTACAATTCGCCCGGCCGCAGCAGCGCCTGTTGGAACCACGGATGATTCGCGCTGTCGGGGAATTTGATGGGCTCCAGGCAAGGCCCGGCGTGCGGGAGGTGCGGTTTTCCATCGAGGCCAGGCGGATCCGGCGCAAGCTTCGCCGCATCGTAGAAGACAAGGCATGGCTCGGTCGTATGGACCTCCATCATGAGCTTGTCGTCCGGCGCCTGCAGCACCGCGGCGCGGAAGAGATCATCCTGGCTACGATTTAAGACGAAACACGCGTCATAAAAAAAACTGCCGCCGGCGGCGTCTTCAATCGAGCGCAGCGAGCGAAAATCGTAGGGCGTGCCGGCCACTGAGCGAATTTCGCCAGTCGGAATGAGTGCGGAGTCGAACGGAACATAGTGGGCGGCGTCGATCATCAGGCGATGATTGCGGATCGGTTGGCCGGGCGTCAGCGTGAAATAGGAATGGTGGGCGAAGTTGACCACGGTCAAGGCGTCTGTCGAGGCCGTCATGACGACGCGTAAGGTCGCCGGATCGACGAGTCGATAGACGCAGCGCGCTTCGAGGGTCCCCGGGTAGCCTTGGTCGCCGTCGCAGGAGACGAGAGCCAGCGCGACCGCGCTCTCGTCGGCGGCCAGTATCCGCCAAGGCCGATGAGAAAAGCCGATCGCGCCTCCGTGCAGATGATGGCCGCCGTCGTTGAGCGTCAATTGATGCAGGGCGCCGGCGATCGGCAGCCGTCCGCCGGCGATGCGGCTCGCGTGACGACCAACGGTCGCCCCGAGATAGGCCGGATTTGTCAGATAACCGTCCAAATTCGAGTAGCCGAGAACGACGCGCCGGGCCCCGCCGCCTCGAAGGGGCACGATGAGATCGCGGACGGAGGCGCCGAAGGTGATGATCGAAGCCGAGGCGCCCGAGCGCGTGGCGAGGCGAACCTCGGCGATCGCGGCGCCGTCAGGCAAATGACCGAAAGATGTCGTCGGCACGGCGCTGCTTCTCCCGCCTTGCTTAAATTTCTACCAGAGCGTGTATCCGCCATCGATCACATAGGCCGCGCCGGTGACATAAGCGGCGGCGGGGCTCGCGAGATAAACCGCCAGCGGCCCGATCTCTTCCGGTTCGCCCGTGCGGCCCATCGGGATATTGGCGACGATGGCCTGGATGACGTCCGGGCGGGTCCTGTTCCACTCCTTGTTTGCGTCGGTCATGAACAAGCCGGGGCAGATGGCGTTGACCGTGATGCCGTGTGGCGCCCAGTCGGCGGCGGCGCAACGCGTAAAATGAAGGACAGCCGCCTTAGACGTCTCATAGTGCCGGCCGGCGATCCCGCGGTTCGCGACAATCGCGCTGATCGAGGCGACATTGATGATGCGGCCGCCTTTGCCGCGCTCCAGCATCGCCTTGCCGATCAATTTCGTGCCGATGAAACAAGAAGTCAGGTTGAGGTCGACGAGACGCTGCCAGGTTTCGAGCGGTTCGATCTCGATCGGCACGTTCTCTTCGCGGTTGCCGACGTTGTTGACGAGGATGTCGATAGGGCCCATCTCGGCGATCGTTCTGACAAAGGCTTTCTCGCATTCGGCCGGCGCGCCCATGTCGGCCTTTACGGTCCAGGCCTTGCGGCCCAGCGCGCGTATTTCCGCGGCGGTACGGTCGAGCGTCTCCTGAGTTCGGCCCGTCAAGACGATATCGGCGCCGACCTCGGCGAGGGCGAGCGCCATCGATCGCCCCAGGCCCCGGCTGGCGCCGGTGATCAAGGCCCGCTTGCCATCCTGACGAAAAAGATCGAGCACGCCCATGGATCGTCACTCCCGTTTTGCATCGACGCGGACCGCCAGCGGGCGCTACTTGACCGCCCCGAGAGCCAGCCCGCTGACCAGATAGCGTTGCAGCTTGGCGAAAACGATCGCGACGGGCACGCAAGCCACCAGCGTCGCCGCCATCACATTGTCCCATTCAATCGCGTAACGCCCGCCGACAAGCGAAAAGATCTGGAAGGTCAGGGTGAAATTTTGGTTCGAGCGCAGCAGCGTCAAAGCCAGGACGAATTCGTTCCAGCAATAGATGAAGACGAAGGTCGCCGTCACGCCCAGCGCCGGCGTCGCCAGCGGCAGGAAAATCATCCATAGGCGCTGAAAGGCCGACGCGCCATCGAGCGTTGCGGCCTCCTCCAGTTCGATCGGTATGGTGCGGAAATAGGCTTGCAGCATCCAAACGGCGAAGGCCAGATTGAACGCCGCATAGCAGAGCACCAGCGCATAGAGCTGATCGACCAGGCCCATCTTGACCATGAGGCGGAAAATGCCGAGGACCAGCACGATCGGCGACAGCATCTGGGTGACCAGGAGGAACTGTCGGAACAGGCGTTGTCCTCTAAACGCCATCCGCGACGTCGCGTAAGCGGCAGGTATGGCGATGAGCAGGCACAGCGCCGTCGCCCCGGCGCTGACGAGCACGGTGTTGACGAGCGCTTGGCCGAATTCGACCGCCCGCCACATGTCGACGAAATTCTGCAGCCTGATCTCGTTGGGAATCCAGACCGGCGGAAAGACCAGGATTTCGGCGCGAGGCCGGATTGCGGTCGAGATCATCACCGCAAAAGGGAACAGAATGACGATGATCAGCGGCGAAAGAATCGCCCAGTAGACGACGGAGCGAGAGGCGCGCGACATTTACGCCGTCTCCCGCTCATTGCGCATGGCCAAGGCGACATAGACCATCGTCGAGGCAAGCAGGATCAGGAACATGACGATCGACAGCGCCGAGGCGACGTCGAGTTTGCCGTAACGAAACGCGAGTTTGTAAAGCCAAGTGACCAAAATGTCGGTACTGTTGGCTGGGTCGCCCTGGGTCATCACCCAGATAAGCGGAAAGGAATTGAAGACATAGATAAAATTGAGTACGAGCACGATGTTGATGAACGGGCGGATCAGCGGCAATGTGAGGAACCGCCAGCGCTGCCAGCCGCCGGCCCCATCGATGCGCGCCGCCTCGTAGATTTCGGTCGGCAGGGACGACAGGCCGCCAAGGAAAACGGTAACGGAGAACGGAATCGAGACGACGATGCCGATCGCGATCTCGACGGGAAAGGCGGTGCCGGCGGTCGCGAGCCAAGCGATGGGCTCCTTCATCAGGCCGAGGTCGTAAAGCGTCGCGTTGAGCATGCCCGACTGGCCGTTCATCGCCCAGCGCCATACGATCCCGCTCATCGTCAGCGATACCGCCCAAGGCAGCATGATGATGATGCGCGCGATGTGGCGGCCGACGAAGTCCTCGGAGAGAATCAAAGCGATCGGCAGCGAGAGCAGAGCCGTGCCGCCGACCACGGCGAAGGTCCAGACCAACGTGCGGATCAGGCATTCGAGGAACAGCGGCTCGGCCAGGAGGTTGGAGAAATTGGCCAGGCCGGAGAAATCCTTAAGCTGCCCGAAACGCGTGACCGTATGAAGCGACATATCGGTCAGATCGAATATCGGGTAGCCGATGATCCAAAGCGACAGGAGAAGGCTGGGCAGGATGAGAATATAAGGCGCGGCCGCTTTCCCGATCGCCCGTCGCCGCTTCTCAAGGAAGCCGACAGGCGACGAAGATAAGGCCGCGCCCTGCAAGACCATCTGCGTTTTCTTACCGCTTCTTACTGCTTCAAGATCGCGTCAATCGACGTCGCGGCCTCCTTGAGCGCCGCCTCAGGCGTCGCCTGCTTGGTATAGACTTGCTGCAGCGCCCGAATGGTCGCGTCGGCGGCTTGCTCCCAATTCGGGATGGGCGGCGCGAAATGGGCGAAAGGCAACATCGCCGTGAAGGCTTTTAGCTGCGGATCGTTGGTGAACACCGGAGCGTCGGCCTCAGCCTTGGTCACGGGCAGGAAGCCTTCCTTGGTTGTGAAATCGATGCGCCATTTCGGGCTGAACGCGGTTTCATCCAGGAATTGCCAGGCGAGCTTGTTGTGCTTGCCGCTCTTGAACAGCATCAGGCTGTCGGTGACGCCATAGGTCGCTTTGCGCGTTCCCGCCGGAATCTCGGCGATGCCATAGTTCAGGGTCGGCGCTTCCGTCTTGATCTGTCCACGCAGCCAGGGACCGGTGAGGATCATGCCGATGCGCCCCTGCTTGAACAGCCGTTCGATATCCTGTCTGTTGTAACCGGTCGGCTCCGGTTCGGTCAGTCCTTGGTCGATCATGTCGCGATAGAGTTGCAGCGCGGCGATGGCTTGCGGGCTGCCGACGCCAGACTTGCCGTTGTCGATCAATTCGCCGCCATGCGTCCATAGCGAATAGTACCAATAGGCGTCGGTCTCGATCTCTTTGCCTTGAAGGGCGAAGCCGTAGATATCGGAACCCTGCGCCTTGATCTTCTTTGCGTCATCGACCAATTGGTCCCATGTCGCCGGCGGGTTTTGAATACCGGCCTTGGCGAGCAGGTCCTTGTTGTAGTACATTGCGCGAGCCGAGGCGGCGACCGGCAGAGCGTAGATTTTACCGTTGATGGTCGAGGGCGCCATGAAGGCTTCGATAAAGCGGCTCTTGAATTCCGGAGTGATGTAGGAGTCCAGCGGCTCTGCAATGTCATTGTGGACAAAGTCGACGAGCCAACGGGTCCCGATCAGCGCGATATCCGGCGGCGTGCCGCCCGCAATGTCGGTGGTCAATCGCTGTTGCAGATTGTCCCATTGGACGACTTCGATCTTGACGTCAACATCGGGATGGGCCGCCATGAAATCCTTGGCCATGCCCTCGAACGTCCCTTGCGTGGACGCGCTGTAGAAACCAACCACGACTCTGATCTGGTCTTTCGCCAGAGCGGACGCGGTCGTCAGCGCCAAGGCGGCGGCGCCGACCAACAAACCTAACACCTTACGCATTCCTTCCTCCTCTTGCACTAGTTCTTGTACTAGCTTTTGTACTCGCATCCGCAAGGAGACGCCTCGACGATTCCCGTCAGCGAAGCGACTTCATGCAGCCTTGTCCAACAGCTCCCGGATGCGAACGGGCGCCCGTCGGGCGATCGAGGCCAACGTCGCCTCGATCATCGCCGTCACGATCAGGCCGTCGTCGCCGCTCGATTCCGGCGTTACATTTTCGGCCACGCAATCGACGAAATAGCGAATCGACTCGTATTGGAACCCCCAGGCCTTGCCGTAGCGCGTTACCGATTCCGAAGAGAAGGGGGTATGGAATCGATCGGTGAACACCCACAGATTGGGCTCGTTGCGCAATTCGAGGCCGCCCTTCTCGCCATAGAGCGTCAAGCGGTTGTCGACGACATTCGTGTAGCTGTTCGGGACGATCCATGAGGTTTCAAAGGCGAAGGACGCACCGCCTTCGAATTCCACCAGCGCCTGGATCGCGTCCCAACAATCGACGCCCTTTGCCGCAAGAACGCCGCGATGGCCCTTGGCGTAAACGTCGATGGGTTCGCGGTCGATCAACCAGCGCACGATGTCCATGACATGCGGAAAAAGGAACCATTCCGGACCCGACCGTCCGCCCCAGGCAAGCATCTCGGTCGGCACATGGATCGTGTCGCTGAGCCTTGCGTAACCCATCACCGGATTGCCCAAATCGCCGCGCTCGGCATAGGCCTTGGCGCCCATGAACAGCGGATGCCAGCGGGCGTGGAAATCCACCATCAGCTTGACGCCGGCCTGCGCCGCGGCCTCGACCATCGCCTTGCCGTCGGCGATCGAAGTCGCCAGAGGCTTTTCGACCATAACATGCTTACCGGCCCGCAACATCCGGATCGTCGGTTCGCGATGGAGATGGTCTGGCGTCGCGATTGTCACCGCCTGAACGTCGCTTTCGGCGAGCGCATCGAGGCTGGTGGTCCACGCGCAGCCGAATTTAGCGCCGGCGGCCTGGGCGCGGGTCTCGTCGAGATCGCAGATCACCGACAAGTCCGCGCGGGCGTAGTCCTTCAGCGCGAGAGCGTGATTGGCGCCCCAGATGCCCGCGCCAACGACGCCAATCTTCACCCTCTCCCCGGCGCCGATCATCGCTCTCTCTGGACGAAGGCCTTTGGTGATGCGAACATAATGCCGCCCTCGTCGCACAGATGGCAAACCAGGATAGCCGGCCCGACGCACGGCCCTTTGCTTACCCCCCGCCCGTTCATCGGAACGACCAACGATAGGGGCGGATTTGTTCGAGTGTCAACACGGCGGACAGATGTCCAACCGAGCGGACATCTATCGGCCACCGCTCATCAGCGGGCGCAGCGCGCCTCGCACGGAAACGACGCTGCCTATTTTTTCTGAAAGTTCCGTCGCCGCGGCGACGAGCGCGGCGGCAAGCTCTCCGCCCCGCTTCTCGGCGTCGGCGCGCGAAACCACGAGGCAGAGCGTTGCGACGCAATGCTCGTCTCTGCCCAGAACGGGCGCCGCCATACAGTGGACGAAGGTGTCGAGCTGCCCGTCGAGCCGCGAAAGGCCGCGCTTGCGACCAAGATGGACGCGCCGCAGAAACGCTTCCGGCTCGAGCCGGCGCCCGTCGGGAAGACGGTAATCTTCCGGCGGGATCAGGCGGAGGATTTCATCATCAGCAAGATTCGATACCAGCAATGGACCCGACGCGGTCCAGGGCACGGGCACTTGGCGGCCGATGTCGCTGCTGATCCGAAAGTGATGGCCGCCCTGGCGCATCAGGGCGACCACGTATTTTCGACCTTCCAACGTGCAGAGTTGGGACGTCGCGTTGGTCTTCTCGGTCAATGTTCTGAGCTGGAGCTCCGCTTCGCGCATCAGGTCGAATCTGTTGACGTAGGCGGCGCCGAAATAGTGCAAGCGGCGACCGAGGAACACCCGCCCTTCGTCGTCGAAGCCCTCCAGAAATCCTGCCTCGAGCAGCCGGTCGACGATTTCGTAGACGCTGGATCGCGGGGCCTTCACTGCCGTCGCGATTTGGTTGGGGCGCATGGGCGACCCGCCCACATAGAGATGCTCCAGCACTTCGATGACGCGGTCGATCCCTCGTTTGCGAACGCCAACCCCGCGATCGACGATGCGCGCTCTTCTCGCGGCCGGTGGAGTAGTGTCGACGCCGGCTCGGCGTAGCGCCGTTTTGCGATCGGTCATGCCCACTCCCATCCGCATTTAGGAACAGGATGTCATTCCGCCCCTCAACCCGACGCTTTCGAACGATAGTCGGCAGGAACGTCACGCTCCACCGTCAGTTCATCGACCATGACGCTCTGGCCGGCGGTGAGGCCTCCATCCACCACCAGATTGGCGCCGTTGACGAAACTGGCGTCGTCCGAACCAAGATAGGCGACAGCCGCCGCGATGTCGTCCGGACGCCCGACCCTTCCGACCGGATACCAGCGGGCGAGCTTCTCGAAAATCTGCGGGTCGCGCTCCTGGCGCTTCACCCAGCTGCGCGCCGAGGTTCGGATCGTGCCCGGGCTGACCATATTGGCGCGCACGCCGCGGGGGCCATATTCGACGGCGATCGCCTGGGTGAGATTGAGCAATCCCGCCTTTGCGGCGCTATAGGCGGGATTGCCCACATAGGTAAATCCGTTCACCGATCCGATATTGACGACGGCGCCGCCGCCCTGCGCTACCATTCGCGGCAGAATCGCGCGGCAGAAAAGGAAAGCGGTCTTCAACGTCCCTTCGAATTCCCGGTCCCAATCGTCGGGAGTACACTCCATCAATGTCGCCTTCAGCGTGCGCGCGACATTGTTCACCAGGACGTTGACGGCGCCGAAAGCTTCCGTCGCACGCTCGATCACGGCGGCGATATCGCGTTCGGACGCAGCGTCGCCTGAGACCGCCAGCGCTCGACCGCCGGCATTCGCGATGCTCTCGGCCGCCGCCGCCGCCTCTTGCTCGCGCAAGTCCATGATCGTCACCGCCGCCCCCTCGCTTGCAAGGCGGTGAGCGGTGGCTCGCCCGATCCCGGCGCCGCCTCCGGTGACGATCGCCGCCTTTCCCGTATAACGCAACACGCGCGTGTCCTCCTCGATCATCGCTGCGACGGTCGGCGCCGCGCAGGGATTGCATCTAAGCAGGTTTGCCCTCGACCTCCAAAGCGCGAAGATCGCGGCGCCAACGAAATTCGACCGACGCCTCGCGTCACCGCCTCTTCGGCCCCATCGCTGAGACCCGGCGGCGGCGCGGCGCGTCAGCGCCGATCCTTGGACCGAAACAGAGCGTTCGACCTATCATGGATGGCGCCAGCGTCCGCCGATCACGACGCCTTTCGACATGATGCGTTTGGCTCCAATGAGATGTTCACCCACCACGTCGACATAGTCGTGTCGCCCGTCCTCGAGAGTGAGGATGGTTGCATCGCCGACGCCGCCCGGCGTCAGAGCGCCGAGTTCCGGCCGATGCAGGGCCCTTGCCGCATTGATTGTCGAGGCCCGGACAACCTCCATAAGGCTCATGCCGAGGCAAAGAAACTTGGACATCGTAGTCGTCTGATCGAAGGCGGGGCCGTTGATCGACAGAGCGTGAACGTCGGAAGAAATCGTATCGGGAAGAAAGCCATTCGCCAACATGGCGCGCGCCGTCTTGAAGGCGAAGGAGCCCATGCCGTGACCGATGTCGAAGAGCACGCCGCGCTTACGGGCGTCCAGCACCTGCGGCAACACCTTTCCCTGCGCGGAGAGCGGCGCATTGGGGAACGGTCGAAAGGCGTGCGTCAGAACATCGCCCGGACGCAGCATCGCGACCGTATCGGCGTAGTTGGGCGGAGGAAAGTCGATGTGGCACATGACCGGCATGCCGACTTCATCGGCCGCCTGCAATGCGATTTCGAGCGGCGCGAGGCCGGACGCGCCCCCCGCGTTGCGTCCGATCCGTACCTTGATGCCGACAATCACGTCGCGGTTCTTGTCGGCGACTTCGATGCAATCGTCCGGCGCCATCAAGCGCAGGTCCTGAGCCTCGCCGACCATCACGCGACGCGAAAAGCCGTAGATGCCGGCGAATGAAATGTTGAGATAGGCAAGGATACGCGCCTGCGCTGTTTCAATCACGTGTTTGCGGAAACCGGCAAAATTGCCTGGTCCCGCGCTGCCCGTATCGACGCTGGTCGTCACACCGTTGCGCCGGCAGAAATCGTCGGCGTCGATGCCGAGCGAAGTGCCGCCCCAATAGACGTGCGTGTGAAGATCGATGAGCCCTGGCGTTACGATGAGACCGGCGACGTCGCGGCTATCCTCAGCCCCGTTCAAATTGTCGCCGACCGCGGCGACCTTGCCGCCGACGAAGGCGACATCCGTGACGCGGTCGGTCTCGGAGGCTGGATCGATAACGCGGCCGTTCTTCAGGATCAGATCGTAAGTCATGATGCGAGGGGCCGATAGGCGACGGCTTCGATCTCGATTTTCGCATGGATCATCAGTCGGCTCTCAACGGTGGAGCGGGCGGGCTTCATGCCGGGAAAGTGCTCGGCATAGACCTTGTTGAAGGCTGAAAAGTCCCGCGCATCCTCGAGCCACACCGTACACTTCACCACGTCTTCCAGGGCGCAGCCGGCGCGCGTCAATATGTCGCCGATGTTCTTCAGCGCTTGGCGAGTCTCGGCCTCGATGCCGCCGGGAACTATGCGCGCGTCGGCGTCGAAACCGACTTGCCCCGAGACAAAAACGAAATCGCCGGCGCGGACGGCGGGCGAAAATGGAAGCGTCACTTTGGCTTGTCCATGCGATTGCGTCCCGACGCTCTCGACTCGCTTCTTCATCCCGCCGCCCTTTCGCTTCAGCGCGCACGCCGTCGGGCGCCGCCTATCTGCCCAACCAGCGCCGAACAAATCTTGCGTCAGTAGCGACATTTCGGCAAGCGGCGCTCGGATGGCGTCTGGAGCTTCCTATGGAAGCGACTCGCCTTTTTCGGATATATACGGATTCCACGGCAAGCCGGCCCGGGAGCTTGCCTAGGTCGCCATCGGAAGGTCGCTTCATGAGCTATAAGGCCATTTACGCCTATGCCTGGGATCTTGCGGAAGCGGGGATCGCCGCAACGACAGGCCATTTCAAATCGCTGGGCCTCGATACGATCTCGCTCGCAGGCAGCTACCATGCCGGAAAGTTTTTGCGCCCCCACGGGATGAAAGGAAAGGTATTCTTCCCTGAGGACGGCACGATCTATTTCAGGGCTGATCCTCGCCGGTATGGGACCATCAAGCCGATAGCGAACGCCCTCCTCCAGGAGGAGGACGTCCTACGAGAGCTTGCCGAGCAGTCGGCGATGAAGGTCAATGTCTGGCTAGTGCTGCTGCACAATACGCCGCTCGGAATGGCCCATCCGGACGCCGCGGTCGCCAATGCGTTCGGCGACCGCTATTTTTACAGCCTTTGTCCCTCCGCGCCGGAGGCGCGCGCCTACGCCATCGGGCTCGCGCGGGACGTGACGGAGACATATCCGGTCGGCGGCGTTTCACTGGAGACGCCGGGATTTCTGCCCTATGCGCATGGGTATCACCATGAATTCGCGCTCAATCGTCCGAACCGTTGGCTCGACAGCCAGTTGGGACTTTGCTTTTGCCGTCATTGCTTGCGGGGCGCCAAGGCGGCCGGCGTCGATGCGGAGCGGTTGAAGCGGCGGGTCGCCGACGACATCGGCGCCTATCTTGGCGATGACATAGATTTTCCCGCCGACATGGCCGAGGCTTTTTGGTTGGCCGACGCGCGCGCCGACGGCGAATTGAGGGCGTTCCTCGATTGGCGCTGCACGGTCGTGACGTCTTTGGTGCAAGAGATCCGCGCCGCTGTGCGCAAGGACGTGGTCGTAGCGGTCATTCCGTCCGTGGCGCGCCCGACGGGCGGGTGTTGGTACGAAGGCTCCGATCTTGCGGCTCTGGCGGAGGCCGCCGGCGTCGTCGAAGCGTGCTTCTACGAACCGGGCGCGGCCCGCGTGAAGGCCGACCTCTTCGATGTTCGGCGGCGCCTGTGCGGAAAGGGAAAGCTGCGCGGCATCGTTCGCCCGGCCTATCCCGATTTGGAGACCAAAACAGAATTTGTCGCCGCAATGCGCGCGCTCGGGGAGGGCGGGATCGAGGAAGTCGCGTTCTACAATTGGGGCCATTTGCGAAGCGCCCACGTCGAATGGATCGCCGCAGGATTGGAGGCGTTGCAGGCGCCGGGCTGAGTCCAATGTCAGGGCTCGTCGGAGCCTCAGCGCGGCGCGGTTCGATTAGTACGGCGTGTCGCCGCCGTCGAGATTGAGCGCTTGGCCGCGAATGATCTCGGCCGCGTCGGTCAAAAGGAAGGCGACGACGCGGCCGATTTCGACCGGCTGAATGTGCCGGCCCAGTTGCGCCGGTACCATCGCTGCGAAGAGCGCGTCGCTGCTTTTGCCGGTTTCCGTCGACAGGCGATCGGCGACGCCTCGCAACATCGGCGTAGCGACGCTGCCGGGGCAGACGGCGTTGACGTTGATACGTTCGCCTGCCCATTCCCGGGCGAGCGACCGCGTTAGGTTGATGACGGCCGCCTTTGTCGCGTTGTAGGCGGCCATATTGGGAAAGCCGACCTTGCCGGCGTTGGACGCGATGTTGACGATTGCGCGTCCCTTGCCGCCGAAAGCGCGAAACGCCGCCTGGGCGCCGTTCATTACGCCGGCGACATTGACCTGAAACTCGCGACTCCAGGCCTCCGGCGATATGTCCTTGGCCGGGATCATCTGAACAATGCCGGCATTGTTGACCCAACCGCTCAAACGCCCGAGCCGGGCCGCGGCCGTTTGGGCGGCCTTGGCCAGAGAGACGGGATCGGCGACATCAGCGGCCACGGCCATTGTGCGGGCGCCGGACGGGTCAAGCCGGCGCGCCGTCTCCGTCGCGAGCTTTTCGTCGAGATCGAAAAGCGCGGCGCCGCCGCCAGCGGCGAGCACCGCTTCGACGATTCCGGCGCCGATGCCGCGGGCCGCTCCCGTGACGACGATGACGCGATCGGCGAGCGCTCTATCGGAAAGGATTGTCATCGCCATCTCCATGGGAAGGCCGTCTCCGTTAGAAGGCCGGCGTAGTGGTCACGCCGCCGTCGACGACAAGATTGGCGCCCGTGATCCATCGCGAAGCGGGCGAGACAAGAAACAGTACGGCGTCGGCGACGTCTTCGTCCTCGCCCATCCGTTTAAGCGGCGCGGCGTCCATCCAACGTTTGACGCCCTCCGGCCAGGCGCTCTCTATGCCGCGGCGACGGATGAGGCCAGGCGAAACGGCATTGACGCGGATGGCGTGACGGCCGAATTGCAGAGCCGCCGCGCGGGTGTACATGATGAGGCCGGCCTTCGAGGCGGCGTAGTGGCCATGCGTGGGCGCCGGCTGCAAACCCTCGATCGAGGCGATATTGACCACCGCGCCGCCGCTTGCGCGCGCAATCATCTGCGCCGTAACGAGCTTGGTGACGATGAAGACGCCGTCGAGATTGACGGCAAGCATGGCGCGCCATTCCTCGATCTCCATTTCTTCGAATCCGGCATGGGTCTGGCGCGCCGCGTTATTGACGAGAATATCGACGGGGCCCAGCGCCTCGGTCGCGGCTTTGACGGCGGCCTCCGCCGAAGCGGGTTCGGTCAATTCGGCATGGACCGCGATCGCCTTGCCGCCGGCTCGGCCGATTGCCTCGGCGAGAGCCAGCGCCGCCTCCTTGCCGCCGCGATAGTGGATTGCAACTGCAGCGCCGGCCTCCGCCAGACGTCGGGCGACGCCTCGTCCGATGCCGGCGGAGGCGCCGGTGACCAAAGCGACCTTGCCCTTAAGATCGAGGAGTCTGGCAACGGCCGGCGCATCGGTCATCTCGTCCTCCCGAACCTATGGGCGCCCGGTCTCTCGCGCCTAGACTTGACTTGTGGGGCTAGCACGACGGAACGCCCAGAGCGAGGCGCCGCGCCGACGACATGCCCTTCGCGACCGCTGTGCTAACGCCCTGGCCGCCGGGCGAATTGGCCGTGGCGGGCGCCTCGTCCTCGGATCGCTTGACAGCGCTCTTGTCGATCCCGCATATAATTCGGTTACCGACCGAACTAAATGGCTGACCTCCGCGATGCTGCAACCAACGTCGCAACCTCGCGTGACCCGACAAATCTCGCAGCGCGCGGTCTTCGAGGGCTTGCTGCACAAGGGACCGATCTCGCGCGCAGAGCTTTCAAAGGCGACCGGCCTCTCCAAGCAGACCATCTCGGAAGTCGTCGACGAATTCGAGCGCCGCGGCTGGGCGCGGCCGATCGGCCGGACCAGCGGCAATATCGGGCGCACGGCGGTTCTTTACGAGCTCTGTACCGACGGCGGCTATGTCGTCGGCGTCGATGTCGGCGGCACCAAAGTGACGGCGGCGATCGCCGACATGTCCTGCGCCACTCTCCTCGAAGCTACGGAGCCGACCGATCCCAGCGGCGGCGGCGCCATTCTCGATCAGATCGCACGCCTCGTCGCAAGGCTTGCGCGGGAGGTCAATGCTCATCCCACCCGCGTTCTCTGCGCCGCTGTCGGCGCCCCCGGCGTCGTAAACAAGAGAACGGGCTTCATCGAGCTTGCGCCAAATGTCCCCGGCCTTGACGAAATCGAAGTCGGAAAAATATTGAAAGACAAACTCGGCGGTCACGTCCTTGTTGAAAACGACGTCAATCTCGCCTTGCTGGGCGAGATTTGGCAGGGCTGCGCGAGAGAAGCCGCCCACGTCGCCTTTCTCGCCTTCGGAACAGGCGTCGGTCTTGGCCTCGCCGCCAACGGACGCCTGATCCGAGGCGAGAACGGCGCAGCCGGCGAGATCGGCTATCTGCCGGTGGGCGGCGACGCCTTCGCGCCCGAGACGCCCAGCCAGGGCGCGTTGGAATACGAAATTGGCGCCGGCGGCATCCTGCGCCGCTATCGCGCCGCGGGCGGCGCGAGCGTCGGAAATGTACGTGAGATCTTCGATCAGCTGGCTCACGGAGACCCACTGGCGGAGAGAATAATCGACGACACCGCGCGAGTCGCGGCGCTTGCCGCCTCGTCCGTCGCCGCTATGTTCGATCCGCAGCTGATCGTGGTCGGGGGCGCGATCGGCGGACGAAGCGAATTTCTGGATCGCCTTCAGATCCATTTATCGCGCTGCGCGCGACGACCTCCCGAAATGCGCTCCAGCGCCTTGCAGAACCGCGCCGGCGTCGTCGGCGCCCTCGCGGTGGCGCTGAACTGGCTTCACGAAGATATGTTCGGCTTGCCCGATTTGCCCGGCGAACTGCCGCTGCCATATCCCAAAGCGTCAGGTCCCAAGGCTTCCAGCCCGAAGATCTCAAGCCCCAGTCCCAAGACTTCGAGTCCCAAGACTTCGAGTCCTAAGACTCTCGGCGAAAAGACAGCCCGATGACCGCCAGCGCTCCTCTGATCGCCCGATTGCGCGAGGCTTTCGAGCCCGAGCGCGCCCTCGCTCTCCTCAAACGCGCTATCGGAACGCCGAGCGTCACTGGCAATGAAGCCGCCTTTGCAACATTGCTCGCGAGCGAACTAACGGCGCTTGGCGCCGAGGATGTGAGTATGTGGGACTTCGCGCCGGGGCGGCCCAATGTCTCGGCCATGCGCAAGGGACGGGTCGGCGCCGACACGCTGCTGCTGATCGGTCACACCGACACGGTCCATGTGCGGGGCTGGAGCGAGCATTGGGCAGGAACCGATAGAGAGAGCCCTTATGCCGGCGCGCTTGTCGACGGCGCGGTGTGGGGTCGCGGCGCGAGCGATCTGAAAGCGGGGATCTGCACGACCCTTTCGGCGGTGCGCACTTTGGACCGCGCAAAAATAGCCATTGATCCGACCCTGCTCTTCGCTTTCGTCGGCGATGAGGAGAGCGGCGAGAAGGGAAGCGGCGTCAGCGCCGGCGCGCGCGCCTTGGCCGACCGGATTGTCACGGGCAGATTGCCGAAGCCGGACTTCGCCATCTATGTCGAGCCGACCATGCTCCACGTCTATGTGGCCCATATGGGCTTCTTTCTGTGCGACATCACGGTGGTCGGCAAGTCCGCCTATTTCGGGATGCCGGAACTTGGCGTTGACGCGCTGAAGGCCGCAAATCAAGTGCTGACCGCGCTGTGGCGATATTCCGACGAACTCGCCCAGGGAGAAACCCACCCCCTCGTCGGCGCCGGCTTCGTTCTGGCGACCGGCATCACGGGCGGGGGCTATATCGCGGTGCCGGGCGAATGCACGATCAGCCTCATCGCGAAAGTTCCGCCGGCGGCGGATATCGAGACCGTTCGTCTCGGCATGGAGGCGGCGGCGCAATCGGCGGTGGCGGATCAGCGCATCAGGCTCGTTTTCGCGTATCCGGCGGCCCGCGAGCATCCAACCGGCGGGCGCCCCTTTGAACGGCTGCCCGACGGCGGACGGATCGACCGCCTGGCCGAGATCATACGCGCCATAAGGCCGGAGCGCGGCCGTATCGAAGCCGCGCCCTACTGGTCCGAGCTTCCGTTTTTCTCAGCCTTGGGCGTTCCCGGCGCTTACTTTGCGCCTGGCGACATTTCGATCTGCCACACGGTCGGCGAGAACGTAAACCTCCAGGACTACTACGACGGGATCATCGCGCTCGCTGCATATCTGGCGCAGGGCGACTAAGCCGCAGGGGCGGCCCTTGACAGAGTCCCGCGCTTTTGTATTAATTCGTCAGCCATACGAACTAAATAATGCGCTGGCGTCTCAATAAGGTACGACGCAATGCGCCAAAGCCGCGGCTTCAGCGGCTGCGAAAGGCGATCGGAGGAGTGACTCATGAACGGAAGACCCAGAATTTTGAGCCCCGTGCTTCGCGGCGCGATGATCGGCGGGTTTCTCTTCAGCGGCGCCTTCGCCCATGCGGGCGAGACGATCGGACCTGGCGGCGAAAAAGCGACGCCGTCGGGCGCGCTGACCCTTAGCGACAGCGAAGTCGCCAAATTGAAGGCCGGCAAATATACCGCCGCCCTCCTATGGCACACCTCCTCTGACTTCGTGAACGCCGTGACTGCCGGGGCGACGGATGAATTCAATCGTCTCGGCATGAGCGTCGTTGCGCAGACCGACGCCGGCTTCGACGCCGCCAAACAAAAGAGCGACGTCGAGACAATCCTGGCCAAGAGGCCAAGCGCCATCCTTGCATTGCCGCTCGATCCGGTAACGTCGGCCGAGGCGTTCAAGCCGGCCGTCGCGTCCGGGGTCAAGATCGTACTCCTGTCCAACAAGCCGAAGGATTTTACGCAAGGCAAGGATTACGTTGCGATCGTCACGGACGATCTCTTCCAAATGGGTAAGCACGCGGCCGACGCGCTCGCCGCTTCGATCGGCAAGAAGGGGAAGATCGCCTGGATCTACCATGACGCCCAATACTACGTGACGAATCAGCGCGACAACGCCTTCAAGGCGACGATCGAGTCCGACTATCCGGACATCAAGATCGTCGCGCAACAGGGCATTACCGATCCCGCCCGCGCACAAGATATCGCCCAGGCGCTGCTGTTGAAGAATCCCGACCTCGATGGCGTCTATGTGACCTGGGCCGAGCCCGCCGAGGGCGTGCTCGCCGCATTGCGCGCTGCGGGCAACAAGCACACGAAAATCGTCACCCTCGACCTTTCCGAGCCTGTCGGCCTCGACATGGTCAAGAGCGGCAACGTGGTCGCGATCGTCGCGGATGAGGCCTATGAGCTCGGCCGCGCCATGGCGACGGCGGCGGGCTATGGCCTGCTGGAGAAGGCGGCGCCAGCTTTCGTCGTTGCGCCGGCGCTGACCGTCACCAAGGACAATGTTGCGCAGGGTTGGCGGGAATCGCTGCATCGCGACCCGCCGAAGTCGATACTCGACGCGCTCAAGTAGCATTCGGTTGAGACGCGAGCAGGGCGGCGCGTCTGGCCTGCTCGTCCCGGCCGATGTACCGTTTTCGCGCGAGTCTGTTCCGGAGCGCCTTCGCCGTGCTTCGCCCGTCGCCGGCTTACGATCACTCGAGCGCCGCCATGTTGGCCATGCTGAAGACCGTGCCGCCGAGCCGCTATGTCATATCCGTCGGCTTTCTGGCGATCTTCGCTGGTTTTTGCATCATTCTCCGCAACGACGGCTTCGCCAGCCCGACCAATCTGCTCAACATCGTACAGCAGACCGCACCGGTGACGGTAATGGCCGTGGGCTCTGTCTTCGTACTGACCGCCGGCGAAATCGACTTGTCCCTTGGTTCGATCGTGGCTGTCTCGGCGCTGCTCGCGGCGATCATTTTGCGCGACTGGCCTTGGCCGGCCGGCGTTGCGGCAGGTCTCGGCGCCGGCGCTCTCATCGGCGCGCTCAATGGCGCACTCGTCGCTTATGGCCGTCTACCTTCCTTTCTGGTCACGCTGGCGACAATGGGCTTCTTCGCCGGCGTCGCGCGGCGCATGACCGATTTGAAATCGGTGCCGATCGAGAATGACGTTTTCAACGGATTGTTCGGATCGGGCGCGCTGTTTGGCGTTCCTTCGCTCATCATTTGGACGATTCTCGGCGTCGCGATCGGTTATTTCGTGTTTCGAGAGACGCGCTTTGGTGCGCATGTCCACGCCATCGGCGATAGCGCGAATGCGGCGCGCGCGACAGGCATCAAAGTTCTCCGCCTGCGCTTTTCCGTCATGCTGCTGAGCGGCGTGCTCGCCGCGTTCGCAGGTCTCCTCTACGCGGGTCGGTTGAACGGCGCGCGTT
>Ga0206856_10241_pt1 | contig 17765 bp, 20 predicted proteins | sample Alteio_BWOrgCont_48_FD_152630 | JGI IMG/M metagenome (GOLD analysis project Ga0206856, IMG submission 152630) | Enriched cells from forest soil in Barre Woods Harvard Forest LTER site, Petersham, Massachusetts, United States -... | ecosystem: Environmental > Terrestrial > Soil > Temperate forest >...
AGCACCGGCGACCGCGGAAGTGGCGACGGTGGCGACGCCCTCGGCGAACTAAAGGATGAAAGATGAGGGATGAAGGATGAAAAAGTGCACATCCTCATTCTGGCGATAAATGGGCTTGGGAAACAGGCCATGCTTTGGATTTGAGCGCTATGATGAAAGGATAGAAGGAAATTTCATCCCTCATCCTTTAGCCTTCTGTCTTCATCCCTCATCTTTCATCCTTCCTCCATGCCCGCCCTTCTCTCCATCGACCTGCTGACCTTGTTCCCCGCGATGGCCGAGGGATTCCTCAGCGAAAGCATGGTGGGCCGCGCACAAAAGGAAGGCATTCTAGCTCTTCGGATTCACAACCTCCGCGACTGGTCCACCGACAAGCACCACACCACCGACGACCGGCCCTTTGGCGGTGGCGCGGGAATGCTCCTCAAGCCCGAACCTGTGGCTGCAGCGATTGAAGCCGTGTCCACTCCCGGTTGCACGGTGATTTATCTTTGCCCCGATGGCGAATTGCTGACCACCCCACTGGCGCGTGAACTGGCCGGACTAAAACATCTCGTGCTCGTCAGCGGCCACTACGAGGGCCTCGACCAACGCGTACGCGACCTGCTCGTTCAGCGCGAAATTTCCATCGGCGACTATGTTTTGACCAACGGCACCCTGCCCGCCGCCGTGCTGGTGGACTGCGTCACGCGCTACCTCCCGGGCGTGCTCGGCGAGGAATTGTCCTTGACCCAAGATTCCTTTAACGGCAATTTGTTGGGTTTTCCTCAATATACGCGGCCTGTCGAGTTCCGTGGGCAGCGGGTACCTGAGGTGTTGCTCTCCGGCAACCACGCGGCCATCGCCCAGTGGCGCCTCGAGCAACAAACCGAAAAAACCCGCCAACGCCGTCCCGATCTCCACACCAAACACTCAGCCCAGCCCGGCCCTTCGCCGACGCCCTAACCTTCTTTCCCCCAGCCCTTTATCCTTTTAGTGCAGTCATGAAACTCAACCGAGAATTTGCCATGAATCCGATTATTGCTGAACTCACCCGCGCTCAAATCCAACCCGACCGTTTTGTCTTTAAAGTGGGCGACGGTGTCCGCGTCCACACCAAGGTGCGCGAAGGCGACAAAGAGCGCGTCCAGGTTTTCAGCGGTATCGTCATCGCCCGCAAGGGTCGCGGCGCCGCCGAGACCTTCACCGTCCGCCGCATTTCCTACGGCGAAGGTGTCGAACGCGTTTTCCCGGTGCATGCACCGACGATTGCGAAAATTGAAGTCGACCGCGTCGCCGTAACCCAGAAGGCCCGCCTCTATTACCTCCGCAAGCGCGTGGGCAAACAAGCGACGACCGTGAAGGAACGCCGCCTGCTCGAAGCCGCCGGCGCGCTCGACGCCACCAGCACCGCCGAAGCCGGTCTGGCCGCCGCCGAAGCCAAGGCCGCCGCTGCCGCTGCTGTCGAAGCCGCCGCCAAGGCCAAAGCCGAAAAGGCTGAGAAGGCTACCGCTGCTGCCGCGAAGAAGTAAAAATCAACTGCAAGTTGATTGCACAAAAAATCCGGCGCCGCCCAAAATGGGTTGCGCCGGTTTTTTGTTTTGGGAGTTTGAGCCGCTTACTTCGCGAGCAGTTTCTGCATGTTGTCCATGCACATCGTCCAGCCCGCTTTGTGCTGGTCGCAGGATTCCTGGCTCAGGAAGCGTTCGTGCGTGATGGTCACTTCCGTCGCGCCGTTCTTGTCGGCAAAGTCCACCGTCACCAGCGTTTCCTCGTCGGCGGGACTGCAGCACCCATGCCAGGTGAAAACGAGTTTGCTCGGCGGCGTGATTTCGCGGTAAGTGCCACGCGTTTCGGTTTTGCCCACCTCCGGCCGGTTCAGGATGAAAACGTATTCGCCACCGACGCGCGCGTCGATTTTGGCGGACAACATTTCCACTGTTTCCGAGCGGAGCCATTGTTGGACATCGGCGGGTGTAATCCACGCGGCAAACACGCGCGCGCGGGGCGCCTTGATCAGGCGGCTGATTTTCAGCGAGGCTGGGACGGTCATCGTATTCATGGTCTTTATTTTTTGGGTTGTTCGAGGTAATTGGCGAGGGAGTCAAGTGCGCCCTCCCAAAATCTGCGGTACTGGCCAATCCATTGCAGGGCGTCCTGCATCGGCTCGGCTTTCAGTTCGAAATGAAATTCCCGGCCCACGCGCGTGCGCTGGATCAGCTCCGCATCCTCCAACACGCGCAGGTGTTTCGATACGGCCGGCAGCGACATGGAAAAAGGTTCAGCCAAATCCGTCACCCGCGCCTGCCCATGGGAAAGCCGCTCGATGAGCCGCCGCCTTGTCGGGTCCGCCAGCGCGGCAAAAGTGCTGTCCAGTTGGACTGCTTTATATTTAACCATATGGTTTAATATAATCCAGCTTTCAAATTTTGCAAGGGGAATTTTTAAATTATTTTTCTTCGCCATATGAAGCCCCTCGAAGCTTTAGCGAAGTGGGGGGACATAGGAGGGTCTCCCTGCAGTTGGGCTTGTGAACCAACACCGTTATGACTTATTTCGGTGGCTAGTCGTTGGGGATCCCATCCCAACCTCGCCTGTCCCAAACTTTTTGTACCCGGGCCCATATTTCATCTGACATCTGGCATTGCCAAACACCACCAAGCAAAAAGGCAAACTTGGGATCAGTTTTGGCCTGCCGCTCTACCCTTTCAATTACTGCAGGGCCATGAAAGCTCAATAAATCTTCAAGCGTTCCGGCGGATAGGTTGCTAATAATTTTGTCACTTTGATCTCTTGCCCATACATCCAAGATGAACTGCCAGGCCTGTTCCGGTTGATTGCGGGTTAGTTCCCATACATCATCAAAAGACCAAAAAAGATCGTTATATTCTTTTGTGCTTCGTTCAACTTTAGAAAAGCGAATCCATGTCTCCACAAGTTCCTCGTAAGTATGTCCGCTCATGGGTGTATATCAAATTTAGAATAGGAAAGCTCGGAATTCAAGTCATGGAATTCAACCACATTTCAGCCATAGGTCGGCGGTTGGGCTTGTGTGCCCGGGGGTTTTCTCCCTAAATGGTAAAACGCCCGATGCAAATCATCCCCGCCATTTCCGAGATGCAGGCGCTGGCCATTTCCCTGCGCACCCAGGGCAAGCTCATCGGCCTCGTCCCCACCATGGGCGCGCTGCATGAGGGCCACCTGCGGCTCATCGACGCCGCCAAGCAAAAAGCCGACGTCGTCATCGTTTCGATTTTCGTCAACCCCACGCAATTTGGCCCCAGCGAGGATTTCGCCAAATACCCGCGCACCTTCGAGGCCGATGTTGAAGCCTGTGAAAAACGCGGCGCCAACATCGTCTTCGCGCCGAAGAAGGACGACATTTATCCGCCGGGTTATTCCACCTACGTCAGCGAAGAGCGCATCAGCAAAGGTCTGTGCGGTATTTCGCGTCCGGGACATTTCCGCGGCGTCTGCACCGTCGTCAATTTATTGTTCAATATCGTGCGTCCGGACTTCGCCGTGTTTGGCCAAAAAGACGCCCAGCAGGCCGCCGTGATTAAAAAAATGGTCGCCGATTTATGGCTACCTGTCGAAGTCGTCGTCGCGCCGACCGTGCGCGAGGCCGACGGTCTGGCGATGTCCTCGCGCAACCGCTATCTCAGCGAGGAGCAACGCAACGAGGCCACGAAAATTTACAAAGCCTTGTGCGAAGGCAAGCGCCTGGTGGACGAAGGCGTGCGCTCACCCGACCGCGTGCTCGCGGAAATCACCCACGTCCTCGCCCAAAGTCGCCGCATTCGTTTAATTTACGTCGCGCTGTTGGACCGCGATACTTTCATGCCCGCGCGCGACATCATTCCCGGCAAATGCCTCATCACCGTCGCCGCCTGGGTCAACGAAGTGCGGCTGATTGACAATTTGGAGATTTAGACCCGTGCGTTTGGCACGAGGAAAATCTCTCGTTCGAAATAACGCGTGGCGGCCCGGTAGGCGTAGTAAGCGACTGCAAAAGCGAACAAGCCCAGCATCGCATAAACCATATTAACTGACGGGGTCGCGGCTTTGGTTCGTGGGATTAAAAAGCTGTTGGCTGTGGTCCAAAAGAAAAAAGCCCAGGTACCGCAAACATAATTGACTGCCGTCGGTGACAGTTTGAACCAACCCAGGTAGGCAACGTAGAGAAAGTAAAACGCCGTCGTGTACGCGATAACTAAGATCATAACCATGCCCAAGCTATCGAGCGCGTCGTTAAACCAAGGCCGGGAAAATCCCCACCCCACCGTCATCGCCAGTGCCGCCAGCAAACAAAACGCACCAGCCAAACCGATCAAAACGACCATAGCTCGCAGCAAGGTTTTTGCTCTGGAAGCCATGATTTCAGATGATGCTCTTATCGGCGGCGATTAGCGATACAATTTATCCTGGAGATAATCCCAGTAGGGTTAAACCTCATGGTGAAAGGCGCGGCATTGGCGTACTCTTATCCAGCGCCGCAATGCGCACCTATTCTTACCGTCACTCTGGCGGCATTTAATAAAACCAAAAGCAGGATGACGATTATGAACACACTTCAATTGAAGGGCAACTGGAACATCACCAAGGGCAAGCTGAAAGAAAAATGGGCTATGCTGACCGACGACGACCTCGAATACATCGATGGCAAACATGACGAACTGTACGGCCGCATTCAGAAACGCACGGGCCAAACCCTCGCCCAAATCCAACAGGTCATTGATGACGCCGCCTCCTGCGGCTGCAAGTAAACCACTTTCACCCACCAATCTACCAACCGCAATACCATGAGAACTCTGAAAAATTTATTCCTCGACGAACTCGCCGACCGCTACGATTCCGAACGCCGGCTCGTCATCGCCATGCCCAAAATGATTAAAGTGGCCACCTGCTCGAAGTTGCGGGCCGTAATCGAATCCCACCTGATGGAAACCGAACGCCACGTCACCAAGCTGGCCAAAGTTTTCCAATTGTTCGGCGAAAAGCCCAGCGTGAACAAGTGTGAAGCCACCATCGGCCTCCTCGCCGAGGGCGCCGAAGTGGCGACCGATAACAAAGGCCTGCCGGTCATCAATGCCGCGCTGGTCTTGGTCGCGCAAAAAATCGAGCACTACGAAATCGCCTCGTATGGCGCACTGCGCGAATGGGCTACTCTCTTGGGCAACAAACCCGCCGCCGCGATCCTCAAGGAAATTCTCGGCGAGGAAAAAGCCGCGAACCAGGCGCTGATTGAAGTCGCCGCCGCGCACTGCAATATCCAGGCCCTCACCGGTGGATCGATTGACGGATGCAATCTCAACGACAAAAAAGCTAAAAAAGCGGCCTAGGCAATTTCTTGGCCGCAAAAAGGCGCAAGACGACCAAGGTTCGGTGACCTTGTTTCGCTTGCGCTTTTTTGCGGACGGAAACCTGCAGCTTCTTCCTGCGCTTATCTACTCCCGATCCCGGCTGCCACCACCGCCGGGCGGCGGGCGGCGTCCGTAGCCACGATGACGGCGTGGACGATTCCCCTGCTGATGGCCACCACCGTGCGGTTGCTGGCCTCCACCTTGAGGACGATTGTCCTGCGGGTGCTGACCTCCGCCTTGTTGCGGACGATGACCCTGTGAATGACGCCCGGGTCCCTGATGAGCTGGCTCGCGGCGTTCGCGAGGTTCATCCCGTCGCGGTTCGTCTCCACGAGGTTCATCGCGGCGAGAATCGTCACGGCGAAAATCTTGTTCGCGTTGCTGAGACGACTCGCCTTCCTGCGCTGATTCACGGCGCTCGCCGGCTTCCACCGGTGCAGCATCGCGGTCGTCAAAAGATTCTTCGCGGAATTCGCGCTCGCCAGAATTTTCCTGCTCGCTGCGGCCTTCGCCACCTTGGTTTTCCCCGCCCTGGTCTTCGTCAGACTCCGAGTGCGGCGTGCGGAAACTGTCGTCACGGGCCAAAGCGCGCTCCTCCGCCATCTGCTCGGGGTCCGGATATTCTTCGCGGTTATCACGCGCGGGAATCGGCGCGGGTTGGTTGTCTCCCGGGCGACGCGGCGGCTGGTTCAGGTTCGGCGGGCCTCGACGATCATCAAATCGATCTCCACCACGTCCGCGACCGCGACCTCGCCCGCGGCGTCCACCACGTCCACGGCCTTGACCACCACCTTGTCCACGATCCGGATCGTAACCACGTTGTTGCGGCGGGCGTTGACCTTGGCCACCGCCTTGTTGTTGCGGTTCGCGCGTTTCACCACCGGGGCCTTCGCGATTCGGTGCCCACGGCAAAGGTTCGTTGTTCGGATCCCAATCATCGTCCTCCTCGTCTTCGTCGTCCAAATAATCTTCGACCGAAGGCGGCGGAGCATCCGCCGGGCGGGCGCGATCCGGCGTGGGAATGGAATCCGGTTCGGTCGGAAAATTCTGCCGCGGCGGCAACTGCACATCGCGCGTGGTCAGGCCCGCGAGTTCGGACGAACGATGCAGGCGCGGAGTCTCCGCCACCGCTGCCGGGCGAATCATCAACGATGAAATGACATTCGTCGGTCGCGAGCGGAACAAATTCTCTACCGTATCAGCGACAAGTTCTGGGTTGATGGCACTTTGCGGATCGAGCGAATACAGCGCCTCCGGCGGGGTCTCCGCATTCGGGCGTGCATAGAGCGTCGTGGCACGCACCCCATCACTGCGCAGCTCGTCAAAGAGCTGTTCTGTAAAATGGTGCAACCCGCCTTCGATGGCCGCAGAGACAGGACCTCCGGGTGCCGGTCCATCGCCATTCCAACAGAGCACAAGGAAGTGCCCTTGTTCTTTGCGCAGCCACGGTAGCGTGACGCGCGCCAGCGCCAACGGCGCCAGCAGGCCGACGTTAATGCGCTCAACGAGCGTCGCGACTGGCGAATCGAGCAGCGGCGCGACGGGTTGCCGCGCGGCGTGGACGACGTAAGTTATGTGCCCGTCGCGCGCCACGATATCCTCGGCGACCTTGGTTAAGGCCTCCGGGTCAGCGAGGTTGCAAGCGAGGGGGATAAATTCGTCGTGTGGAAAAGGGTTGCGGGGAAACTGGGTGGCGAGTGCATACACCCGGCAGCCCATGCCGATCAGGCGCCGGGCAATTGCGAGCCCCGGCCCGGCGTCGGCGCCGGTGACTAAAGCGATGTCCATTAGTGGTAAGAGTTGTGCGTTGGCTTGGTTGGGGGTGGCGGCGGGCGCGGGGCAAAAGGCCGGGCGCATCAGCCGAGGAAAAGGGGAAAGGGAACTTCACGAATACAGCCTGCCCGCCCCCGGAGCAAGCGGGAAAGGAGGCGACCCAAGGCGGTTCGATTGCTCAATGATTCGATTGTTAGCTTGCCCCATTGCTCGATGATTCGAATGGCTGATGGTTCAATTGTTTAATTGCTGAATTGTCCAATTGTTAAAGAAAAACGCCCCTGCCTTTTTTGCCTTTTTAACAATAGAACAATGGAGCCATCGAACAATGCTTCCGTCTCGCCCTCGGACACGGAACAACCGATCCAGTTCCCTGCTCCTTTCTCCCTGCTCCCTGCTTTTACCTCACGCCTTCTTTGTCAACGGCGTCTTTTTGCAAATATACCACCACAGCACGATCACAATCGCCAAAACAATGAGCATCTCGAAAAACATCATCTCACGCGCGATTTCTACGGTGGCCACAGCCAGCCCGAGAAGGCAGCAAGCGCGGATGAGGACATTGGCGTAGTTCATGGACGGAAAGGTCGTCCAAAAGCGTAGTAAAACGAGCGGTGAAGTCCATACTGAAGAAACGTATTTCTTCAAAAATCGTCCCTTGCTAAGTGCTATTTTGAACCATATTTCAGCAGAGTACGGACACCACCACCAACGCCAACATGAAAGCGCGCGTAGTATTGACCATCATGCTCCTTGTTGGGATTGCGGGCTTGGTTGCATGGTGGTTATGGGTTTCCCCTTCTCGATCTCCTATCACGTCACAAGCAACCCAAATTGAGCCTGCGCATGAAGTCGCACGTACTGTGGAGTTGCCAAAAGTACAGCCAGTTGAAACGACCGCATCCACAGCGACGCCTCCGGGCGCACCGTCGGCTGCGCCTACGCTCAACCCTGCACCCCAGAGCGCACCAACCCTGCGCCTAAACGGTTCTTGGCCCTTTCACTTTCAACCCGATAACCCAGCAGCGCACGAGAAAGCCAGGGTTGCGCTCAAAGACAACAGGGATGCCATTCGGCTGAACATCGATACTGCCGCGCTGACCCTCGATTCTCTAATGAATGTGTATGAATTATCTGATGAAAAACTTGGCGCAGGCGCCGGGTTGGATTCGGCGGCGGAGTCAAAAGGACAAATGCGTTATCTAGCCCGGGATGCCAACGGTCTCATCGTCGCAAACGTTCTGGTGTACCCTGGATCCCAAGGAGGTTATCGCGCGGGGGCGCAAGTCATGGACGTGTTCACAAATCAGATCACGCAAGCTTTGAACGAACTGGCTGACCTCGCCTCAACACAACAAGGAAACTATGAGGCAAGGCTTTTAATTAGTCTTAGTGGGCATCCATACATCTGGCTCAAGTCCAGCGACGGACATCCGAACCTTATATATGAATCAAACCCTAATCCTAGTTTCTGGCTGGGCTCGCGGCGATTATACACCGAACAGGATTTCATATCTTTATATCTAAACAAGCTTGCAGAAGTAATTAGGTACGAGCATATGACAAAAGAAGAGGTTTATAATGAGATAATTCAAAAAATGAACCAACTGAAAACCCAAACTGCAAATCCTTAGGCAGGTTGCTTATGAGACCGGCGGAAAACTGGAACTCAGGTTCACGTATTGCTCGGGTAGCGGATCCTCCACGACTTGCCGCTTCCACACTCGTTGGCGAAGAAACTCCCGATGACTGCAATACAGCCATCGAATTCGCCGTGTTTGCCCCCGCCCCCTCCGCAATCTTTGTCCCGTCCGGCTTGTACAATTCATTCAGCTCCAGCCGCAAGTAATCGTACATGATTCCGTTGGTGAGCGATCCGGCGGGGATGGTCAGCGTCAGTGTATTGTCGCCCTGCTTGAGCATCGAAGCATCAAAGGTCAAGTCGCGCTCCAGCCAGTAGCCGCCGATGCTGTCGCGACTGGTGGCATTGACATAGCGCAAACGATCAACCGTGCCCGCGGGCTTTCCATTCGCCCCGACTTCAATATTTGTACTATTGCCCACCCCGCAAATCGCCAGGCGCAGGATCACAGATCCTTTCGGCGTCGAATCGAGATTGAAATGAATCGTCCACGTCGTCGCGCGGCCCATCGTGTCGCTGTTGGCACCATCAATTTTTTCGACGTGCGGCACTTGTTCAAAGAACCAGTCCTTCTTGTAGTCGCTCTTGCCAACGGTGTAGTTCACGTCATTCGGGAACAAACGCGCGTACTCAACGTACCAGCCCCAGTGCCAGAAATTATTCCCGTCGAGAAATTCCACGCCATACCGATTCGGCACGCCGATATCCCACAGTTGCTTGCCATAACGCACCGGCTGCCAGTCAAGCTTGCCGAGGTCGAGCGTCTCGCCGGGTTTCACCGTGACCTCCATCTTGCTGTATTCGCCGAGCACGCCGTCCGCAAACGCATGCAGTTCGTAAGTGCCAGGGCGGACTTTGGGAATCGAGAAATGGCCATTTTCGTCGCCACGCACCCAGAACTCATAATGCTTGGCATCCTTCTGCCAATCCACGCCGCGGTCATTCGTGCCTTCATCCGGATACGCGAGGCCGACAAACAAATTGGGCAGCTTGGTCGTCTTCGCTTGCGGATCATTGAGCGCCAGTTGTCCGCTCACCGTGCTGCGCTCGTTTTTATGCGGATAATCCACGCCCTGCACCCAGTCGTAGGGCCACTGGTCATATTCCTTTGCGGCCTGCGCCAGCGCGTCATAAAACAGCGCGTTCGAGTTATCGTCCACTTTCGTGGAGGGCTTGTCCACGTAGTTGCAATATACGTAAATCGGCCCGACTACCTTTGACCACACTTCGCCATCGGTGACGCTGCAACTGGTACCGCCGTAGTGCGTGCCGCGCCAGTAGTCGAGAATCAGTGGGTCGCCGCCCGTGTTGTCATCGAGGTGGCAGTCCAGTTCGTCCTTCGTCGCGCCGCCGCTGAGAAACTCCACGGTGGGATTAATAAACCAGATGCCGAGGTGCTCCTTCGTGCTCGACCAGCCGAACGCCGGTGTGAAAAATTGGTAGCCGCAATAATCGTACTTGTGCTCGACCTGCCCTTTGTGAATGCCGGTGTTTAAATAACGCGCTTCCTTCATGCCGCCCATTTGCGTGCCGGCATCCCAATCCGCGCTGCTCGCCATCAGGAGATTGCGGTTGGCATCGACACTCAGCCAGTCAAACAGCGTGGGATTGAGTTTCGCGCCATAGCGGTTTTCGCCCATGCTGCCGCCGCGGCCATCCGCCGTGTGCGAATAAATCGCATAGGTGTAAATGCCGCTGGCGTCCTTATCGAGTGTGTAGCGGTCTTCTTGCATGAAGACTCCGCTCGGCCCCTTGACCGAAACCTCCGCGCGCATGCCGCCGTTTGTCTTCGGATCAATCGTGACTGTCGCCACCGCGTTGCTCGGGTTCGTTTCCCAATACCCGCCCGGCACGCCGGAGTTGTGGCCCAGCATATCCATGCCGTGATACTGTAGCAAATTAATGTGGCCATTGTTCTTGGCGATGACGGCCGTGATGATGCCGTTGCTCAGTGTGAAATTCTGTGCGTCCTCAGTCACAGTAACCGGCTGGCCGGTCGGCTTGGCGACTTTGGGCAGCGCACTCGCGGGCGGAATGGCCGGAATCGGGATGCCCGGTACTGCGGGCTGCGGCACGAGAACATTAACATTACTTTGGGCTGGCAGGCTGGACGCGCCGACCAGCGCGGCGACAGAAAACAAAGCAAGCGAACGAACCGACAAGCAGGGCAAGTTCATGGGGCAAACAAGGGGTTGGGGGAAGAGCAATAAAGCGAACTAACCGGCGGCAAGACAAGCAGTAAGCGCCGCCCGCCCGAAGTGGCAGCCTCAGGCAATCTGGTTTAACCACGCAAAACGCCGCCAGATGCAAAAATCGGCTGGGATTAATCCCCCAATTACTGGCTCGGCGCGTAGGACTCGAGATAACCGCACTTCGAGCATCGGTAGGTGCGGACAGTGAATCTTCGACCGGATACCTGAACCCCGCCCAAAAAACTCTGCTCCGCAGGACCCGGCGCCCACTCTTGTTCCAAAATGCCACCACGCGTACTATCGGGAATCAAGCCCAACTCCATCCCTCCGCCACATTTGGCGCACACGGGCGGAGCCATCTCCGGCTTCGGCGGATCATCTGGCTGCGGTGGTCGATTGGGGTCGCCCAAAATCATGGCCGGATTCGAAGCTTAGAGTCCGCCACTGTCAAGCGGACTGATTATAATCGCGATTCCGCACCCGCTCTCTCACGCGCACCGGTCATAAATCCAACTAAACTTGTTCTTCGGCTGGCGGGCAATTTTCCGCGTCATCAAATCCGCCATGCTGGCCAGCCGCTCCGCTTGTTTGCACAGGGCGTTCTGCGCCTCGGCGGCTTCGCCCGAAAGCGAAAGGTGTTTTACGTCCCACTCAGTGATGAGATGGTTGAGGATGTCCGTGTAATCGTGAATGGTGTAGACGCCGATGCGCTGCGCCGTTTCCGCAAAATGTTCAAACATGTCGGGGTCGTGGCCGTCGGTCATGTTGCGGCCCGGCATGGCGATTACCCCGCGCATGAGGTCGCGGAAAATCAGCATGCCACCTTCGGGGTCGTGCTTCATCACCTCGCCCATCAGACGCGTATAAAATTGCTCGTGACGCGATTCGTCGCCCGCAATCTTGCGGCAAATCTTCGCCAGGTTCTCGTCGCCATTCTGCGCGGCGAGCTTGCCGACGTTGTGGTGGGAAATTTTCGTCGCGCGTTCCTGAAACGACGTGTACACGAGTCCCGCGTAGAGATTCTGTTGCGACTCGGGATTAAAGCCCGCGGCCAACAAATTGTGCACCGTGACCTCAATCGTCCGCATGTCCACGCGGCCCGTCAGACGCAGAAACGCATTGAGCAAATCGCCGTGGCGGTTTTCTTCCGCCACCCAGCCGCGCATCCATTTCGCCCACGGTTCGTCGCTGGTGCCTTCGCGGTCTTGCGCGATGAGGTTCAGCGAGATCGCGTAATTCGGCAGCGCTTCTTCCGTCACCATGTCGCCCACCAGCACCACGAGCACTTCATCCGTCAAAACTTGCGCGCTCTCACGAAAGCTTTTCATCTGCTCCTGCCAGTCGGGCTGCGCCAAGTCGGGCAGGTAGTCCGTCGGCTGCCAGGCCTTCTCAATGGGGAGCAACAGCGACAAGTTCTCCTCGACGACTTTACCCAGGCTGCGCAACAGCTCGATTTGGGGGATTAGTCGAGTGTCTTCGGCGGAAATTAAAGGCACAAGAAGACAACGTACTGCGGGCTGGAATAATGTGCAAGAAACTTATGCCAAAAGCCTGTAGCATTTCTGTAACGCACTGGACGCACTGGTGTCACCAGCTTAACTCACGCACCGGGCGTATTGCATTGAGGCGAGCGGAATTCTCATAACGCTGCCCAATGGAAACTTGCTGTGCTGCATGGGCGGCCAACGCCAGCGCCCAAAAACGGTCCGCATGGCCGCCGGGGCCACGGTCCGCCGCAAAACGCAGATTGCCCGCACTGGTGGCCGTTTTCTTGATCGCGCGCAAATCGGCCCGGATATTTTTCTCTGCCGGAATGCGCAGTGCGCGTTTTTCAAAAAGCTGACGCAATCCATACGCCAAATCTTCTTTAACCGGCGCAGTAAAAGTGACTGGCTCAACTCTTCGCGCGCCAAAACGTTCCACCGCGCGTTCCGCAAGTTGGCGGCCCAGTCCTGTGGCATCCAGACACGCCCGGCGCAGACCCGGCAGCGCCAGTCGCTCCCACAATAATTCCTCCTGCCGCGCAAAGGGTTGTTTATCGAGCACCAGCACATCACGCGTAAAATGGATACCGCCAACCCGCTCCAGCAGCCAGCACACTGTGAGGTCATGCACGCGCCCAATATCGACTCCGAGGAAAAATTCCCGCGCTGGATTATTCTCTCGCGCAATATCGAGTTGCGCAAATTCACCTTCGCCAAATTCACATGCTGCAATGAGGTCCCACGGCAAAAATGCCGTGGTTTCGTCCGCCGGCACGCACATGTATTCCTGTAAAAACGTTTCTTCGTCGGGACAAGACGCACGGATGAAGTCATAGTACGCGGCGTTGTCCATCGCCTGGCGCGGGTCGTCACTCGGCAATTTCAATTTTAATTTCTCCAGCAGCCCTTGCTCGAGAGCGTCTTGCAATGTCACACGATGCAGCGAAAAATTCTTCGGATTCCCGCCATGGCGAGCTTCGGTGACCAGCCGGTTGAAATAATTTTGCGCACCGCGATGAGTCGAAAGAATCTCCAGCTGCCCGCCCCATGTGATGCCCGGATAAGCGATGGCATAAAGCTTTTGCGGATCGGTATGCAGCGCAAACTCGTCAAGCACTCGCGGGCCACGTTTGCCAGCTTGGGCATCAGGATTCGAGGAAAGCGAATGAATCTGCGTTCCATTCGTAAATGGAAGTGCTTGCGTGGCCGTGCGAAAGTTTTCCGTCATCACCGCCGCTCCATACTCTCGCGCCGCCCCATCCAGCATCCGGGCAAAATTTCGACAATCGTCGAGAAACAACTTCGCCTGAATCTCATCGCGCGACGCCACCCACGCATCCAGCCTCACTCCCTGTTGAGCCTGCCGCCGCACCAACGCGTACGCCGTCGCCCACGACATCCCAATCTGCCGCGATTTCTCGAGGAGTTTTAAGCGCGACGCGTCCTCAATCCAACGTTGCTGATAAGGGAGAAATAATGGCATGGGTCGGAATGGCCGTCATTGCGACTCATCTTCCTTATTCAAGATGTCTAACTTCTTTTCCAAAGTATCGCGCAATTCTGACGTTAACCCTTCGGTCACTTCCCGTAACTTCAACCGCAGTTCGGCATATTCACTCTCCCGTTGCGCGGTGTTTTGCGACAGTCGATGGCCCTGGGCAAGTTTGTAGATAACAGCAACAAATTCATCCACCCGCTCCAGCGTCAGTTCTTTGTTTTTGCGCTCTTCACGAATCAGGTCAAACGTCGCTTCCCACGCAATGGTAATGGCCTTGCCCGCATGAACGGAAGCCGGTGCCAGGCTGCGGATGGCTTTGTCCGCCATCTTCTTTGACCACCGAATTTCGTCCAAATATTTATTGAACGACGCCACATGAGTTATAATTGGCATGTTACACCAGATTTTCCGCCTCCAAATAATCTCGCCCCGCTGCCGTAAGCTGCGCGCGCGTCAACCCTTGCGACAGCGCCGAGGGAATTATTTGCAGCAAATTTTTCCCGGCCAGATAGGAAAGCTCCACCTGCAAGGCTTGTTCATCAATCCGAAAGCCCGCCAATGCTACGCCATGCAAAAGCGTGGCCGGCGGCAGCGACGCTGGCGATGCCGCCGCGAGTTGCAATAAAATAGCCTGACGAAGAAGAAGGCGTTGGGAGGGATTCATGGTAAATTAGTCTTCCGATTGAAAAGTCATCCGTTCAATGAGTCGGTCCAGTTTCGCGTCCAGATGATGCAATCGCTGCGTGAGCAATTCCGTTTCCTTCTGCATCGCCGCCACGCCGCGCTCGAGCGAACGAATGCTTTCGTAAATCTTTTCGCGCGAGGCCGACGACGCGCGCAGGTTTTCCCCGCTGCGGGCTTCGAGGTCCGCCGCCAGGGCGTCGAGTCGCGCATCAAGGCTGGCCAGGTTTTCGCGCGACGCGTATTCCTTGTGCAGCGGCGGCATCGGCTCCGGCGGGCGCAGGTGCGCCTTCCACAAATCAAGCGCGTGCTTGAACGCCACCAACACGGCGGCGGTGATGACAAAGTACTGGTAGTATTCGACCGGGCCGGGGTCACCGGCGGCCGCAAGGGGAAACGGGTTCATGCGCAAAGGTGCGCGATATTACCCTACTCCGCCCTTCCTGTGAATTGATACGTTGGCTGCGTTGGATAGGTTGGGATAAAGTTCTATTTTACCGCAAAGACGCAAAGATTTCATCCACTAATAGCCACGAATGACGATTGTTCTAATCAAAAATCCCATTAATTCTGTTAATTCTGTCTAAAAATCTCTTCTTTGCCCTCTTTGCGCCTTTGCAGTGAATATTAAACCTTCGGCTTGGTGGTAATGACCCGGGTGTTGCAAATCCGGTCATGCAAGGCGCGCCTTTCGTCGTCAAAAAACGCCATCAGGCAACCAATCATTAAGATATATTCACTGAGGATTTTGGTCAGACGCCGGCTCAACGCACGCAGGTAAGTCACCGGCCCGCCCTCCGCATTCACCACTTTGAGCTTAAAAACCATCTTTCCCGGCGTGGCGCCATATTTGCCGACAAAAAAAGTTTCATAGGCGAGATGGAGAACGAACATCACCACCGCCAGCGGCCCCACCGCCACCAGGAGAGTCGTTGTATCAGTGTGTTGAATAGTCGGGTTAAGATCAAAACCAAGTCGGAGGGCCAGACTAATCAGATACATGATGGCCGTATCCACCGCAAACGCCCCTGTTCGCAATATACGCCCGGCGTAGGGCAATGTGTTTGCGTCAATTTTGACTCCCTCCACGAGTTTTTGCATGAATACGGGTTTACAAGAAGCACAAATGAAAACCCGGCCATGGCGGATGAGGTCGCCTTCCGGAAAAATTTTCCCGCATTCGCAGCATACAAGAGACGGCCCGCCACTTGTTTCCACTTCAGGAGTAGATGGGTGCTCAGCCATGGCGGATGGAAACAGGGGTAGCAGGGTTGTTTCACATTAACTATCTGACCTGATTAACGCTGCCCATCCATTCCAACAACCCTAAAAGCCTATTTTACCGCAAAGACGCAAAGCTTTCATCCACGAATGGCCACCGCTCCAATTAAAAATTCCTTAAATTCTGTTAATTCTGTCTAAAAAATCTTCTTCGCGTCCTTTGCGCCTTTGCGGTGAATTTTCTGCGCCCCCTACCACTTCAACTCCTGCAACCGCCGCGCCACTTCCTCGGCATTCGCGCGGGTGTTGAACGCGCTGATGCGGAAATACCCTTCGCCTTTCGAGCCAAAACCGCTCCCAGGCGTGATGACGACATTCGCCTCCGACAAAATCTTATCGAATGCCTCCCAACTGGTGACGCCCTTGGGCGTGCGCACCCAGATATATGGCGCATTGACGCCGCCAAAGGCTTTCAGTCCGGCTTTTTTCGCGCCGTCGCGCAACACCTGCGCGTTGCCGAGATAATGCGTGATGAGCGCATGCACCTGCGCCTTGCCCTCGGGCGAATACAGCGCCGCCGCCGCGCGCTGCACGATATAGCTCACGCCGTTGAATTTCGTCGTCGTGCGGCGCAGCCACAGCGGATGCAGCGGTTTGAACTCGCCGGATTTCGTCTGCGCCAGCAACGTCTTCGGCACTACGGTGAATGCGCAGCGCAACCCGGTGAAGCCGCCGTTTTTCGAAAAGCTGCGGAACTCAATCGCGCAATCGCGCGCGCCGGGTATTTCGTAAATCGAATGCGGAATCGCCGGATCGGTGATGTACGCCTCATACGCGGCGTCGAACAAAATAATCGCCTTGTGCGCGAGCGCGTACTGCACCCAGGCCTCGAGCTGCGCGCGCGTCGCGGCGGCGCCGGTCGGGTTGTTCGGCGAACACAGGTAAATGACGTCGAGGTGCTTCGCGGGCGGCGCGGGCATGAAGCCGTTCGCCGCCGTGCAGGGCAGATACGTGATTTTGCCGTAGCGGCCCGCCTCGTTCGCATCGCCCGTGTGGCCGGCCATCACATTCGTGTCCACATACACCGGATATACCGGGTCGCTGATGCCGAGTTTGTTTTTCGGACCAAGAATATCGAGGATGTTGCCGCAATCGCATTTCGAGCCGTCACTGACAAAAATTTCGTCGTCAGCCACGTCCAGCCCCTTGCTGCGAAAATCGTGGTGCGCAATCGCCGCGCGCAGCCATTCGTAGCCCTGCTCCGGCCCGTAACCCTTGAACGACTCGCGCACGCCCATCTCGTCCACCGCTTTGTGCAGCGCCTCAATCACGGCAGCGGGCAGCGGCTCGGTCACATCGCCAATGCCGCAGCGGATGACGCGCCCGGCCACCGCCGGATTCGCATCGCAAAACGCTTTGACGCGCCGGCCGATTTCCGGAAACAAGTAACCGGCTTTGAGTTTGAGAAAATTGTCGTTGAGCTGGACCATAAGAAGTATGAGTTAAAAACCGCGAAGGGGCCAAAAGTAGAGGAACCCGCGCTCCGTGGCAAGCCGCAGGTGAATTCTGCAATTAAAATCTGGTTAACTTGATTTTGTGTTCTTGAATCAATGAACGAAAAGATTTCAAATCTTCATTGGAACCAAAAGCCGATTTAGATATCCATTCCGCGAGGTTTGGTTGCGTGAAAAGTAAAAAGCCATAATTTGATTCAGTTGCCTTAATATACGCGTCCCATTGAACAGTTGCATTGCTGACTACACTTGTAATATCTAGGCCGTTTTCATCTATAGAATACTCAACAGTGGTGTTAGCTAATGGCAGTTTTTGAAAATATTTCTTGTCGTTACGTTTATTTTTCCTTGGTAGCGACCATAAGTTGTACGCAACAACAGCACATGCTATAAGAAACATGGTGGGCAAACTTAATTG
>Ga0206856_10199_pt1 | contig 17621 bp, 20 predicted proteins | sample Alteio_BWOrgCont_48_FD_152630 | JGI IMG/M metagenome (GOLD analysis project Ga0206856, IMG submission 152630) | Enriched cells from forest soil in Barre Woods Harvard Forest LTER site, Petersham, Massachusetts, United States -... | ecosystem: Environmental > Terrestrial > Soil > Temperate forest >...
ATACCAGTTTATGTGAGGCAAACTCCTTGGAAGTGGACGGACTTAACAACATTTATGTTACCGGAGATTTTAATAATCTAATGGCCTGTGGTAATGATACTATAAGAATACCTTATGGCGCATTCTTAGCCAGGTATGATACCAATGGCAATGCTCGTTGGTTAAAAGCGAGCACGGCGCTGGATCCCAATTATTATCCGAACGGAAATTATTACACAGGCTTGTCGGTAGCTTGTGACTCACTCAATTGCGGAGGCGGATATTTATTGCTAAGCGGTACCGGTATCGGACCGTATAAAGTTGTTTTTGGATCAGATACCTTACGCCTTGCCATAAACTTAGGAATCGGGGATGCCATAATGCAGTTCGATACCGCAGGCAAAGTATACTCTGCTTCTATGTTCTCCGAGGGGTGGGAAGATGATGGAACTACGGTAGCTGTTGACCATACTGGTCAGCATGTATATATAGCAGGTGACATAGCCTCTTTAAACGACACAGTTACCATAACCTATATGAAAAATATTTTTGGCCCTGATACCCTTGTAACAAGTTCAGCTGTTGTAGATCTTTCATTTGTGGCCCGTTGGCAGGGTGGTTGTTGCGGAAGCAGCGTATCGATGCGTTCAGCTAAAGACACTTGTTATAATGCCGATGGTTTTGCTGCAGCAATGGTAACGGGCACTACAGGACCATATAGCTATACCTGGTCTCCTACCGGCGGAACTGACAGCACCGCATATTCTTTAACCAATGGGCAATATACCGTAACTGTTAAAGATGCGAAAGGATGCGCAAAAAGAGACTCAATAAACGTTACTAGTTTTAATACTCTTGCTTCTTTACAAGTCTGCTGCGATTCTGTTAGCACAAACGGCACCCCCGTACAACTTAACGCCACAGGGGCAACTACATATGCCTGGAGTCCTCCTGCAGGTTTAAGTTGTGATAATTGTGAAAGCCCGGTTGCTACACCTACTGTAACTACCAAATATTACGTTACAGTTACCGGCAAGCTAGGATGCAGATCTATGGATTCTGTACTCATAACAGTCCCCTGCGACAAACTGTTTGTCCCCAATGCTTTTTCTCCTAATGGCAACCATGTGAACGATCTTGAATGCGTTTATGGCAGTTGCATACAAGCCCTCGATTTTAAAATATACGACCGATGGGGTAATAAAGTATTTGAAACCAATGATCAATACCAATGCTGGGATGGAAAGTACAACGGGGTTTTAATGAACACCGGGGTTTTTGATTATACCCTGGATGCCACTTTTAATAATGGGCAACAAATAACCCAAAAAGGAAACATAAACTTAATACGATAAACTAAAAAAAAATGAAAACAAAAAACAAACAAATGCATTTTCAGAGGATAGTGATTGCAGCAATGCTTATTCTTTCTCTTTGCAAAGGGAACAAAGTTAAAGCACAGGATGTGCACTTTTCACAATTTTATATGGCGCCTTTGTTCATGAACCCTGCCCTGGCCGGGGCAGAACATAATCTGGAAGCTATATTGAACTATAAGAACCAATGGCAGAGTGTATCCGAGCCGTTCAGAACTTATGCTTTTGCATACGATATGAGGATAAGCAAATCGAAAAACAAAAAAGGCTTTTGGGCAGCAGGTATCAATTGTTTTAGTGACAATGATGGGAATGCTTCACTTAATACCACCGAAGTAGCTCTTACTATTGCCTACCAGGTGGTGATAAGCCAGTACAGCATACTGGGTGCCGGTATCCAGGCCGGATATGCGCAACGCAGCATCGATCCTTCCTCTTTTCAATGGGGAGACCAGTACGATGGCACTGCCTATAATCCAAATCTTTCAAGCAATGAACCAACTGTAGCTAATTCTATTTCGTATGCCGACCTGGGGGCAGGCGTTAACTGGAGATATGATAATACATCCGGTATTGTGAATGTAACCGATAACCACGACTTAAAGGCTGATGTAGGATTTGCCATGTTCCATGTTAATCAACCTAAATATTCATTTTACGGAGACAATGAAAAGCTTTCTATAAAGTATGTATTACACGGCACTGCACTATTTTGTTTAGCTAACTCCAATATAGGTTTTGTTCCGGGTATTTTTTACTCTATGCAGGGCGGCGCCACGGAATTATTTGCAGGAACACTGGTTCGTTATAAGCTAAGGCAAGATTCAAAATATACCGGCTTTAATAAAAGCATGGCTCTTTCTTTGGGAGGTTACTATAGGATGGGAGATGCAGGAGTAATAGCCATGCTGCTGGAATACTCAAAATATTCTATTGGGATCAGTTACGATATAAATACATCCGGATTAAATACTGCCAGTTATGGAAAAGGCGGTATGGAAATTTCTCTGCGCTTTGTTAATCCCGACCCTTTTACGCCCATAACAAGTCATCAAAATACGCTTTCGCTATAAGCCTAAACGGTTTGTCTTTTAAATGCTTTGAAGATCGCATCTGCCTGAACATCACACTTATTGATTTTGTATCCTATTTTGTATCCTTCATTTATTCTTTAATAAAATAGTAAGGCATTACTTTTGAATTTTAATAAAACAATTATATGAGAGCACAAAAAAGAAACAAGCCAGAATTTACCATTGAAACCGGAATACCTATCAGGAAGGCCAGCCCCGGCAGGCGCTGTAAATATCCATGGGCCAGTATGAAAGTGGGAGATTCTATTTTTGTAGAAGCCGCTAATATATCAACGCTTGTTTGTGCCTCATCATACGGCAAGTCGCATAGCATGAAATTTGCAAGCCGTGTGGAAGATAACGGCAGAAGGATCTGGAGGATCAAATAAGTCACCAGATCCTGACTTTATAAGGTCCTATAAGTTTATACATTCCTGTCAAAAACTACCCAAATCATGAAAAAAAACTTCTTATTATTCAGCATAATTCTGTTTTTAAACACAGGAATTGCCATTGTTCAATTCTGGGCGGTACCACCCAGAACTTAGTAAGAAAAGAATTGCACCGTTAAAAAATAATCATGAAAAAAATATCCTTATCATTCAGCGTAATTCTGCTTTTAAACACAGGAATTGCCATTGCCCAAACCGTTAATTTTTCGCAGGAAAACGAAGTTCAAAACTGGACAGTACCTGCCGGAATAACCACTGCAACAGTAACAGTAACAGGGGCTGCAGGTGGTGGCTGTGCAGGCCAGGGTGCAGGTGGCAACGGAGCATCTGTAACCGGAATATGTACAGTAATACCGGGCCATAAGCTTTCTATAGTTGTTGGACAAACAGGCTTTAATGATGCAAGCTGGGGTTCAGGAGGCGGTGGTGGCAGTTATGTTTATGACTCTAATACAGGTACATTACTAATTGTTGGAGCAGGTGGGGGTGGTGGTCCTTCTGACCCTACTATTAACGGTGGTGCAGGCGGTACTGATATTTTAACTAACGCTACTACGGCTGGACAAAACGGAAGCGGAGCAGGAGGAACAAATGGGAATGGTGGTAGCCCCGAAACCGCTTCAAATAATGATGCTGGCGGTGGAGCAGGATGGATAAGTAATGGGGGAAACGGAACACAAATTATTACATGTTATGGTGGTAGTGACAGGGCGAATTTATTTGCAGGTGGAATTTCTTCAGGTTATGGAAGTGGCCCAGGATTTGGCGGATATGGTGGTGGTGGTTGCGGCGGTTCTGAGGGCGGCGGAGGTGGCGGTGGTTATAATGGCGGTGGAGGTGGCGGCGAAGATGGCTCTGGCGGAGGTGGCGGCGGTTCTTATCTTAACGGAACAGTGGTAGGCACCCCTACAGCTAATAATACAGGCAATGGTTCTGTATCTATTAAATATGGTGTTACCGGAATAAATGATCTTATTGTTAGTTCAGATCAAGTGGACATTTATCCTAATCCATCCAACGGCATATTCACTGTTGAAGTGAAGAGTGAAGCGCTAAGAACTAATAGTATTATCGAGGTTTATAATATGATGGGACAGCAAGTGTATTCTCAACTTTTCCCGAAGGGATCCATTGGGACAACTTTCCACTTTCCACTTTCTATTGATCTTAGTAATAACGCCAGTGGTATTTACATGTTACGAATATTGAATACAGACGGAACATTGCTCAGCCTGAAGAAAATCATAAAATCATAGTAGTCTACTGCAATTAAATATCCTTATTTCAAAAAAATATGAAAAAACTAAAACTTTCCATTGCTATTTTGTCATTAGCTATTATTTCTTCTCTTTCTTATTCTCAATCACAGGTATTTTATGGCATGAGCCGTTATGGAGGAAGCGCTCCGAGTGGAGGCGCAATTTTTAAATTTAATCCCACTACCAATCATGAATCGGTGGTGCATAACCTGGGTATAGGAACCGACGGTTCAAACCCTTATGGAAACCTGGTTTACTGCAAGCCTAACGGACTCTTTTACGGCATGACCTATTACGGAGGCGCTAACGGAAATGCAGGTGCTATTATTAGCTTTAACCCTTCTAACAATGCTGAAAACCTGGTATGGAGCTTTAGCAGCGGAACAGGCGGATCAAGTCCCGAAGGCGATCTTGTTTACGATACCATCAATAACTTGTTTTATGGAATGACAATTGCAGGTGGAGCCAATTACTATGGCGCCATTATCTCTTTTAACCCTACCAATAATACTGAAAGTGTGGTATTCAGTTTTAATAACACAGACGGTGCAGACCCTATAGGCAATCTTGTTTACGACAAAAACAACAGCCTGTTCTATGGAATGACCCAGTCTGGTGGCGCTAATTACTATGGGACCATCTTCACCTTTAATCCCAATAACAATGCAGAAAATGTGGTGTGGAGTTTTAATAACAGCAATGGAAGCGGGCCCAACGGTAGCCTTGTTTTAGATCCCAACAATGGATTATTTTACGGTACCACCTCTGCCGGCGGAGCTAATTTCTATGGCACCATATTTAGCTTTAACACCAGCACCAATATAGCAACGGTGGAATGGAGCTTTAATAATGCAAACGGAAGCTCACCTAACGGAGTACTTACATTCCAGCCCAGCAGCGGCTTATTTTACGGAATGACTGCCGACGGCGGAGCTAATTATTACGGCTCCATTTTTAGCTTTAATCCGGGCAATAATATAGCAACTGTAGTATGGAGCTTCGGCGGCGGGTCTGATGGAAAAAATCCTAACGGCAATCTTTTGCTGGATGATTTCAACGGTTTATTCTATGGCGTTACCAGTAATGGAGGAACTAATTATAACGGCGTAATATTTAGTTTCAATCCTGCTACTAATAAGGATAGTGTACTATATAATTTTGGCACCTTACCCGATGCGTCATACCCCAATGGCGACCTCACGATGTATTCAGTTTCACCCAATAGTATACCCGGCATCAGTCACGATGATGACCTTATCACTGTTTATCCTAACCCCAATGTTGGAAACTTTACCATTACAGGGCTAAGCAAGGGACAAATCGTAGAATTGTATAATGCTTTAGGACAAAAGGTGTGGAGTGCCGTTGCCAATAACTCAACCCAGGCATTTGATGTATCAGGCAATGTAAATGGCGTTTACATGATAAGAATATTAAATACAAACGGAACATTACTAAGCCTGAAGAAAATTATAAAAGCATAAAACAATTTAAAAGGGGCACCTATTGAAGTAGATTTTTTAAGCACCTTTTATAAAACATATTTCTTCTCGAAGCAGATTAGAGTTGATTCCCAACAAGGTTCATTTTGTATCCCAGTTTGTATCCCCATTCTATTTTTTAATAGAATGTGCTGACATTAATATTGCTGAGTAAAATAATTATAACTGTTAAAACCAAACAAGATGAAAACAAACAAGGCTAAAAACAAGAAAACCAGTGTAACAGAAAAAACATTAAGCATACTCGAAATTAAAAGTGTTAAAGGCGGAGCTACTATCAACAGTAAAATAATGTAGTAACAAAAAAGGGTAGTCGCGCTGCCCTGCTAAAGCCTTGAGCGATCGAGGCTTTTTTCATTTAATCGAGAATCGTTTTGTTTAATTAATTAAAATGAAACCAATAATAGATGAGCTACCGCGCTTGTATGCAAACTTCCTTCCTGATTTTGTTAAAACAAAAATTCCGGTGGAAGAGCTGGCAACTTGTAATGACTGTGCCATGTGCCAGAAGAATGCATTACCCAAAACTGCGAGTATAACTCATTTTCTTCCTGAAACTAAATGCTGTACGTATCATCCTATGCTGCCTAATTACCTGGTAGGTGCACTTTTAGCCGACGAAAGCCCTGAAATGAATGAAGGCAGGAAGCGCATAAAAGAAAAAATAAAGAATAAAACAGGCATTATACCCCAGGGAATAGCCATGCCAAAAAAATACAAAGCACTTTATAGTATGGCCTCCGAAAAGGGCTTTGGAAGGAGTTATTCATTACTCTGCCCATATTATGAAAAAGCAGGCGGATCATGTACCATCTGGAAATTCAGGAACGCTGTTTGCTCTACCTGGTTTTGCAAAACCGTAGCAGGAGAAGATGGTAAAATATTCTGGAAAAAGCTGCAAGGTTATTTAGCAGATGTGGAAATACACCTCATTAATTATTGTTTGGTTAGCGCAGGTATAAATGCAGATGCAATAATTAAAGATCCCCTGCCCTTTGCCAGCCAGGAATCACTTACAGCAGAAGATATTGACGAAAGGATTAATGAAGAAGAATACCAAAACTTATGGGGTGAATGGGCAGGTAAAGAGGAGGAGTTTTATATAAAGACCTTCGAGCTGGTAGCGAATCTTGATAAAAAGTGGTTTGAAAAGATCATGGGAATAAACCAGCAGATACATTTAAAAAAAATGGAAGATGCATATTTAAAAATGACTCGCCCTATCCTTCCCGGCAAATTAAAGCGTAATAATAAAACTGGGGTGTTTAAAATGCCCGACGGATCCTACAATATAGCCCTGGGTATGGCCATTTATAATATACCGGGTTTTGCTTATCAAATATTCGAAATGTTTGATGGCACTATTTTAAACAAGGATCTTCTTAAAAAAGCAAAAAAAGAAAAGGGTGTAGCTATTAAGGAAGATTTCTTACTTACATTTTATCAAAACAGATTCCTTATCGAGGCTGATTAAATTTGATTATCAGTATCATTCATTTTGTATCCCAACTTGTATCCCTTGTTTATTTCTTAATAGGTTTTTGCCCATGTAGCTTTGCTAGCAACAAATACTTAAATCTGCAATGAAAGCAACTACCTTAAAAGCCTTCTCACTACTTTTTGTACTCACATCTGCCATTATAGCGAATGGCCAGAATGTAGCTATTAATACAGCCGGAAACATTGCCGAAACAGGCGCTATACTGGATCTAAGCAATTTAAATACTGTAGGTACTACTGGTTTTTTACCACCTTATGTAACACTAACCCATGCTACTACTTTAGCGCCCTTAGCAGGAACTGCTGCTACTTTATCGGGCTTGATCGTATACAACACCAGCGCATCTGTTGCCAATGGTCTTAGCGGACCGGGTTTATATTACTGGAACAACAGCATCCCATCATGGGTATATTTAGGTGTGGCCCCCAGTGGTGCAGGCACAACCAATTACATTGCCCGATGGACATCTGCAACAAACTTAGGCACAGGTGTGGCACAGGATAATGGTACAAAAGTCGGGATTTCTGGTGCTGTTATCACTCCCGTTAGTTTATTGGATGTGAACGGCAATGTGTCTATAGGTACTTATGCCGGTATAACAGCTGCGCCTGCCAATGGAATGCTAGTTTCCGGGCAGGTAGGTCTTGCAACAGGAACTCCCCAGAATACACTTGATGTTAATGGCCAGGTAGCCATAGGTACTTATGCAGGTACTGTTAACGCAGGTGCAGGAATAAGTGCAATAATATCGAACAACGTAGGTATAGCAACATCAACCCCCAAAAATAAACTTGATGTCAATGGCGCGGTTGCCATTGGTACTTATGCAGGCGCTAATGCGGCACCGGCAGGTACAAGTGCAATAATATCCGGCCAGGTAGGTATTGGTAATAACGCGCCCAGTGGCAATGCAATACTCGACCTTACTAATACAACTACTAACCTTGCATTCCAGCTGCCCAGGCTTACTACAGCTCAAATGACTGCGCTTGGCGTTTCAGCCGCAGACAATGGGTTAATGTGCTATAACTCCACCTTGAATTGTCCTGAAGTAGTAGTACTTGGAGCATGGACCTCTTTATCCGGCAACCTGCATGGTTCACAAGTTTTTGTAGGGTCACCTTCTGTACAAACATGGGCTGTGCCCCCATGTGTAACAACAGTTACCGTGACTGTTGTGGGAGCATCTGGATCGCAAAACACTTTTGACGGTAACGTTGGAGGTGCCGGAGCCACTATCGAAGCTTCTTTTGCTGTAACTCCCGGGGAAGATCTAAAAATGATAGCGGGGACCGAAGGTGCAGCAGGGATAGATGGCGCTGGCGGCGGCGGCGGATCGTTTGTGTGGGATGCCAGCACCACAGCGCTGAAGATCGCAGCAGGCGGTGGTGGCGGCGCCGGCAACACAGGCAATGGCAAGGACGCCAGCCTTACTCAAACAACTAACGACCCTACCAATGCCGGAAATGGAGGCACAACAGGCACCGGGCCTGGCTTTGGTGGCGGCTGTGGAACAATAACCGGCGGAAGCAATTGCAATGGTGGCGGTGGCGGCGGATGGACCGGTAACGGAACCCTTGCTTTACAAACCACTCGCAACGGACAGGGAGGAATATCTGTAGCAAATGGAGGCAATGGAGGTACCGGCGCAGGTGGCGGCGGTGGCAATGGAGGATTTGGTGGTGGCGGCGGTGCCGGCGATGACACGGGTGACATGGGTGGCGGCGGTGGCGGCGGCGGTTACAAAGGTGCCGGCGGCGGCAATGGAACCATAGGCGGTAATCAATATCCCGGCGGTGGCGGCTCATCGTATGATACAGGAACAACTGTAATTTCAACCAGTGTTACTAATATCGGTGATGGTTCGGTAACTATTACCTGGTAAATAATTATTCCAATCAGTATGAAGAATGTAATCAGTAAACTACTATTGGGTTCAGCTTTATTATTTGCAAGCCATGTTTTTGCGCAGGATAATACGGAAGCAAAGTTTGTACCTGATGCGAATGCCAACCCTGTAAACATGGCCGAAAACAATGGAATAAAAGCAACCTATACACTTGGAACCATTGACAGATATAAGGCCTTTGCCGTATCTTTTCAAAACACAAATAACAAACCGGCTATTATGGTTGTTTATTGGAAAATTATACTGACCGGGAAAGGATTATTTTACACGGGCATTCCTCTTAAATTAAAACCGGGGCAAACACTCGACCTTACTAATAATAAGAATCCCAATCGTAAATTGGCTTTTGTTATAAAAACAGGCACTGACATGGAGAGATATAAAATGAAGATGAGGACATTGCTTATAACTCCCGATACCCTGGCAAGCAATTAAAAACAATAGAAAAAATTATTAGATGCTAAAGAGGTATATATTTTATTCATTTTTTTTATCGGCTATCCTTCTGGTATCTCCGGCTTTTGCCAAAAATTATGCAATAACAGCCACTGTAACAGTTACTAACCCAACATGTATCACAGGCGGGAGTATTACGGCTTTTCCAACGGGAGGTTCAGCGCCTTACACTTATTTATGGAGCAATGGGGAAACAAGCCAGAAAGACAGTGATCTTGCCCCGGGTACTTACACTTGTTTAATAACAGATCACACAGGCAGTACTTATTCTGTATCCGCTACCCTTACTATAGGGCTTGGTGATTTTCCTTATATGACAGCCTGCTGTAACGATACCATTAAACAAGGTACTTCTGTAAGGCTTACCACATCCCCATTGTATATAAACAGCTATACCTGGGTACCTTCCACTTCTCTTAACTGTGTTGATTGCCCCGATCCTGTTGCATCACCTACTGTTACTACTACGTATACGGTTACCGGTAATGAGGACAGCTATTGCCCTGTATCCGACGTATTAACCATTGTTGTAGAACCAACTGACTGCGATGTGTATATTCCGGATGCCTTTTCACCCAATGGAGACGGATTAAATGACTCCTTCGGCCCTAAAGGAGCCTGTATAAAATTTTACCACATATCTGTATTTAACAGGTGGGGAAGCATTATGTATTCTAATAACAATAGTCAACCCTGGAATGGATTAGAGGCTGGTAATCTTATTGCCCAGGGAGATACATATCTTTACCAGATAATTACAGAAGATTATTTATCACAGCTGCATACCTACACTGGTAAAGTAACTATTGTAAAATAGTTTATTTGCAGGTAAAATGCATCACCAATAACAATAATAAGATAAAGAATATGGATTTTAAACTTGAGCAAATAGCAATTGCAGCAACTGATATTAGCAAAATGGTGAAATTTTATAAAGCAGTTTTTAAAATTGAATTTGCAGAAATTAAATATTCTGGTGCTACACTTTTTGCAGGAAAGGTGGGAGACATAAGGATCATGCTTGCTCCTAATGAAATTGCAGGGGTTAAAGCCGAAGAAAACAGGCACCAATTTGATTTTATTGTTCAGGATATTGATGAACTGATAAAAATAGCAGAAGAAAGTGGTGGAAAATTACAGGGAAATATAGAAAACAACAACAAAGAAAAAACAGTAACTATTCTTGATCCGGATAACAACACAATGAACTTTAAACAAAAGTTGTGATATCTTGTTCCGTGAGCTAACAGTATCTTGCTTTAGCTCACCATAGTGGTAGCACAAGCAGGCAGCAATTCATAAAGTATTTTGTATTTAAAAATGGTAGTTCTCATTCTTCTTTGAAAAATCCATTTCAGAAAGCGCCGGATTCAGCCTCACGTTCTTAAAAACGTATTGTTCAAACAGACCCTTCTCATCTTCTACCCTAATAAGCGCAGGCAGCATGGTTGCTTTATCAATACACAAGGTCATTGATTTAGCATAGGTGCTGGGCACCATAATGGTTTGTCCTGTACTTACATCGGTGTATGAGCTTAGGTTATTATGCTGCACGATCATGTATTCACTTAACATTAGCTTTCGGGCAATGGATATAACCGTTTCTCCTTTCAAAACCACGTAGGGTACATATTTAAACTCGGGTTGTATTACAGCCAACTTATAACACTTTAAGCCATTGTATACTACTTCTCCCAGGTACAGAAAGTGAGAATCAAAGGTATTCGCTTCTTTGGAAGCCGATTGCTTTAGTATATCACAAAAGTAGGCATACCCACAGGACTCAACACCGTGGTGCTGATCCTTACGCATAATGCTTCCGTCCGGGTCGAGCTTGAGGGTTATATATGGAAACGAGTGCGGATGCACATAAGCATCTGAATTACCTTCATCAACAGGCCAAAGCACTTCTGTATCATCCGATGATTTTACATACACCTTTAGTGGATACTTTTGGTACTTTACCCGGTTGCTATCGGTATGTATCTTTTCTTCATCCAGCCTTTCGCTATATATCATAGTGTAGGTAAGTGTTCTTACCTTATCAATGCTTTTAAAAAGATTACTTACAACACTTTGGGCATCGATACTAGCCTCGTCTCTTTTTGCAGGAGTGGCAGCCATAGCGAACACTATAATTGCCGTAGATGATACAAATAGTAATAGAGTATTAATTCTTTTCACGCAAGTTAAAATCAGATTCTATTCACAATGACGTTTATCCCCGCAAAATACCTTTAAACGAATAAATACGTAGCAAGGCCAATAGGTAAAATATTAACAACGCACGGTTATTTCCCCTACGCTGTTAATATTCCAGGTTCCTTACAATTTAAAGTCCAACCCTACCAATAAGCCAGCTGTTGCATTGTTAGTAGACTGGCGATCGCTTGAATAAAAACGCTGAGACGGGCCATTGTTATAGCTTACCATTACATCTTTATTCTCTACATCTTCAAATCCATAATCGAAACGTAACTGTGTTGATAATACCCAGTGAGCGCTGAGGTTAAAACCTAAACCAATCTCTGCCACTCCATCCAGGGTAACCGTTTTGTATAACTCTATGGGTGTAATATTGGTATTCGGATAGCCCTCATCGGTATGGTTTACTTCCTGGGCCACATTATAGATGGAATTAATTTGCGGACCCACCTTAAACGATAAAAAGATCGGCGCTGTATTATCGGTTGTAAGTGAGAACATAACGGGGATCTTGATAAAATTCAACTCAGCTTTTGCTGCATAGTTACCTGCAACTACTAAGTTATTAAGATATGCCTGATCGCTTACCACCTGGGCGTATGTAGCAGAATTAAACTGGCCGTTGGCAAAATTGCCGGTAAAGTTCTGTCCTTCTCTGGATAATAAAAAGTCAATTGCCACACCCATATTTTTGTTGATGTTATACATCCCTCCTATTCCGAAATTAAGGTAGGTAAAATGGCTTGCATAATTTAAAGCAGGCCCGGCACCGGCATCATTACTGTTCATCAATGCAGAAAATTCAGCTTCGTAGCGTATACCCAGCTGAAAACTTTGTGCATCTGCAGTTATTGCACATGCAAATAAAGGCAGGGCAATGGCAATGCATTTTGTTAATCTATTCATTTTGTTTTTTATTTTATAATGAAGCGAACTTGTTATGCTTCATCGTTGTTATTTATATAATGAAGGGTATTTATTCTCCTTCATCGTTAATTGAAACTAAGACTATGACTACTATTTTTAACCATTCTGTGACTATGAAAATATGGCACCAGTATTCCGGCAAAAGCCCCGGTTGTGGCACCTAATAAAACATCCGAAGGAAAATGCATACCGGCATCAATGCGTAAATAGCCCATGCCAGCCGTGGCAGCACCGGCAAGCGTGTAAAACAACCATTTTACTTTCGAATGAGGATGATAATCGGCACATACCTTGGCGGCAAAAAATGTGGAAACAGCCATAATTTCTACATGGCCGGCGTAAAACGAATTCTTTGCATTTTGTGTCATCTTTTCGTTTATATCGGTGCTGGCGGAATACGCATAAGGCCTGTATTGATTTACAAAATAGGTAGCCGAGGTGCCTGACAAACCTGTAACCGACAAAGCTTCCAGGTATAAAAAAGTGAGCTTCATAAAATCACTTCGCGTATTCTTGCCAAAAAGAAAAACCACCAAAGGCAGTGGGAAAGCAGCATAGAATGGATAATAACTGCCCCTGTCTACATTATGGTTATACGGGCGTATGGCCCACCTATCCAAAGGGTCGATCTGATTTGAGTTAAGGGCAAGTATTTGAGCTTGCGTAGAATTGCCTTTACTGTATATCTGGGTTCCGGCATAAGCACACCAGGCAGCGCATCCTATAACAAGGGGCACATCTACCGAAGGCCTTAATTTATATACTTCTGTTTTGGTATGTTTAAGTGTATCCTGGCCATAACCTGTATGGAAGAATAACACGCACACCAAAATAAAAATTGATTTAAAAAGTAATGTACTTATTCTCATATGTCTTGTACTTATTTGATTATGTGACAAAAATACTTGCACACAAGACGATGAATGTTACAAATTCGTTCAAACTATTTACATATATCCTTTGTTTTCAGTCCATTAAAATGCATGTAACTAGATATGAGTACTTTATGGCCCCGGGAATAATTGAGCGATTTCGACAAATGAGAAATACAATTTTGTGAATTACAAATTGCCGTTAAACAGTAAGACAGTAGATTTATTTTGGGCTAAAGCCCACTTCAAATCATACATATTCCCCACGAGGTAAACCTCGTGGCAATTAAAGATATTGCATTAAATATTTGGAATCAAACCCGAATTGCCACGATCTTCAGGTCGTGGATAACCTGCTTCGATTTATTTTGGCTTTAGCCCAAAATCATAATAGCATCCACTGTCTTCTTTTATTATAGCCTAATAAGCGGTTTATCCAGTCTTCCGGCAAATCGGTTGAGCATACGGGCATTTGTCATCCAGTAATAAATGAACATAGCCGAGCCCACCCCTACTATTGAACCCGCATAAACATCTTTAAGAAAATGCTGAGACAGGTACATACGTGAATACATTATAAGCAATGCAACAATAAAATAAAACAGTTTTAAAACATTGTTCCCGGTGTATAGTGCAAGCAGGCAGAACATACAAAACGATGTAGTGGTATGACCCGAAGGAAAGCTATCCACTAAATTCATTCGTACACCCGGCACAAGGTGAAGTGACTGATGAATTTGTGTAAAAACAATTACGGGGCGCGGTGCATGAAATGTAACCTTAAGAATACCTGATATACTGGCGCTTGTAATAAATCCAACAATTGAAATGAGCATGTATCTTAATCTTATGAATGCCAGAATAAATGCTACAGGTATGATCATAATGGCCAAACCCAGGTGGGTCCAGTTGCTAAAGAAAACATCAGCAGTATGATTATTGCGGCTGTTTATATACAGATGTATATCTGTTTTATTAAACAAAACCAACACAATACCTCCTACTAAAAGGAAGGAAAAGTATGGAATAAAGAAAGCAAGATTTTTTTTAAGCAAGAAAGCTACAATTCTGACAAAGTTTACTGACCACCATGTTGTACCTTATGCTTTTCCAGTGCCTGCAACCTTCTGTTAAATGATTCGTTTATCACATGCTGTGAGTCGTGCACTACTACTATAGCATCATGCACGGCAATTAAATGTAATATTCTGTCTTGCACATGATCGAACTGTCTTTTCAATCCTTCAAATTCCCTGATGACAGCCTGGTTAAATTCCAGTTGATTTTCTATATCCATGATTGTAAATAAATTAGAGGTGTTACAATTACCCTAACAATATTAACAATGGATCAACCACTTGTATCTATCTTTTAGCTAAAGAAGCTATTGCGGCAGGTGAAAACCAATAATTCTATGTTCAGCTGACTGCATCTTCCAGAAATCGTCTTTCATTTCCATCACCTCCACAGGTGCGTTATCGATCCAGAAGTAATTGCCACCCCGTGGTTTACCCACCAGCAGACCATGATACTTGAAGCCATGACCTTTAAGCCAGTCTTCTGTTACCTTGCGATGCGCCTCGGTGCGCGAAGTAAAAAATGTAATAATATGTCCTTCTTCATACCACTTGTTAATAGTATATAAAGCGCCGGGAAACATTTCGGCCTAGCCATGCGTTCAGGTTCTTCATTGGGTATGTCTTCGCACACAGTGCCATCCACATCCACCAAATAATTTCTTATATGTAGTGGAAGTACAGGGGAAACCTTCTTTCCATCTTCTTCCTTTGTAATCAATTTCGATTCCTTGTTATCCATAATTTTTTATTAATAGCGCACCCCGGAACTCCACATTAACCACTAACGATTCATTCCGGGGACACTATAAATTTCCTAAATGCTTTCTTTGATGATACTATTCCTGATCTTCGCTGGAAGAAGAAGAACCGCTTGATTTCTTAGAAGAAGAGCTACCTGACTTACCCGATGAAGAACTGCCCGATTGTTTCTTAGAAGAATCACTCGACTTGCTAGAAGAAGAGTTGCCTGATTTATCTGAAGAAGAGCTACCAGACTTGCCCGATGAAGAACTGCCCGATTGTTTCTTAGAAGAATCATTGTCTGAGGAAGAGCCGCTTGACTGTTCCTTTTTGCTTGAACTGGATGTTGTTGTCATTTTATTTTGTTTTAAATGTTATAAACTAATTACGGTACAAAGGTCGGCCTATACTACGCCTAAAGCGTTACACTCCGGGCAATGAATGTTGCATATATCACAGAGAGCATTTTGCATTGCCAGAATCTATTTCAGTAAAAACCGTTAATCAAGCAGCTATCTCTCATGTTCTGGTATGAGCAACATCATATGGATTATATCTATGGAAGTGATATTTGCGTTATGGAAGAAAGCACATCGGATAATAAAAGTCTAATAAACTCAATCGAGAAGGTTTTAATAAGCCTTGGTGGGCATAAAGAATACCATGCTAAGATTCTTGCAAGTGCCATATTTAATGTTCTATCTGAAAAGGGGCTAATTAAGAATACTTCAGACTCTGAAAATCAAAATTAGGGAGATTCCGGTATGATATATATCAGTACCCGGGGTGAGGATACTCATATATTGAGTGATGTCACACAGCTACTTTCGCTTTGTCAAATCAAATAATAATTCAGTAAAAAAATAAATGGAAAGACCTTTTGTATTATCGGGTGGCGGATGCAGGTGTGTAGCACAGTTAGGCGCTATAAAGGCATTGAACGAACATAATATCTATCCTTCAGAAATTTCGGGCACCAGTGGTGGAGCTATGGTAGGCGCCTTTTTAGCCAATGGCTTAACACCGGAACAAATTAAAGATTTGCTAAAAAATAATTTAAGCATACATATATTAGCGTGGAATGGATTTAAAGAGGGCCTGGCATCCATGAAAAATATTGAAGCCTTTTTAAAGGATCATTTGCGACTTAAAAAATTCGAAGACCTGCCAACCAAATTATACATTACGGCAACCAATTTCGAAACCGGAATGCAACAGATCTTTAGTAAAGGTGATCTTATAAAGGCTCTTCTGGCTGCTAATTCCATCCCGGTTATATTTCCTCCTACTAGTATAGATAATGTCCCCTATGTTGACGGAGGTTTATCTGATAACCTGCCGGTTGAGCCATTTATTGACAGGAAGAATGAGGTAGTAAGTATTTATGTAAATCCTATTCGGGACTTCACCCCTAATGAAACATACACAGAAATTGTAGACCGGTCGTTGAATATAGCGTTTAGGGGAAAAGTAGACAGATCGGCGGCAGGTTGCTTTCTGTATATAGAGCCACCTGAATTAAATAAGTTTGGCCTGTTCGATATTCATAAAATATCCGAGATATTCGAAATTGGATATACCTATACCAAGGAATTGTTAAAGGTGCCAGTATTTTTAATGAACCATACATAGCCAATATTGTGCTGGTGATTTTTTAACTGCACGGTCACTACTACCTATATTATGAATTCCCCTCTTTTAACTTACTGAATAACCAAGCGCATCCTTCTTCTATGGTTTTAAAGGTAAAAGGTTTTAAAGAGGGATGGTCGAATGATAGATGTGCCTTGGCTTTCAACTCGGCCTCTTTAGTGTCAATAATATAGGCCTTGGCAATAATGTCTTTACTATATGGGTTATTTGCAATAAACTCGATCGCATCCTCTGCAACGCTATAATGGTTAACTGCCTCAAAAAGTATACCATATGGTTTACCGTTCGCTTTTTGGTTCCCATATTCATATATTTCTCTAAGGTCCTTCTCTTCTATAAAGGCACCATCAAGAAACCTTACCACCAAAATTTGCTGTCCGAAAGTAACTTCAATTTTCTTATTGTTCATTTAGCTTATTTGATCGCAAAATTAATACTAAAACAAGCAAAAATTAATTCAATTTGGTAAAAAATACATCAACGGTCTGTATAAAGATCGTTGATGTATTCCTAAAACTGCCGGTACCTACTTCTTGAAAAGCGTTAACCCCAGAACCAAAAAGATAAGGAATACAGTAATAAATATTCCAAATAGTATCTTGGCAATTGCCGCTGCTCCTTCAGCTATTCCGCCAAA
>Ga0206856_10242_pt1 | contig 17572 bp, 15 predicted proteins | sample Alteio_BWOrgCont_48_FD_152630 | JGI IMG/M metagenome (GOLD analysis project Ga0206856, IMG submission 152630) | Enriched cells from forest soil in Barre Woods Harvard Forest LTER site, Petersham, Massachusetts, United States -... | ecosystem: Environmental > Terrestrial > Soil > Temperate forest >...
CCTTGCTTAAAGTAACTTCCAAAGGTGTGATTTTTGAGGATGGACATGAATTATTCAGAAGTTTTGACAAAAAGGATATTGACTTGTTTGATTCACTATTGAGTATGCTCAACAGCATTGGAACTAAAGTTATTATAAACGTAATGCCAACACAACCATACTACCAGCAGCTATTAAGTATGAATTCAAATTATAACGAAAGAATTAAGTTACTACTGGAATACATGAATAATTTTAAGCATAAATATCAAAACATAATAATTGTAAAAGATAATCATATGATATCTGATTTCAATGGAGGTAGCGAAGATTTCTTTGACTGCATGCATCCAACCACACGCAACAGTAACTTAATGCTTTATTCTATTAAAAACGCCTTAAAATAAATGCTTTTTAATAGCCCCATATTCCTATTGCTTTTCCTTCCATTTAGTCTTATTGGGTGGTATACATTCAAAACACTAAAAGGTAGGCTTATCTTTTTGACTGCAGCAAGTTCTGTTTTTTATGGATACTGGGATGTTCGATTTGTACTGCTAATGTACTTTTCCATTTGCCTGGACTATTTCTGCGGCAGAATGATCTACAAAAAGGGAGGCGAAAGTAAAGCAAAAGCTAAACGTTGGGTCATTCTCTCAATTGCGCTTAACTTAACTATTTTGGGCTTTTTCAAGTATTTTAATTTCTTTGTTAATAGCGTCTATCTGGTTATGCATCTTGATCCGGTGACAAAACCTGCATTGCACATTATACTACCTGTAGGTATTTCATTCTACATATTTGAGTCAATGACTTATTCTATAGATATATACAGGGGTATTGCTAAACCCGCCAGGTCAATATTGCATTTATCAACGTATATTTCTATGTTCCCGAGGCTGAACGCAGGGCCTATTGTACGCTATAAGTTTATCGAAGAGCAATTACATGACATAAAATCAAAAGTAAACTACGAAGTTCTAACTTATGGATTATTCATTTTTACATTGGGGCTTTTCAGGAAGATATATATAGCTGATCACTTTGCTCAATGGTCAGACTTATTTTTTAACGCACAAACACCACGCCAGTTCTTTGTTTCCTGGGGTGGAACTTTATGTTATACATTTCAAATATATTTTGACTTTTCAGGCTATTGCGAAATGGCATATGGGCTAGGCTTAATGCTTGGTTTTGAGTTCCCGAAAAATTTTAATTCTCCCTATAAAGCTTCATCTTTTTCTGATTTTTGGAGGAGATGGAACATAGCCCTTTCGGAATTTCTGAGAGATTATTTATATATCCCATTGGGTGGTAACCGCACCAATGCCTTTGGTACTTATAAAAATCTGTTTATAACCATGCTTTTGGGTGGATTATGGCATGGCGCCAGTTGGATGTTTGTAATTTGGGGAGGTCTGCATGGTGCATATCTTGCTTTAGAAAGATTTCTGAAAAAGAAATTTATCCTGGAATCTGCAATATACAGAGTAGTTGTATTTATATGTGTTTGCCTTGCGTGGATATTCTTCCGCAGCCGCGATTTACATTTTGCAATCCACACATTTAAATCATGCCTGATGCTTAATGGATTTGAGTCATTTGAGCCTGTTTACAAAACGTTCCATTTGAATATTCCTTTTTTTGCTCACTATATGGGTGGGATGAAAAACATAATAGCCCTGATTGGCGCTATTATTTTTGTGAATATAGCTCCGAATGTATTTCAGTTAAAGTTTAAGCCTACTGCTTTGTATGCTATCATAACGGCATTAATATTCTTTATTTGTCTTTTAAATATTGAAGTCCCCAGTCCATTTATCTATTTTCAATTTTAATATAGCTTGATCACAAAGGGAAAGAAAATACTAGTCATCCTCTATACGTTTCCTCCTTATCCCGGCGTTGGAGGCAGACGCTGGGCCAAGTTTGCAAAGTATCTTTCTAAAAAAGAATATACCGTACACGTAATTTGTTCTGAAAATCCATTTGAGGAAAGATCTCAATGGATAAAAGATGTAGAGGATACTAACATAAGGGTACACTCGTTACCAGTAAAATATCCAAAAGTGATGCTTCACGGGGTGCATAGTCTGATGGATAAGATACGTTACCGCCTCTGGAAAATATATTTTTCTCTTTATTCCAGGGGAGTTATTTTTGAAAGAACAATGTTTTGGAATAAGCAGCTTCTTAAACTTGCTTCTGTTATAATTGAAAACGAAAAAATAGAGAATGTAATTATATCTATTCCTCCATTTCGGCTTGCAACCTATGCGCTTAAACTAAAAGAAAAATTTCGGGGAGTTAATTTCATAGTAGATTATCGTGACCCATGGACAGATAATAAGTCATTTCATGGCTTTAAAGATATCAGCGACTCTAGGTTTATTTATGAAAAAGAACTGGAAGGCCGGGTATTATGCAAGGCTGATAAGATCATTTCTGTTTCGGAAAAGATGACCGAAGGTCTCATGGCAAGAAACTTGCATCAGGGTGAGATAATAACCATTCCTAATGGATATGATCCTGATGACATACAAGTAGGCAAAGAGAATCTAGTAAAATCCGAAAAAATTAAGATAGTATACGCCGGCACACTATACAGTGACCTGGAATATGTGGTTTTACCGTTTATCACCTATTTGGATAAATTAAAGCAAACCAATAAGACTTTACACGACAGGTTTTCTTTTGAATTCTATGGCAACCTGAATAAGGAGCTTAAAGACAAGTTAAAACTCGCAAACGACGGCTCTATTTCGGTATTTGGTTCTGTCTCGTTAAATGAAATGCAGGAAAAGCTAAGTAATTGTTCTTGTTGCATGCTTATAACGCCGCCAGATTACTCCGTTGTGTTTAACACTAAGTTCTTTGAATATCTCGCTAATAGAAAGCCTGTCCTTCTGTTTACCTATCCTTGCGACGCTTCTGAGTTCCTGGTAAAAAACAAATTAGGATTTCATATAAACCCCGATTCATTGGAGAAGGATATGGATACATTCTTTACTACTATAGACAATGTCATCTCGGGTTTTAATAAAGATTTTGACATTAGCCGATTTAGCCTTCCATACTTAACTTCCGAGCTGGAAAAGATGTTTAAATAATGAAAGGAAAACTCATTAATTATTTGCAAAGATTTTCTTATCCTCAATCAGAATTCGTGGCCTCTATAATTCCATTCATCAATAAGACTGAAGAGAAAACATTAGTGGATGCCCCCTGCGGTACTGGGGTTACCTCCTGGCAATTCAGTAAGCTTAAAAACATAACAGCGCATGGCTACGATATTGATAAGGCATCCATTACGTATGCAAATAAATCCTTCAAGGGAAATAATCTTGTGTTTAAAGCAATGGATATACATTCTGCCATAGATGAGCAAAAGGATGTAAACTATTTCTGCATTATTAATTCTTTATTTTTGTTACCAGAACCTGATAGTATATTGACCAAAATTAAGCCCGTCCTGGCTACCGACGGACTTTTATTTATTGTAATTCCGAATACTGAAGGCCCCAATTTCAAATGGTTTCAAAATAAATACCCCGGCGTAAATAAGCTTATACTGAGTAAGGAACAAATAGAGCCCTATTTTTCTTCCAAGGGATGGAGGCTGCTAGTAATGAATTCTATTGTATATACAAGAACCTACGGGCGTCGGGATATTCGTTTTTTATCAGTACTCTCGCTAATATATCTGAGAATAATTAATTACTTTCAATCTGCATTTAAAATAGGAACCCCAAACTACTTTACATTAGTTTTAAAAAGAGCAGGTGAATAAAAAAAGAAATATATTACTCACTTTCGACTATGAGCTATTCCTGGGTAAGAGAAGTGGTAGTATTGACAGATGTGTTATTGAGCCAACCGGGAAAATTATTAAAGTACTCAACCAGTATAAAGCCAAAGCCATTTTTTTTGTTGATACTGCCTGGCTTGTCAGGTTAAAGGAGATTACAATAAATAATTCAAAAGCAAAAGAAGATTATGACAGGGTTGTAACCCAATTGCATCAATTGGTAAAAGATGGACATTACATTTTCAACCACCTCCATCCCCATTGGATAGATGCCAAATACATTGAGAAAATAAACCAATGGGATCTGTCTGACTCGAGTCGTTATCGCTTTAATTCTCTTGATAATAAAACCAAGAGTGAACTCTTTGCTAAAACTTCGCTACTGCTAAAGAATATAATAGAGTCTGTTGTTAAAGATTATGACACAGATGGTTATAGAGCAGGAGGCTGGTCTATTCAGCCTTTTGATGAGTTTAAACCCTACTTCCAGCAATATGGAATAAAGTTTGACTTTAGTGTAATGACTGGGATGAAAAGCATTACCACCGCACAGCAATACGATTTTTCGGGCATTTTCGCTGAACAACCCTATCGCTTTTCAGATGACTTTGTTGCAAGCGTAAGTGGCGAGTTTACTGAATTCCCAATCAATAATATTGTCATCTCCTCGCCTACCCTTTTTCTTAGTAGAATAATGCTTAAGTACCTGCATTTAAAGGGTGATACAGGCTCAGGTGACGGAACAAGTGTATTGCGGGAAGTACTTGATGGCATGACAAATTCAGCAGAAATGCTATCTTTAGAATTGCTTACCTATCCTAAGCTTTCTGCATATCTTGGCTTTCTCAGGAAGCATTCTTATATGCACTTTATCAGCCATCCTAAGATGCTTTCGGCACATAATATAAATACCTTTGCAAGGTTTATGAAAAAGGCTTTTTCGGAATATACAGTAGAAACGGACTTTAGAAAAATGGTGCCCTAATGAAAAAGAAGATACTTATTGTTATAGGCACACGGCCCAATTTTATAAAGGTTACCCAGTTCCCTGCTTTAATAAGCAAGAGCAGTAAGCTTGAATGTCGCATAGTACATACCGGTCAGCATTTTGATGATAAAATGTCCCTGGTATTTTTCAGGCAATTCAATATGCAGCCTGATGTTTTTCTTAATACCGAACAAGGAACGCCAGTTGCCCAAATGGCCAGCATCATGAAAGAACTGGAAAAGGTGGTGAATGATTATAAACCCGACCTGATGATCGTTCCCGGTGATGTTAACTCTACCCTTGCTGCTTCACTTGTGGCAAATAAAATGAGCATTCCCCTCGCCCACCTGGAAAGCGGCCTTCGCAGTTATGACAGGACCATGCCGGAAGAATTTAACCGTTTACTTACCGATGATCTTAGTGATTACTTTTTTGTTACTGAGCAAAGCGGATACGATAACCTTATTAAAGAAGGATATACTATCAAGAACATTTTCTTTGTAGGGAATACTATGATCGATACCATGGTTGCCTTTGACAAGCAGATAGAAGAAAGTGATATTGATAAAAAGTTTGGTCTTGAACCGGAAAAATATGTACTGATGACCATGCACCGCCCTGCCACTGTAGATTCCGAGGAGGGCTTACGGAAACTTATTGGCATGATCAAGTTTATTACAGCAAAGTATAAACTGGTGTTCCCGATACATCCACGCACAGTTAAAAATCTTGAGAAGTATGAATTACAAAAAGAAATTACATCCAACAAAAATCTAATACTTTCAGAACCATTAGATTATTTCGCTTTTCAAAAATTGGTAAAGTACTGCAAGCTTATTATAACAGATAGCGGAGGAATACAAGAAGAATCTACTTTTTTGCAAATACCCTGCCTTACCCTGCGCCCCAATACAGAAAGGCCGGTGACTGTTACCCTTGGCAGCAATGAACTCATTCCCTTTAATGAGAAAGTTATTGAAGACAGAATCCTACAGATAGAAAAGGGAACAAATAAAAAGGGATCTGTGCCACCTATGTGGGATGGCAAAACATCGGAAAGAATAGTAAAAATACTTTCTGAGATTTTGTAGCCTAGAATAAGCCGCCGAAAAGCTCTCTCTCTATCAGGTTACATACTTTACCCAGATCTTCAGCTTTCTCTGAGAAGTTATTATCATCTACATCAAGTATGATAAGCTTACCCTTCTTTTGCTGGTCGTATGTATCTATCCAGGCTTCGTATCTTTCGTTAAGGCGCTTTAAATAGTCAAGGCGTATAGATTCTTCATAAGGGCGACCTCTTTTTTGTATCTGCCTTACTAATGTAGGTACCGTTGCCCTTAAATAAATAAGCAGATCAGGTGGCTGTACAAATTCCTGTATTGCCTGGAAAAGAGCCATGTAATTTTCGTAGTCACGGGTGGTCATTAGTCCCATAGAATGAAGATTGGGCGCAAAAATGTAACCATCCTCGTATATGGTTCTGTCCTGTATAACCGTTTTGTTATTGGTTCTTATCTGGTGTATCTGTTGCAGGCGGCCATGCAAAAATGAAACTTGCAAATTGAAAGACCAGCGTTGCATATCTTCGTAAAAATCGTTTAGGTATGGATTTTCATCGGCATCCTCAAAATGTGGTTTCCATTTATAATGCTTAGCAAGCAAACGTGTCAGTGTGGTTTTTCCGGAACCGATGTTTCCTGCCACTGCAATATGCATACTCTTTGTAGTTGCCATAGTAGTACCCCTCTAATTACTTTTCTGAGTGTAAGCAAAGATAAAGAAATATCTATTCCAACACCCTTCTACCCAACTGTTTTAGTCTATTCCCCGTATAGGTGTAATAAATACAAGCTTACATCCATTACAAAACGATTCAAAATGGCTTATTTTATTGACAAGTACGGTAATTTATTACATGCGAAAGAAAGCAATAGAACATTAAAAAAGATGTGGAAAGAATGGTTTAATTCCTTTACCTGGGTGTTTTTAAGTAAGACTCAGATTGAGGTTAAGATTAAGAAAATCAGCCTGAGCAGGCTGCACGCCGACTAAATCTCAATCAATTGGTCTTAACATTGCGAATTGTGCAAAACATTACTTTTGGCTTAATCAATTTATGCATCCATGAAAAACCAATGGAAAAAGCCCAGTGCTACCTTATTGAATGAATACCAAAAAGCTGTAATAGGCCTGGTGCCCCAAGGCAACATACCTAAAAGAATGAGGGCTAACCAAGAGAAGCTGATTAAAATGGTTACGGGCCTAACTAAAAAGAAACTCAGCTACAGGTATGCTAAGGATAAATGGACAATTCCAGAAGTGATAATGCATCTTATAGATTGTGAAAGAGTTTTTACCTACAGAATATTGGCCATATCGCGCGGTGATACCGCGTCTCTACCCGGCTTTGACGAGAATGAATACATCAAAGGTATCGACGTAAGTAAGATCGAATTTAAAAAGCTCCTCAAGGAATATAAAGCTGTACGCAAGGCAACTATTTTTCTCCTGCATCACTTAACTGAAGAAATGTATATGAAGAACGGTGTTGCTAACAAAACAGAAACATCGGTGCAGAAGTTGGTTTACTTTATGGCTGGGCATGAGGTGCACCACATGAAAGTAATTAAGGAAAGGTATTTGAAATAGTACTTTATCCACCTTGCCGCTTAAGGGCCTACCCGCGATTTTGGATAATATTAGTATGTTTGACACAGGCAATGCGCTGGCAAAGTCTTTTTAACCACTAAATTTAGCCAGGCTACTGTACCACTAAATGCGGAAATCATATTCCTTAATTGCTTGTTGTATAATAAGCCTGGTATTGCTGCAATACCGCATATCCTACTCCAATTTCGGCACAAATAAAACCGAGTTAAAGATCACTACCTGGGATGCACTTGGGTATTATATGTACTTGCCTTCTGCCTTTATTTATCACGATGCCACCAAATTAAAATGGTTTCCGGAAATAGACAAGAAGTATAGTGTGTCAGGAGGATGGGTTTACCAGGCTAATAAATGTAAAAACGGCAACTATGTATTTAAGTATTTGGGCGGAGTAGCCATATTAGAAACACCTTTCTTTCTTATAGGACATTGGATAGCTAAGAATTTTCACTACGAAGCCGATGGGTTTTCGCAACCCTACCAATACTCTCTGGCATTTGGGGTACTACTCTATTTTATATTATCACTATTCCTTTTGCGTAGTATTCTGCGTAGGTTCTTTAGTGATCTTACAACTGCAATCACATTATTGTTAGTAATACTTGCAACTAATATCATCCAATATGTTGCCATTGACAGTGCGCAAAGCCATGGATTTATATTCCCCTTGTATGTTCTTATATTATATTTTACAATAAAATGGCATGAAAAGCCAACCATATGGAGAGCTGCTGCCATTGGTTATATAATTGGTTTAGCTGCCATTTGCAGGCCAACTGAGGCCATTATATTGTTTATCCCATTGTTATGGGGCACGCAAACCAAAGAAACGGCCCGTGAAAAGTGGAATCTTGTAAAACAATACAAGAAACACATAATTTATGTCGGACTCTTTATGTTTTTAGGGGTTCTGCCCCAGCTTATTTACTGGCAAATTGCAACCGGTTTTTTTGTGTTTGACGTGGGCAGCAAGTGGACGTTCCTGAACCCATTTTTTAGGGTGCTATTTGGCTTTGAAAATGGCTGGTTTATTTTTACTCCGGTTACTATTTTCTTTATCGTTGGTATGCTCTTTTTAAAACCTTATCCGTTTAAGAAACCTGTTCTTTGGTTCTGTTTACTTAATATCTATATTGTTATTTCATGGTTCGATTGGAAATACGGAGCCACTTATTCCACACGTGCGCTTTCTCATTCATACCCTGTATTTGCCTTGCCTTTAGCCGCTTTCATTGAATATATAAGTGTTAAAAAATGGAGGATCCTTTTTTATATCCTGGGGCTTTACTTAATAGGAGTAAATCTGTTTCAGATAGTACAATACAACAAAACCGTGCTGATCTATTACGATATGAACAGAAGATACTATTCACATATCTATTTAAACCCTCACCCTACTCCATTAGATATGAGCCTGCTTGATACAAATGATTACCTAAGCAACGAAAACAAATATGGTAAAGTAATTATTGCACATACAGATTCAGCTCATCATATAAAATCACCTCAATATGCACATACTCTTGTGCTTGAAACTACTGTTAAACCAGATTCACTTAATAAGGCCATTACGGAAACATGGTTAAAGATTGAAGCAGAGGTTCAAGTTACTAACGGCTATTCGAACAGCTATTTAACAGCAGAACTAGAGACAGGTGATTCGATTATACACAGGAAGCTGCGACTCTGCAACCCAATATGCGTAGATGGAAAAATAAATACATACGCTTTTTTTATTACTATTCCCAAGCATACAGTTAAAAACCAGTTACGGCTGTATACCTATGCCAATAGCGATTTTGAGGGTACTGTTGAGAATATAAAGGTTACTTATTTAAGCAAATAGTATTCAGAAATTATTTCACCTTATATACCCTTAGAGTATCGTTGCTGGCCTCAAAAAGCATATTTTTCTCTACCCTTGCCATGGTTGTGTTATTATCTGGCGCATGGGTAATATCTTCCGTTATTGCTTTAAGATGAAAATCTCGGATGGTATTACCCAGCATATAAAACAGGTCGTCTCCTCTTATTTCAAATGTTGTTAGCCCTTTTAAAGGAATGGTTTTATAGTATGTTCCGTATTGGTCGAATACCAAAATACCCTGTGCAGAGTCATTCAAGTATACATAGCTATTGTATTCCATAAGATAATCAGGGTTTATACCTACTCCGATAGATTGTACCAGGTTGCCTGTTTTTTGCGTGATATTTAAATTATTATCTATCCTCACCAACTGCACGCCCTGGGCATCGTATAGCCATACCCCATTATCGTGAGAAAGTGAAGCCAATGTTGTAAGTGTATACCCAAGATCAGCGGGGCTTATTGGGTTGCCATTCAAACTTAGCGTGTTATCGAGAAAAACTATTTCGGGGAAATCTTTGTAAAAAACCATCACCTTCATTGGGTCTGTAACATCTATGTATGTTATGTTTCCATATGATTTGTCGTCGTACCTGAATAACAAATTGCCGTGCGAATCATACTTTTTTAGTGTGCTTCTGGAATATACATAAGCATTCTGTATGTTGTCAGTAGTAAATGTTCCACCATCAAGTGGTATTTTAAACAAAGCTTCGTAACGCGCTTCGTCATCTGAATAGAATGCCATGCTGGCAAGTCCTAAAGCTGGAATAAACAGAAAATAAAGGAGCTTATGCTTTCTTAGTGGCATCGGTCACATCTATGAGACTAAGAATATCATCTACATATTTTCTGTCGTTAGAAAGACGGGGTACTTTATTAGATCCGCCGAGCTTACCACGCTTCTTCATCCATTCGTAAAAAGTGCCTGTAGGCATGGTTTGTATTACCGGAGCCGATAGTGTCATATCCTTATAACGCTTTGCCTCATAATCTGAATTGACTGATTTAAGTGCATTATCAAGCGCTTCCCTAAAGTAATTTATGTTATCCGGTTGTTGGGTAAATTCTATCAGCCATTCATGTGCTCCCTTAGTGTCGCTTTTCATATATATGGGCGCAACGGTATAATCCTCTATGTGTGCGCCGGTTCTTTCACAGGCTATCTGCAATGCCTTTTCGGTGTTACCCATCATAAGCTCCTCACCAAAGGCATTGATGAATTGCTTGGTACGTCCTGTAATAATAAAACGGAAAGGATGTGTAGATGTAAACTGTATGGTGTCGCCGATCATATAACGCCATAACCCTCCGCTGGTGGATATAATCAAAGCATAGTTTACCCCTGTCTTCACTTCATGAAGAGACAAGCAAGGGCCTTTCTTTTCCAGATTTTCCATGGGCAAAAACTCATAGAATATGCCATAATCAAGCATTAGCAGCATATCATTACTGGTAAAGCTATGTTTGATACCGAAAAAACCCTCTGAGGCGTTGTATATCTCCCAATAGTTCAATTTAAGAGGCTTGAACAACTCCATGTACTGCTCTCTATAAGGATCGAAATTAACTCCCCCGTGAAAGAACACTTCCAGGTTTGGCCACAATTCAGCAATATTTTTTTTGCCGCTCTTAGCGAGTGTATGCCTAAGAAGTATAAGCATCCATGAGGGTACGCCACTTATTACTGTAATATTTTCGCTTATAACTGCATTGGCTATGCTATCCATTTTTTGCTCCCATTCGCTCATAAGCGCTATAGATAGGCCTGGCGAACGAAAAAATTCGGCCCACATAGGAAGGTTATCCATCAGTATGGCAGAAATATCTCCGCTAGGTGCATATCCTTCATCACTTCTGTAACTACCACCCAGCGGAAGGGTTTTGCCATCAAACAGGTGCGTATCCGGGTAAGCGCTGCAATAGAGAGTAAGCATATCCTTACCTCCCTTAAAGTGGCAATCGTTCATAGATTCCTCGCTTACCGGTATAAATTTACTTTTATCGTTAGTAGTGCCCGATGATTTGGCAAACCAGCTTATTTCTCCGGGCCATAGTACATCCCGTTCCCCTTTTCTTTGCCTTTCTATATAGGGCTTAAGATCATCGTATTCGTTAATGGGTATGCGGGTTCTGAATTCTTCGACTGACGCAATAGAAGCATAACCGTATTTTTTACCCCATTCAGTATCTTTTGCGGTATCCAGCAACTTGCGAAACCATTCATGCTGTACCTCATAAGGGTATTTAATGAAGAGATCGATCTGGTGCATCCGCTTCTTCATCAGCCAGGCAAATATGGAATTGATTATTGGCATGTATAAAGTGTTAACTACAAAAATCCGAAATTATTTTAATATTCAATAACTTAGTTACAAGATACTTTTTTTTCCCATAATTGACCCTGTTTTAAACATAGTATGGCTAAAAAGGTTATAATTGCACGTAAGGATACCTATTAAGAACAAACAACTTTTTATGAGCAGTTTTAGGAGTTTTTTTTTACGATCGCCTTCTGATTGGAAATTCTGGATATTTCTTGTATTACTTGTAAAGGGCATTATCTTTTATATATGGTGTATTCATCCTACGGTTATACCATCGGGAGGCCTTAAAGGTTTTTGGGGCGACTTTAGTCAAGATCGAGGCTACATCATACCTATAGATAATCTTTTAAAATACGGCATGTATGGTTCACCTGATCGTTTACCTGGTTATGGGATAATATATTATGTTTTTCGATTATTTTTATCACAACCTGTTGCCTGTAATGTTATTATACTTCTTCAGTATATAGCATTATCAGTGAGCATCTATTGCCTTGCCCTACTAGTCAAATATCTATTGCAGAAAGACTTTCTGTTTTACGGCGTTTTCTATTTTTCTCTTGTTTTCCCACTTGTTGATACGTATAATGTGTTTGTAATTCCAGAAAGCTTTACTGCATCATTTTTAGTGTTTTCTGCTTATTTTTTCGTACGGTATTTTCAGGAATTAAAACTGAAACACTTAATAATTTCCGGTATTTTTTGCGGGTATGTATTTCTTCTAAAACCAGTCTATCTTTTTTTACTTGTTTTTTATGCAGCAATACTTCTATTTAAGCAATTCCGCCAATTAAAGCTTAAAGCCATATTGGTGAACATAACAACATTTGTGTCATTTTTTGTTGTTTGTGAAGGTGCATGGATCATAAGAAATTATATAACAGAACATAAATTTATACCGCTAACAAAACACATTTGGGTGGTAGAAGAAACCCGACCGCAATACATGCCCATGATTTATTTTGAAGAAGCCTGGGGCGGAGACTTTTGGAGATGGGGCAATAGAGTAACACCTTATAATTGGTTGGAGCACCAGGGACAGGTTGATAACCACGATTCCGTTCCCGCATATGCATACACCGCTAAATTTAACCGGGATAGTTTGATTGGGGTAAGAACTCTTCTTATTGCACTTGAAGATACAACGGGGACGCTAAGCACTGATAAAAAACAGATTTATCGTGACGAGGTTGCCCGTAAAATGCATACTTATACAGAATCTATAATACATGATAAACCAAAAGTTTATTATATAACAGCGAACGAAAAAAGATTAAAGGATTTAATGCTTGGGAATTTTGCATTAAGCAGCATACCTGATTATTCTGCCACATCGGAAATAAAAATGCATTTAATGAACAGGATCATATATTTCCTGAGATTGAATTATGCATGGAGGATAGCCTACTTTCTGATCATTATGTTAAGTATTCTCGGAATGCTTCTTTTGATAATAAAATCTCTTAACGATATCCTGGTATTAATTATCCCGTTTATTCCATTATATACTATTCTAATCCACGTATTCGTAATGAAGATAGCACTTAACAGGTACCTTATACCTGCATATCCTTTTTTAATTGCTTGTGCTATTTATGCACTCTATTGGCTATATACTCAAACAGGTAAATTAGTAAAAGCAAAGTGACCTATTCCACAATTGCTGCACCTATGGTATATTTGCCATCATTTCAATAATAAAACACTAATGCTGAACCTCATTTTATTTGGCCCACCGGGAGCAGGCAAAGGCACACAAGCCACTAAACTCGTTGATAAGTACAAGTTGGTGCATCTCTCAACGGGGGATATACTACGTTCGGAAATTGCCGCAGGTACCAAACTAGGCCTGGAGGCTAAAAAACTAATGGACCAGGGAATGTTGGTACCAGATGAGATAGTAATAAACATGATCGATTCGAAAATAAACAACAATCCTGCGTCAAAGGGTTTTATATTCGATGGCTTTCCGCGTACACTGGCACAAGCCCAGGAATTAGATGAGCTTTTACTGCAACACAAAACAAGTATAACAGCAACACTCGCCCTGGAAGTCGATAATGAGGAACTAACCCATCGTATATTGGAACGTGGCAAATCATCTGGCAGGGCTGATGACCAGGATGAAGCAACCATAAAAAAGCGCATTGGCGAGTATACTTCTAAAACATCACCGCTTAAGGAATACTACAAAAAACAAGGAAAACTTCATACAGTTAATGGTATTGGTGACGTAGATGAGATATTTAATTCTCTTTGTATTGAGATTGCTAAGTGTAGTTAAGGGTTCACAGTACTATTTTACTCTTATATTTTGTAATTTTGGAATATCTACATAATCTCTAAAGAAATCCAACAATGTACCAGACGTACTCAATGTACAGTGAGAGTCAGTTGGGCGAGGGTCTCAACTTTGAGATTTGGGAGTGGCTAGCAGTACCTATTTATTTAGTAATTCTATTTTTTATAGCCTATAATCACCAAAAAGGAAAGATTGAAACCAATACCGTTTATAAGTATTATACCTGGGGATTAATTGCAAAAATAGGAGGCGGACTTTTTTTCGGTATTATATATAACTATTATTATCAGGGAGGTGATACGTTCTCTTATTTTCATGGAGCGGTTAGTATGGATAAGCTACTGTTTCAATCGCCGTTGGGATGGTTCAAGAATGAATTTGGATCCGGCGGAGCAACTAATTATTCCTACTTTAACGACGAGACGGGTTACCCATATGTTTATATGTATAATGACATGCATACTTTCGCCGTAATCAGGTTTATGAACCTTATAATATTACCTGCGTTTAATAGTTATCTTCTTGCCACAGTTATTGTAGCCTGGTTTTGCTATTTCGGCATGTGGAAAATGTTCCTTGTTTTTACAAAGCACTATCCTAATATTCAACAGGGACTTGCCATAGGCATACTTTTCTTTCCTTCTGTTTTGTTTTGGGGGTCTGGTATAATGAAGGACAGTATTACACTTTCATGCACTGGCTGGGTTACCTATTCTATATATACTCTGTTTATACTTAAAAAGAAAAGATTGCAATATACCATCGTTTTAATATTTAATCTGTTTCTTATTCTATTGGTCAAGCCATACATCATTTTCGCTCTATTGCCGGGAACTCTCATGTGGATATTTTCCGAACGCTTGTATGCAATTAAAAACATGGCAGCTAAGCTTATTATTATCCCTGTAGTGATTTTGGTAAGTGCAGGGGGTGGATTTGCTGTGCTTAAATCTTTTGGAGGTGTTATGGGCAAATTTTCTGTTGATAAGGTTATGGAAACGGCCGTAAATACTCAGCGGGATCTTAAACAAGACCATTATAAGGGTCATGCATTTGATATTGGGCTTACTGATGCTTCACCATCCGGATTGTTAAAAAAATCGCCAGAAGCTCTTATTGCAGGTATTTACAGGCCATTTTTATGGGAAAGTGTAACGGTGGTTATGTTATTGTCAGGATTAGAAAATACATTTATACTTATTATTACACTTTATATTTTAAGATATATAAAATTTATAGCAATTTACAGAAGAATAATAAGAGAGCCCTTGCTCTTTTTTTCGCTTACATATTCACTTTTCTTTGCCTTTATGGTAGGATTGACTACAGCTAATTTCGGAGCATTGGTTAGATTTAAAATAGCGTATCTGCCTTTTTTTATCTCAAGTCTTTATATTATGTATAAAGGAGTATTATACGTGGCGCCCACTGATGAGGAAGTTATTAAGAGCACAGCGTTCATCTTTAAATTGAAGAAATAACTAATACTCGCTAGCTACTCTTTGAAAAGAGATACAGTAAAAATATTGAAATTTAAAATTTCGCCTTACTTTTAAACAGGAACTTTATATAATCAAGGCTGGTTCTAATGACCTTCATTTTGGACTTTCCTATTCTTTTTTTAGAATAAAGCAGCATGGGAACTTCTATAATAGAGGCCTTTAGCCTAATGGCTTTAATAAGTATCTCCACAACCGATATAAATCCTTTTTCTTCGATTACATGATTGTATTTTTGCTTTATCTTCCTAATGATATCAACACTGTAAACACGATAGAATGAACTTATTGTTTGCACTTTGATGTCAAAAAAATAGCGCATAATTATGGCCGCTACCGAAGATACAAACTTCCTTATAAATGATGTTTGGTCAAACCCTCCTCCCTGTGCATACACAGAGGCAAGTATTATATCATAGTTCAACCCAGATATGGTGAGCATTTTTGAAAGTATCCCTATATCAGAAGTATTGTCAGCCTCAATTGTTATTATTTTATCAGTATTATCCTTTGAATGGTTTAGTATCCACTCAAACCCGGTATTAAAAGCTATACCCGGGCCGTGATTATTGCCATCACCAAGAATTATATAGTTGTCTGTTTTGAAATGCTCGCGTATATAAAGAATGGAATTATCTGTTGATCCGTCATCAGAAAAAACGTAAAATTTTGAATATTCAGGCACAGCGGAAGTAATACTTTCAATAAGCACGCCAAGATTTCCTTCTTCGTTAAAAACAGGTACGAGAAAATATAGCATCAAAGTGTCAGGATAAATTCTTTTGCCATTCAATGGTTTTATTCATTCCTTCTGATAAGGAGAAATGGGGATCATAACCAAGCATGCTCTTAATTTTACTTATGTCGGGCACCCTTCTCTTCACATCTTCATAATTACCAAAAGTAGCATACGGGATAAAATTAATAAGTGGTTTGGCATTATTACCATGTATCAATTTCCATATCATTTCTCCAAGCCCCAGAATAGTGATCTCTTCTGAGGGATTATTAGCTATATTAAATATCTCGTTTTTCGCCTTCTCTTCAAAAATACTTTTAACTATACCCTGCACCGTATCCTCAATATAAGTAAAAGTGCGTGTTTGCAAACCATCACCGTGTATTTCAAGTGGCTTATTTACTAAGGCATTGGCAATGAATACCGATTGGGGCCCGCCCCACCATGTTAAGTTTTGATTTGGGCCATAAGAGCCAAAAAAACGCATTATGGTATAGGTGAGATCATGGTCACTGTTGTTTGCAATGATATATTGCTCTGAATATATTTTTGAGATAGCATATGCCCAGCGCTTAACGGTAGTTGGACCAAGCAGTATGTTGGAAGTTTCTTTATAAGGTATATCCGGGTTCTTGCCGTAAATATCAGACGTGGAAGCAAAAACCAATTTTATTTTATCTGCGAGGCATTTTTTTACTACATTTTTAAGCATGGTAGAATTTTCATCCAGCGTGATCAATGCGCTGGTATAACGGGGTATTTTTTGAGAAGCCAGATGCACCAGAAAATCTCCTTTTAGTTTAAACAGGGGCTGCTCATCTTTTACATTTCCTTCTATGAAAGTAAAATTTTTATTCCCCTCAAAACTCTTGATATTACTAAGCGAGCCATAACTTAAATTATCTATCCCTGTTACTCTGTGACCTTCCTCTAAAAGCTTTTTAGCAAGATTGGATCCGATAAAGCCAGCTACCCCCGTGATAATTACATTCATATTCTCTTTAAGTAATGATACAATTATATTTTAGCCAATGTAAAATTAATGTGCTTGCTTGGTAAACCACTCTCCCATATACATATACATAACAAAGATAACATTAAAACAAACTATTACATTATAAATTCCGAGTCACTTTTAGTAATATATTATATTTAAACTACTGAAATAATTTAATATTATTCGCCAGATTAAGCAGTCCAATCTATCCTAAGGTTCAATATATTTTAACAATACTGGAGTTTTCCTTAGCGGCATTCATAAAACCCCGGCTATGGAATGCTTCATGCCTTCGGTTGTTTATGGAGTATTTTATTCCATATCCACATAGCTGTATATATGGCACAGATAAGTGCGAACGGATATGCCGGCACAAAGTATACCATGCCGCAC
>Ga0206856_10243_pt1 | contig 17535 bp, 14 predicted proteins | sample Alteio_BWOrgCont_48_FD_152630 | JGI IMG/M metagenome (GOLD analysis project Ga0206856, IMG submission 152630) | Enriched cells from forest soil in Barre Woods Harvard Forest LTER site, Petersham, Massachusetts, United States -... | ecosystem: Environmental > Terrestrial > Soil > Temperate forest >...
GGCGTTCAATTTCGTGAGTAACGCCAATTCTGGAGCGATGGGTTTTTCCACTGTCTGAATGGTGAAGGTAGTCTGAAAACTCCTCCGCCGCCTCGAAAATTTTTCGACAGTATCCATAGGCCCGCTCGCCGTCAGGGGTGAGGGCCATGTTTCGCCCCACTTTATGGAAGAGACGAAGATTGAGTTCTCCTTCGAGTGTCTTAATTTGAGCGCTGAGCGATGGCTGGGCAATGCGAAGGGCTATTGACGCCTTCATCACGCCCCCCAATTTCGCAGTCATATAAAAATAATAAAGATGGTTAAAGTTAAACATAGCTTTTTCCTATGGGACAGAAGAAAGCTATGTTTTATTTTCGAGTTCCGCAATAGAAACGTTACCAATTATTTGCGGAATGCGTTTGGAAGAGGTAATTCAAAAGTGGATTTAATCGCATCGAGAATTGAATTCTGAGAGGGTTGGATCCTCGGAATTACAATTTGTCTTCTCTCCTCCCTGATTACTTGAGGTCTCATGAGCGAGGTCATGTCCGGAGTGCCGTAATTGGAAAGGTTTTGATCGACGAAGTCCCATTTGATGGACCTCAGGAAGCCATCTACATATTTTGTCCGTGAGTTACGATAATCTATATAATAAGCATGTTCCCAAACGTCGCAAGTCAGGAGTGGCTTTAAACTCTGGTTGAGCGGGTGCGGTTCCCCAGCGTTTTTGGTCGATAACAGTTCGAGTTTTCCGGTACGGACATTCTCGACTAGCCAAAGCCATCCCGACCCGAAAAGTTCACTCGCTGTCGTCGCAAAAACCCACTTAAAGCTTTCGAGTGTACCGAATGATTCGTTGATTTTTCTTTGTAAATTTGGAAATCCCTTGAGTGGATCTTTTTGAGCCGGTCCATCAGATAAACCAATTCCGCGCCAATAGAAGGTATGATTCCACGACTGTGCAGCACAGTCAAAAAGAGGTCCGTGTGCGTGTTGGAGGATTTGTTCTAGGGATCGGTTCGCGAGGTCATTTCCCACCAACAGCGCATTGAGCTTTTCAATATATGCAGCATGATGACGGCCATGATGGAAACTGAGCGTTTCGGCAGAAAGCCACGACGAAACTTGAGATGGATCGAATGGAAGTGCAGGTAGTTTAAAGTACGTCATTTGGGTTCTCCTATTCTGATTGCATGAACAAGTAAGAGCACGATCTCATTCAAACAGTGTAGGGCCACCCGGTTGGGGTGAAAAATATATACTTCCTATAGTTCTCATCGGAAAAAGGTATGTTTCAGAGTTCTGTAAAACTCGGAATTAAACATATACATATTAACTATGTGTAATAGATAAACTATATATTTTAAAAAATGAAAGGAACGGTCGATCATCTATTCAATACAGCTGACCTACGTCGCTAGAGCAGGGTTAGCAAGAAGGACAAGGAGGATATGATGTCTGCACATTGTTATTTCCTGCACGTTCAGCACACAGATGATCTAGAGAATTTTTTACGAAGTAAAATCGAGGCAGTTACGAGTCATTTTATTCCTGACGATCGTTATAACCTCATCACTCGCGTGATGGAGACTAGAACCATGACTGATCGTAAAAACCCGAAATTCTTGTGCGAGATCAGGCTTGAGTCTCCCCATTATACTTCTTCTATCGTCATCAAGAAGAAGAGCTTCAATTTTTATCATGCCGCAAGTCAGGTGGGAGAAGTGCTCGCGAAATTGCTAAGGCGCGAGGCGGCTGAGAAGCATCATCATCACCGACGCGAGCACCGTCGTTTTATGAGGCAGCTTCATGAGGTCGAAAGTTGAGGTCAGCCTTATCCCTCTCCGTTTACGATTCTCTGTGCGATCTGAGTCACCTGTAGGGCCCAGGTCGCACAAGAAATCGGTGCGTATCGCTTGAGAATCTAGAGTGGGAGTAGAGGATAAAATGGGGATGATCGGAAGGTTTTTTGTTCCGCCTATTGTCGCTATGCTGGTGGCCATTACGGCGAGGGCCGATTATTATCCCCAATACTATTATAATCGTGGACCTTCCAGGCCTCCAATTATTTCCCTAACACTCGACCCGCAAGAATGTATCAATACCTCATTTAGAATCGCGGCCCGTGAAGAAAGAGATGAAGATATGCTGCGATTTCTAGATAATAAGGCGGACATCAATAGTCGTTCCGAAGAAGGTGCGACCGCCCTGATGTATGTATCTCGAAATTGCGCTCCGACAATCGCAAAAACTCTCCTAGCTCGCGGGGCCGATGCCGGATTAGAGGACTTGCATGGACGAACTGCCCTGATCTATGCGGCTCAGGAGTCCTGCTCATCCGTCATTGAGATTTTGCTGCAATCTCGCAGAGTGAGAATTCATCATAAAGACAAACTTGGAAAGACGGCCATAGATTACGCGATTGAGAACTCACGTCTCGAGGAAGGCGGCCCTACTTTCGAAACCATTCACTTACTTGACGTTGCATCGTTGAAAAAGAAAAAATGACTCGCCCCTTATTTGTGGTGGTAAGATGTGCCACGAATCTAGTTACTCTCGCTGGATTGATTAACTGAGGAGCTGCAATATCTCTTTTTCAGATTTACTCTGAGAGAAAATCAGCAGTGTATCTTTCTCGCTGATTTGTGTTCCGCCTCTCGGCACAAGAGTGTCGCCATTTCTTTGGATCAATAAGACTAGAATGTCTTGAGGAAGTGCGAGTTGAACAAGTGACCTTCCGAGTGCTCGTGACTTTTGTGAGATTGGTACTTCGAACAGCTTACTGGGGAGGTCTGGAGACGTGGGATTGAACTCGATCGGAAATCTAAATTTTTCGCGAAGGGGGAGATTCACTTTGAGAAGCTTGGCGACCGCCGGTATCGAAACTCCTTGGAGCATGACAGACACAAAAGTGACAAAGAATACAAAATTGAAGATTTCGACTGCTCTCGGAATGTGGCTAACAAGAACGTAGCTTGCCAAGATAATGGGCACCGCGCCTCGGAGTCCTCCCCAAGAGACCATCAGCTTTTCTGGGGTGCTGAATCGCTTGCCCAGCATGCAGATCAAGACGCTCGCAGGCCGAGCTACAAAAATTAAGAAAAAGGAGAGGGCGATGCCGAACGGAGTGATCTTGAGTAATGCCCGCGGATCCACAAGTAGTCCCATGGCTAAGAACATTCCAATTTGTCCAAGCCAGGCCACGCCTTCGTGGAAGTGGATCAAAGATTTTTTGTGAAGAAGGTTTTCGTTCCCCAGTACGAGACCCGCAATGTAGACCGCCAGAAATCCACTTCCGCCGATAATTTGTGCCGTACTGTAGGTGAGGACAATCCAGCCCACGGTCAATGCAGGGTAGAGACCGTCATATTCAAGCCTTATTCTATTGAGAAGCAACGTCGCTGTTTTCCCCGCTCCCCATCCGAGAAGTGAGCCCAAGATCATTTGCTGAAAAAAGGACGTGATGAGTGTTAATAACGAAAGGTGAGTCTGTGTTAACAAGCCGAGGAGTGCTACACCGAGGAAGACTGCCATCGGATCGTTCAATGCGCTTTCGAGTTCGAGAAGGGGCTGCAGGCCCTCCTTAAGGCTGACATTGCCTGCTCGGAGTGTACTAAAGACTGCCGCGACGTCGGTTGAGGCTACCGTTGCTCCCAGCAAAAGACCTTCAAGTACCGAGAAGCCCATCAGCGCGTGTGCAAAGAGCCCTATGAATGCAGAAGTGATGAGCACACCGAGTGTAGCTAAGACCAGTGCGGGTTTCAAAATGGAGCGAAGTGACTCGATTTTGGTGTCAATTCCGCCGGAAAATAAAATAAAAATGAGAGCGAAAACGCCGAGTCTCTGTGTGAGTTCGAGGTGAGTAAAATTCACAGCACCGAGTCCGTGCGAGCCAAAAAGCAGGCCAAGACTCAAAAAGAGCAAGAGGGTCGGAATTCCGAAGCGAGAGCTGATTTTGCTTCCGATGACGCTCAGGACCAGAAGAATGCTGCCGATGATAAGCTGCTCGTGAAAAGGATCCACAGACCAAGTCTAGTACAGTCGGATGTGATCGAATAGATAAAATCTATGTGTACTAGATAAACTATATATTTAAAATCCGCACGAAACCGCGCGACACTTTTCAATATAACGGCTCGGTGACTACTCCCAGCCCTCCAATTGGGAGCTAGTGGTCATGTGCCGATTGCGAGTCTCTGTGCGGCCTGAGTCATTAATAATGCTCGGGTCGCACATGAGTTTGCGGGAAAATGAGAGTCGAGAGTAAATTGGGAGAAGGGACGAGTTTTTATTTTACGCTTCGTTCGGCAGCCACGTCGGGTGATGTTTTAGCCGAGCAAGAAGCGTCTTAATATGCGGAGACGCATTTAGATAAAAAAATACCCCGGGGAATCGTTTTGCAACGCCGGGGTATTCACTATTTTTAAGGACGGCTTCAATTAAGTTCCGCTTGGAGTTGTTGCCGACTTTTTCTTGTGATGATGTTTTTTTGCCTTTTTCGCCTTTGAATCAGTCTTTGTCGAAGCAGTACCTGCATCTTGAGGTGCAACTGCTGTAGCAGCTTGATCAGCAAAAGCGCTTGCGGAAGCGAACATCATCAAAAATAGAACACTTACGATTTTCATAGTTATCCCTTTTATGTTTTTTAAACCGATTGTCATTTGAATGATAATCTAATCGGATTACCCAAAGGGCTACCTCTTTTTTTGATGAGTATCAATTTAAAAATGCAATCGAATAATAGAAAGACTATTGCTATTATAAATAGGTGTTCCGAGTACGTGGTTTAATTATTTTTCAGGTGTGTGAGTAACTCCCGAGTTTTCCTGAGATTTTCTTTAACTAATTTTGCATTTTTTGGGCCTATTCGCAGCAAAATCTTCTGGGCACTTGAGCATGACTCGAGCTCTGGATTGGAGTATTTGTAGTACACGCTATCGAGAGTTAACAGAACGGGGTCGTTCATATCTGGAGCGGCTATCATGTTGTCGATCACTTCAATCAGGCGGTCATTAAAATATCCGTGGGGTTTAAGGTCCTGATAAGCCGCCTGAAAAAGTGGGTAATAATGAATGTAAACCGCAACGAGCTTCTTAAGATTGGCCGTCTTGAGTAGATAGATGTAAGGCTGATAGCGAGCGTAGTTTTTCGAACTGATCGAAAGGTTGTTAGGTCCTCCGGTAACTTGAAAGACTCCCTTGGGTGGCGCAAACACGGAAGCGTCGGCTGCATAAGGGTGTACCTCCGTGGCGTTATCGACCGAGATCACGATTCGGCGGACAAGATGATCGAGATTGATCAGGGTCGATAGTTTAGTTCCGTCAAATAATTGGATGAGTGCACCTTGAATAGACAAGTCACTATTATCGACAGGCGGTAAGGTTTTTGACAGCTTATCGGTGGGTGATTGGGACTTCTCGGTGGGCACAGGAAAATGCGATACGGAAGGGGCGGCGGGTACCGAGACTTTTTTTGTTTCTAATGTGGGTTGGACCGGGGCAGATCTGGTTGGCTCTTGGCTAGATTTCCAGTAACAATAGGCCCCCGCTGCACCTGCGATGAGTACTGCTATTAAAACTCGTCCACTGTTTTTACGCATGGAGTGCCGCCACAATGAGTTTAGCGACAGAATCGCCATGATCACCCTTGCGAGTGGCGAGGCTCACACCGCTTTTCGGAAGTTCAACAGGAAGCTTCGCTTCGACGAGGGTTCCTTTGCCGAGTTCATCGCTGACCAGGGATCGTAGAACAAATGCTCCACCGGATTGCCGAGAGACAAGGAGCTTGATGGCATCTACGCTATTCGCTGAATAGATCGTTTGAAATTTGAGTCCATGTAGACTGCAAAACTTGTCAATGAGTGCACGCATGGGGGTTTCTCGTGGGTATGTGATCAGAGGTATTGCAGTGAGCTTGTCCTTCCAGTCCTTGTCGCCATATTTTTCTCGTTGGCTTTTTGGTGAGACAAAGACGACACGATCTTTCCAGAGCTTTTTGAGCGAAAGCCGAGCGTCGTATACGTCATCTGGAACGAGTGCCGCATCTAAGGTTCCCTCTGAAAGATCGTTGAGTAGCTTAAATGTACTTTGTGCGATGAGCTCAATTTCCCTAAATTCACGACTGTTCATGTTTTTCAGGCATAGGGGTACGGTTGGGCCAAATCCAATGGACAGGGCGGTTCCAATTCGGAGGTGCCTACCTGGCGCTTTTGCATTTTTCGAGTGAAAAGCGTCCAGGGTTTCGTCTAAGTTAGCCTCAAAGCTCTGGCAAAGGGTAAAAAGCGAAAGCCCTTCTTTTGTGAGGGCGAAGGTTCTATCGCTTCTCCGAATGAGGACTACACCGAGGATCTTTTCGAGTTTTTTAAGTCCCAAAGACAGGGCTGGTTGCGAAATCCCCGTCGCCCTGGAGGCTCTGGAGAAGCCGCCGAAGTTAGCGACCACAAAGAAATGGCGCAAAAGCGACAAATCGAGTTGATGAAACGGCATATTTGTTTTGTAAATAGACATATCTATATGCTATTTTAAATTTAAATTGATACCGAGTGTAAAATTGAGGAAATATCTAAAATATGAACAATCGTATTTGTTTTCGATTTATTGCAGTGGCCTTTTTAGTCGTCTCGCTACCGCTCACAACAAGTTGTAGTCATAAAAAAGCTAAACCTGACGACGATATGGCCGCTAGTCGTGATTCAAATATGGATTTAGTGAGTTCAGATCGAGGCGATGCCCACGGATTAACAACAGTTCACTTTGGATTTGACTCCCAGCTCCTCGATGGAGCTGCAAAAACAGAGATTAAAGCAAACTCCGAGATTCTCAAAGCTAACCCCACTCTTCGCGTTCAGATCGAGGGGCATTGCGATAGTCGGGGCGGGATTCAGTATAACATTGCATTGGGTGAGAAGAGAGCGATGGGCGTAAAGCATTATTTGCAAGATCTTGGTATTTCTTCTGAACGCATCGACACTATCAGCTATGGCAAGGAGCGTCCCCTCGATGCAGCCGAAACTGAAGAGGCTTATGCGAAAAATCGGCGCGCTAATTTTGTCGTTACAAAAGAATGACTTCAGCGACTGGGGACTCTCCCAGTAATCAACATATTCTGCGGTTTCTCGGGCTATCTGTCGGCCAAGCGATGTTGCTATTTGCCGGAATCGTTGGGATTGCTTCGGGATTGGCCGCGACGGGATTTTATTGGATCCTAAACGAGTTTGTTCAAGTCTTCCTGCAGGCACGTCCAGAGGGATTGAACACGTGGACGGTCGTGATCACTGTCTTATCTCCTGCGCTGGGTGGCTTGATTTGTGGATTGATGCTTCACTATTGGTCCCCCGATGCAAGAGGTGGCGTCGCCGAAGTGATTGAAGCGATTTTGCACCGGGGCGGGCGTATTCGTCCTCGTGTGGGCTTGGTGAAAGCGCTCGCTTCAGCTATTTGTATTGGATCTGGAGGATCAGCGGGGCGCGAGGGACCTGTCGTTCAAATTGGCGCCTCTGTAGGTAGTACTCTTGCTCGGATCTTTCGAGTGACCACTCAGAACTCCAAACTTCTTGTTGCCTGTGGTGCGGCGGGAGGGATTGCTGCTGTTTTTAATGCGCCCATTGGTGGCGCTTTCTTCGCCGCCGAAATCATCACGGGCCGCTTCGAAATGAAAGGTCTTACCTGGCTTTTTACTGCCTCTGCGATGGGAGCAGCGGTAGCGCGCTCTCTGCTTCACAACCGGGCGACGTTTGATACAGCTCCTCACGAACTTCTTTCGATTTGGGCACTTTTACTTCATGCGGTTTTGGGCGTTTTTTGCGCGTGCCTCGGTAATGTCTTCGTGAGTCTGCTTCACAAAAGCGAAGTTTACTTTGCAAGTCTTCGGCTTTCGCACTTTCTCAGGCCCGCTCTCGGGGGATTAATTGTGGGACTCATTGGATTGGCAATCCCGCAAGTATTTGGCACGGGCGGCGAACTGCTCCAGGAGATATTCGCCCATCCGGTTGCGCCTGGATTGCTGCTGCTTTGGATGCTCGGAAAATTGATAGCCACACCTTTGACCTTGGGGTCAGGGGGATCGGGCGGAGATCTGATGCCGTCTCTCTTTTTAGGTGCCAGTCTGGGGGGCATTTTTGGACATTGGATTCATCTCGCATTTCCTCTCTCAACGATGGCGCCCAGTGCGTACGCTTTGGTGGGAGCGACAGCACTTTTTGCGGGAGTTGCACATGCTCCGATGACTGCCATTATTTTGGGATTTGAAATGGGTAGAAACTACGGTCTTATTTTACCGCTGATGGTTTCATGTTCAGTGAGTGCATTGGTCGCAAAGCGCCTCCGAAAGGGCTCTCTCTACACCGAGAAGCTCATCAATAAGGGAGTCGATGTGGATCGGCTTCGAAATTTTCAGCCCGATCCCTTTGATTTGGTGCAGGTGTCGGAGGTCATGACTTTAGATCCCATCTCAGTCTCTCCAAAAATGTCCCTTCAAGATTTGTCCGAAAAATTCATCTCAACCGGACTGCACGGCTTACTCGTTCTTGAGGATGAAAAGATAGTCGGCATTGTTACCGTTTCTGACGTGCAAAGGGCGATGGAGCAGAATTCGGGTATGACGTCGGTTTTAGAAATTGCCACGTCTGATCCAATCGTATGCTACGCGCATGACACTCTCAACAGTGCGCTCGCTAGACTCGGTGGTCTCGAAGTCGGACGAATGCCCGTTGTTTTTGAAACCCATCCTTCGCGGGCCATCGGTATATTAAGTCGGACCGACATTGTAAGAGGTTACAGCATTGGTTTATCCAGAAGAGAATAGCTTTTGACTGCTTGAAGTGCATGCCTCGGGATCTTAGTTAGCTGCTCGAAATCATACCCGGCCTATCAAAGATTTGACGAGCCTCGCGAGACAAAGGGATGCGCATGTCGTGCCACGACTATTTTTTGTCGGTCGATTGAGTTCGAATCACCTGAGTTGCTTGCTCGACTCGGGGTATCGATGTTGCATCTTGCGACCGTGTCCACCATGAGAGGAATTGAGAAAAAATGCGAAAAAGTAACTCGTTTTCAATGCTGATATTTTTATTGATTCTCGGAGCCGGAGTCGTTGTCGCGCTTGTCAGCACCGGGGGTGAAGTCAACGCTGAAAGCATGGCCGTTGCCATAAGCGCACTCGTCTTAGCAGGGATCGTGTCACGCGCAATTAACGTTGCAGATCAGTGGGAAAAAGCCGTCGTGCTACGGCTAGGAAAGTTTCACGCTTTGAATGGGCCGGGACTGTTTCTAATTATACCGATTATTGAAAGCATCCCTTCTTGGATCGATACCCGTGTCATCACCGCTTCCTTCAAAGCAGAAAAAACGCTGACTAAAGACACTGTACCGGTTGATGTGGATGCTGTTCTTTTTTGGAAAGTCATGGATGCAAAAAGGGCGATTCTCAACGTTGCAGATTATAAAAGCGCGATCGGCTGGGCATCTCAAACTGCTTTGCGTGACGTGATTGGTAAGACCCAGCTCTCCGACATGCTTGAAGGTCGGGAAAAGTTGGGTAAAGAACTTCAAAAAATCATAGATGAACGGACGGAGCCTTGGGGTATTAATGTAATTTCCGTTGAAGTAAAAGATGTATTGATTCCGGCCGGTTTGGAGAACGCCATGTCCATGCAAGCTCAAGCAGAGAGAGAACGTCAAGCTCGCGTGATCCTCGGAGACTCCGAGCGACAGGTCGCTGAGAAGTTTGTCGCTGCTGGAGAGACCTATGCTGAGCATCCCGTGGCGTTTCATCTGAGAGCCATGAATATGCTCTATGAGGGGCTCAAACAAAATGCAACAATCGTTGTAGTACCAAGTACGGCTGTAGAGACGATGCAACTCGGTAATATCACCGGAACGATCGCCCTCACGAAAGAGCTTCAGTTGGAACGTGAGAACAAACTTTCATCGAGGAAAAGCGCTTGAGCAGGGCTTCCATCTCGAACTCTCCTCGTTCTAAGCCCGATCTAAAGTTATTATCCATGCTCGATATGGAGAAAAATCTTGGATCCTCCCCAAGTGGCCTCAGTCAAACCGAAGCACAAAAGCGCCTCGCTCAATATGGACCCAACGAAATTGCGGAAAAAAAAGAAAATGCGTTACTGAAGTTCCTCGCTTACTTCTGGGGTCCCATCCCGTGGATGATCGAAGGAGCGGTCGTATTGTCGGCCGCCGTTCAACACTGGCCGGATTTTTTTATCATCCTCATTCTTCTCGTCTCAAACGCTTTAGTGGGATTCTTGGAGGAACACCAAGCAGGCAATGCGATTGCTGCTCTGAAGGCAAGACTTGCCATCAATGCTCGCGTAAAACGTGATGGGAAGTGGGGGACATCTCTGGCTCGAGAGCTTGTCCCTGGCGATGTGATCCGAGTGCGGTTGGGCGACATCGTACCAGCGGACGCGCGAATTCTCGGAGGTGATCCAGTAGAAGTGGATCAATCTGCACTCACGGGAGAGTCCCTGCCCGCCACCCGTCAATCGGGTGAGACCCTTTACTCGGGCTCGATTATTCGTCAAGGCGAGGCCGATTCGATGGTATATGCGACCGGCGCAAATACCTACTTTGGTAAGACTGCACAGCTGGTGGGAGAGGCCCGTACAACCAGTCATTTTCAGCACGCAGTGCTTAAGATTGGTGATTATCTGATCATTCTTGCCGTGGTCCTGGTTGCGATGATCATCACCGTCGCTCTTTTTCGCGGCGATCCCATTCTTACCACGATTGAATTCGCACTGGTGCTTTTGGTGGCCGCAATCCCGGTCGCAATGCCTACGGTCCTTTCCGTGACGATGGCAGTGGGCGCGCGGTTGCTCGCAAAAAGGGAGGCCATCGTCACTCGCTTGTCTGCTATCGAGGAACTTGCTGGAGTGGATATTTTGTGCTCGGACAAGACGGGTACCTTGACTCAAAATAAACTTACTTTGGGAGATCCATTTTGTTTGGGCGGGATTTCTCCCGAACAGATCGTTCTCTACGCTGCACTAGCGTCACGGGCGGAAAACAAGGACACGATTGACTTGGCTGTAATCGGTGGGGTCAAAAATAGTCAATCATTAAAAGATTACCAGGTTCTTCATTTTATGCCCTTTGATCCTGTCCATAAACGAACTGAAGCCGCTGTGAAATCTACAGATGGGAAGCAGTTTAAAGTCGCGAAGGGAGCGCCCCAAGTTATTTTAAAAATGGCGGCTAACAACGATTCAGTAAAAAAACCGGTCGATGAGGCAATCAATCAATTCGCATCCCGCGGATACCGATCGCTTGGGGTGGCTTACTCGGAGGATGGCGGCGAGTTTCAATTTGTGGGAGTGCTGCCTCTATTTGATCCTCCTCGCATTCAGGCCAAGGCGACCATTGCATCCGCAAAGCAGATGGGAGTGGAAGTCAAGATGGTGACCGGCGATCAAATCGCGATCGCCAAGGAGACTGCCAAACAGCTGGGGATGGGAACGAATATTCTCGATGCAAGTGGGCTTGGAGATATCAAACATCACGAGACGGCTCAGGCGGTGGAGTCTATTGAAAAGGCAAATGGCTTTGCGCAGGTTTTCCCTGAGCATAAGTTTCACATCGTGGATGTTTTGCAAGGCCGCGGACATATTGTGGGGATGACCGGTGACGGAGTGAATGATGCCCCGGCTCTCAAAAAAGCAGACTGTGGCATCGCCGTTTCAGGTGCAACCGATGCAGCCCGCGCTGCTGCGTCGATCGTATTGCTCGCATCTGGCTTGTCGGTGATCATTGAGGCGATTAAAGAAAGTCGAAAAATATTCCAACGGATGAATAGCTACGCCATCTACAGAATCGCTGAAACACTGCGGGTGCTATTTTTCATGACCTTGTCGATTCTCGTGTTTAATTTCTATCCCGTGACTGCAGTGATGATCGTGATGCTCGCGTTACTCAATGATGGCGCAATTCTCTCGATCGCTTATGACAACGTTCACTATAAGGACAAGCCCGAGTCTTGGAATATGCGCCTTGTCCTCGGGATTTCAACCGTGTTGGGCGTGGTCGGAGTCGTCGCCGCGTTCGGACTTTTTTATTTAGCGGATCGGGTATTTCATCTCGATCGGCCCCACATTCAAACTCTCATGTACCTCAAGCTTTCTGTTGCGGGACATATGACGATCTTTTTGACTCGAACCAGGGGGCCATTCTGGTCGATACGCCCGGCCAAGATTTTGTGGGTGGCAGTGTTAGGGACTCAAATGGTCGCGACTCTCATCGCGGTTTACGGAGTGTTCATGACCCCACTTGGATGGGGTTGGGCGGCGTTCGTTTGGAGTTACGCCGTCGTCTGGGCCCTTTTGAATGACCGTGTGAAACTACTCGCGTACCGAATATTTGATCCGACCCAAGCTCCACTTCTGTCAAAGCCAAGTGCGTGACATCGAAAGGATTCATGTCGGACTATTTCAAGAAATTCAAAGTTGAAAAGGGGACAAAACTAAGTCTTAAAGACCGAGACTCGAACGATCACGGAAAGCACACGTCTCGCCACGAGGCCCTTGCGGAGATCGAAAAAAATAATGAAAAAATGGATAATCTTCAGCAACTCCTTTATGCCGAGGGCAAACGCTCCCTCTTAATTGTCCTTCAAGGACTCGATGCGGGAGGCAAAGATGGAGTTATCAGACACGTCATCCGTGGCATGAACCCGCAAGGCTGTTCTGTCACCGGATTTAAACAACCTACTCACGAAGAACTCACCCATGATTTTCTCTGGAGAGTACATCATCATGCTCCCGCCCTAGGGCAAGTTACCATTTTCAATCGCTCCCACTACGAAGATGTTCTTGTCGCCAGAGTCCACAAACTCGTGCCAGAAAATAAATGGAAAGAACGCTATCAGCAAATCAACAACTGGGAGGATCTACTCGTAAATCAGAACCGCACGTTGATTTTAAAGTTTTTTCTGCATATCTCAAAGGAGGAGCAGCTGGAGCGATTCAAAGCGCGACTTGAAGATCCGAGTCGACAATGGAAAATCAGCGAATCCGACTATAAGGAGCGGGAGTTTTGGGGAGACTATACGAGTGCATATGAGGAGGCCCTTGAAAAAACAAGCCATCAGCACGCTCCTTGGTTCATCATTCCGTCCAATCATAAATGGTTTCGAAACCTAGCTATATCTCAAATTATCGTTGATTCTCTGGAGAGCTTGAAACTCCAACGGCCTCAACCTTCGGTCGATCTCAATGAGATCCGAGAAAAATATCACAAGGACGTCCAAAAAGAGCGATAATCTGGCAGCTCAATGACAAACCACACGACGAATCCCTCCCTGTCAGCCGCACGAAGAACTCCGCCTGCGTTACTGGCAGGCTTTTAAAGTTCGGACTTCGGCGGGTTCTGGGTTAGCTACGTATTGGTCGCACACTTCTTGGGTGTAGTTGTCATCGTCGATCGAGACGTCTTCGTCATGGGATTTGATGCAATTCTCGTCTTCCACGGGTTGGGTCCAAGTGATAGAATCTTTGTTCACTTTTAAATCGGTTGCGGGCAGGAGTCTTCCGTCAAACGCGCTCCTGTCCCAAAAAGCAGCTTTTGCCATATCCGCTGTCAATGCTTCTCCGGATCCCTGGTAACAAAAGCCTTTGGCTGCGGCATCACTGAGGGATTTCGAATTTGAAGGAAACCAGGGATCTTTGATATCGGAAAAATTCGTGTAGGCATTATCCATGTAGCCTGCGTTTGTGACGTCAGCGTAATTGGTCGATACTACGTACGCTGAAGTAATGGGAGCACAATTCAGTTCGACCTTGAGTGGCGGCGTATTGTCAATGTGAGATGGCATCGTGATCATCACATCACGCCCGCTTGGGAGAATGCTCACTTGTGCGGTGCCCACGTTATAGTCGAGCGAACTGACATTCGTGCTGTAGCCGTCTACCCTGACGCTCACATTCTTTAATTCGTTACCTTGATTTTCAAGAGTGATCCAAAAGAAGGTAAAATCAGCTCCACTTGGCTGCAAATCTTCCGTAACGCCTGTATTGATAGCCTTGGGACCCAGTCCCATGGGAAGTATTAAAGTGAAAACAGGAGGGTTTAACCGAGTCAGGGTACACTTCAGTGATTGCACATTTGAAACGTCGGCCATAGCCGTTGAAAGATTCGCGATCAGGAAAAAAGCTGTTCCAGCAACAAAAGCGAGTTTATTAAACATAGGGTATTGATTCCTTTTTCGGAGCTTTTAGCACAGAAGTTTGTCTCTGGATATCAGGAATCGGTTAGCGTTCTAAAGGACAAGCACCCGTGTTTTTTATCCCTAGAATGCCCGAGATCTACGCCGCTTGACTCTCCGGTCCAATTTTTGGGGTGAAGTTTGCTCGTCCTCAGCGCGCACGAGGATGATAGATATATTATTTCATGAAGAAGGTTTTTATGGTGTGATTAGTGCAGCACTATCAGGTCATGAGTCAGCTCACGCGTTCCATTGAAGAATCCGTCGTCGAAGGTCTCGGACATCTCAGCGATCAAGGTGCGCTTGTCGTGCGCTCAGGAAGATACACCGGGAGGGCGGTCAAAGAGCGACATATTGTGCAGAGACCGGAGACCTTAGGAAAAATTAAATGGGGCCCGTCCAACGAGCCGCTTAGTCTCGATTTTTCCAACGAGATCTTCTCTCAACTTGAACGCAAATTGGCCGCATTGAAGACTCACGTTTTTTTGGGAAACTTAGCAGGACACCATCTTGAAGTGATTTCCTCTTCGCCGTGGCATATCGCTTTTTGTGAAAATATGTTTCGAACAGGAGCTATCCCCGGTTACCTTAAAGGGCTTTCTTACTATAATAAAATTACAATCTTTCATGATCCCTGGGGTAAAGTTTCTGACTTAGGGCTTTCTCTCGTTTCGAAAACGGTAGGAGACACATTAGTTCTTCTCGATCCGATCGAAATGAGGGTCGCGATTATTGGCACTGGATATCTGGGGGAAATCAAAAAGTCTGCGTTTAGTATCTGTAACTATTCTCTGCCGGATTTTGATATCCTTCCCCTTCATGCCTCGGCCAATTGTCTTGCGGATGGATCGGATACCTGCCTTTTGTTTGGACTGTCGGGAACGGGGAAGACGACGCTGTCGGCGAGTCCGGATCGTCTACTGATTGGCGACGATGAAATCATTTGGAGCAAGCATGGCGTATCCAATCTCGAAGCGGGTTGCTACGCGAAGACCACCAATTTAACAGAGGATCGAGAGCCTGAAATCTATCGAGCCGTGAATCGATTCGGGTCCATCTTGGAGAACGTGTCGCTGAATCCGGGGACTAGAGAAACAGAGTTCTCCAGTCGTGCGATCACTCAGAATGCGCGCGGTTCGTATTCTCTTTCTTCTTTCGAGCGATGTTATCGGCAAGATATCGAAGCAGCGCACCCGAAAAGCATTGTGTTCCTCACGGCGGATGCCATTGGGGCACTCCCCGCCGTAGCAAAGCTGGATTTATGGCAGGCGCAGTATCATTTTTTATCGGGCTATACTTCTAAAGTTGCGGGAACGGAGATGGGGGTTCATCATCCGTCGGCGGCATTCAGCCACTGTTATGGTGAGCCGTTCATGCCACGCTATCCAAGTGTCTATTCACGCCTTCTTGCCGAGTTTGTCAAAAATCACAAAGCCGAAGTTTGGCTCCTCAATACGGGATGGACGCAAGGCGGATACGGTCATGGGGAGAGATATCCTCTGCAAACCACGCGTCGAATCCTCGCTCAGATTCAGTCCGGAAAATTGAAATGTGAATCCATGATCGCGCATCCGATTTTCGGATTTAGTGTTCCAACAGCTTGTGATGGAGTGGACTCAAATTTGCTTCAGGTCCCGTCTGGACCGCAAGTGAATGATCTGGCGGCTCTCTTTTTAAAAAATGCGACGAGGTTTTCAGATGAAGTCGATCGTGACGTAATCGAGTGCGGAGGGCCTCGTTTAGCAGTCCCTGTGGAAATCAATCGAACTGGAGACAGCAAGGCGGCGTAAGTGAAAGTCAAAAACCCGATTGAGACCTGGTGACGTCCCTCGTTGCACAGTCGCGTATTTTGCTGATACCGGGAGAACCAGGCCTGTTGTTCATAGAGCCCCAAACGAAAGATCGTCTGTCCAAAGCGTCCCGTCGCCGTCGAGCAAAACGCCAAAGCAGATGCGGACGGCGTTGCTTGCCACAGGAAGGCTGATCGAATACTGCGTCCAATCAGTAGTGCCTGTAATTCCTCGATCTTGCATATTATCAAACGCAAGAACTCCTCCGTTCGAATCATCTATGCGAAGCCAGAGTCCAGCCCAGCTGTTGAGTCCGGAGGTTTTGACATAGCCGAGGTACGAGATCGTTTTGCCTAAATATTGGCCGGGAGCAAAGCATTGCATGATCGTACCGAATTGTCCGTGCCCGGTGCTTGCTGTAATGCGCGCACTCCACTGGCCGGTATGGTGCTCCGTCGGGTCGCTGGTAATTTCGTAGCCCGAGAGGCCTCCTCGGGCCCACCCGGAGGGATAAGTACCCGAGACGGGATTCATTTCGAAGTCAAGATTAACTGGGGCCGTGCCATCGTACGGATCAGGGAGGGTCCCAGCGATCTCCGTATACTGGAGGGCATGTGAAATCCGAAAGTTCGTATCGTCCAACCCCATCGCCCAAAGGTACTCGTGAAAGATCAGACGATAAACTTCAGCGTTGTTCACCAGAATAGCCTGCCAGCTGGTCTGATTGAGTTCGATGAGTTTGTATCCAAGGTTCTCCGGGTCGTCGGTGGTCACCGCATCTACTGGATCGCCCAAGCTATCATGCAACGGCTGATCGAGGACCTCCACTCTTGTGTGAATCAGCGCCTGTTCGAAAGAGTCTAGCTGGCCAGGCAGCAAGATCGTGTTGCTACCGCTCAGATGTGAAAGATAGTCGTGAATCAGATATCCTCGCGAAATAAATTCACTGCCGATCATATTCCCGCCGTTGCTTTCATGTCCCGTTGTAGCAACAGCATTTCCTGCGCTAAAAAACAGTGCGATGCTCGTCAAGCAATAGAGTCTGAAGCAAAAAAGGGTTCTCATTTAGGTTTCCTTTCCTTTGTCAGCGGCTGTGTCACCGGAAATAGAGATAAACTGAGGTAATAAACATCGTCTTTTGAGGAGCCTCTCTCTAAAAATTTGCTAAGTTCTCTGCGGAACTTACGAATTCTTTTTTTGGCGGTATCGAGTTTTCCCGTATCGATGGCCATGAGGATGGCGGATTGCTCACGTTTAGCGATAGGAACTCCCTCCAGCGCTTTTTGGGCTAGATTTAGGATTTGACTTTGTTGCTTCCGTGCGGCGACGTCACTGTACTCGTCGTTGACGGAGGTGGTGGCGCCCACGCGGTCGATCCATTTACCTTGAGCGGAGATCTCAAGATAGCCGATGCGGACGAGCCGCTGAATGGCAACGTTGATCTCGCTCACGGTGATGCCGAGCTTTTTGGCGAGCCAATGCGGATCTGTCCTGAAGTCTTCGAGCTTCATCGCTTCTAAAATAGCCAGGTGGTACCAATCACTGATGACTCTGA
>Ga0206856_10245_pt1 | contig 17324 bp, 17 predicted proteins | sample Alteio_BWOrgCont_48_FD_152630 | JGI IMG/M metagenome (GOLD analysis project Ga0206856, IMG submission 152630) | Enriched cells from forest soil in Barre Woods Harvard Forest LTER site, Petersham, Massachusetts, United States -... | ecosystem: Environmental > Terrestrial > Soil > Temperate forest >...
CTCCTCCTTCTCGAAGCGAACAAACTCCTCCCTGAGCTAGCGAAACTCAAACTTCCTCGGATCGCTTATGTGAAAATCGCAGCCGCATTCGCCGGTCCAAATTTGGGTGACGAAGGCAAAAAGGCCGCAGATGTCATCATGAGTGGCGCTCCTAGAAAATAAATCCCTGAACGAAAAGGAAAACTAAAAATGAAAACGAAAATGTTGTTATTACTAGCCCTCGCTTCTGCAAACGCTCACGCCGACACCACCCAAGCCGTCTGCCAAGCTCAATGCGTGGGTGTTTCTCAAGATGGTCTGAGCTTGATTGCTTTGGGTTCAATCGAAGCCGACACGACAGTCGCCGGATCCGCAGGAGCGTTCTCCCTGCTTCAGAATCGATGTCAAAGTGAAATCGCGAACGGGTGGACCGCTATCGTCGCAAAAAGCTTCACGGTGAAAGACGTGAATACCAATACCTCAACCTCCGGGGATAGCGTCGCCGAACAGATCTCCTTGCGGTCTGCTTTCGGCGGGCTTTTCCGAAGTGCCTCCGGTGCCTATGCGCAGAGCTCGACCTACACGAGCACCACAACCGACGATCGTGAGGTGAGCGTCACGACCGCCGACATGTCTGTTTGCGCAGAGTCGGTGCTGAGTCCAGGCGAACCCCCCGTTTACTACGGCGGCCACGCTCAGGACTAATCGCGCGATCATTCTCTCGCGGTATATGGGGCTGAAATACACTTATTCAAAAGGTTGCACGTGCCAGGATGGCGCGCTTAATCCTAGACGTGCTTCGCCTCAGCAAATGCGGTCTTCGCTTGATCAGCAGCGATCGGCTCCGATTTCAACACATTCATCGCGTCGCGAACATATTTCGGTGTGCGCATCCCGACCAAAACGCAATCGATGCCCGGGCAGGACAGATACGTCCGCAGAGCTTTTTGTGACAAAGTAGGGGAGGAGCGCAGCTCTTCCGATACACGATGGAGCATCGAGGAAAAGCTTCTGGACTCGATCGCCGCTTCGGCTTCAAGGTACTGAGTGAAAGAGCGAAAGAGTTTCTCCATCGCACGCAGGTAGTCCGCACCCCAATTGGCAGATTTTGTTTTTTCAAGATGGGCCATCGCCGTTTGCAGAGTGGGTTGAATCTGCCAGCGCAGAATTTGTTTCCACTGATCGAGGTCCTTCATCGTCGAAAAATTTTCTCGAATTACGTGCGCCCAGGCCACGCGCCCAGTGGGGACGATGTCTTTGTCAGGAAAGTGAACTTCGAGTTCAAGCGCCGTATCGAGCGCCGAACGCAGCACCGTGGTCACGTCAATATGCTCGTGAAACGGGAAATCCGCCAAGCGCAAAAGCTGTTTTACGCCTCCCACCGGTCTAAACGCGTTCAGCGGACGATTGACGAGTGTGCCGATCTTTTTCTCACGCGCGAGGTCGGTCACGGATTTGCCAGAATTATTTGCCGTCGTGACTGCGCCGGGTTCCAAAAGATTCAGCGGGAACTGAATCACCGCGAAGTGGTGGTCGCTCCGGATACTCTCGGCGATTTTGATCACTTCTTCAAGCGAAGTAAAATCCTTCTCGCTCGCGTCGGTTCCAAACGTATTGGAGGAGATCCCGTAATAGCTAATTCGCCCGCGCTCGACTTCGGTTTCTAAATATTCAAATGCTCGACGAATGCGCGCGTAATACTCGGAGTGTTCGCCGCCCGAATTTAAAAAATACTCCGGATTGTGGAGCAAAAGGACGTCTAGTTTTGTTAACTCCAGTCGAGCCAACGACAGGTCGAGCTGCTCTCGCAAAAACTCGGGCGAGATACAATGCCAGCATTCCGAGCTGTACTCGACCATATCCGGAAAAGGAGTCCCAGCCTTTACTCGCGCTCGTGCGAGTTTCATGTTCTCGCCTTGAACGTAACCCGCTTTACTGACGACGAAAACATCACTGCGCTTCAACGGTCCCGCTGCAAAGAGTTGCTTGAGCACAGTGCCGATCAGGCGCTCCGAACCGCCATTGCCATAATTCGTGCTCGTGTCGATAAGGTTGCAGCCCGAGGCCAGCGCATCTCGAAGGGATTGTTCGTAGATCTCCACGTCCGGATCATGATCATCAATACGATAACCGCCGAATCCAATTGCCGAGATCTCAAAACCTGTTCGTCCTAAAACTCTTTTTTTCATGTCTTTGTACTGTCGCAAACGTCGAGACGTTTGCTCCTGAATCCCGCGCTGATTCGAATGGCTTCAATTCGACGCAAAATCGGCGGGTGGGTATAGTCGAGTAAAACTTTAAGTGGGTGCGGAGTGAGGTGCGAGAGATTGTCCATGCTGAGTTTTTTGAGAGCCGAGACTAATTGTTCTGGTTTGCCGTAGGTCGTCCGGGAGTATTCATCGGCCTCGAACTCATGTTTGCGCGACAGCCAATGCGTGAAGATCCCGAGCACTCGGAGTATCGGAGAGTACACGATACTGAGCAAAACGAGACTTGCATAAACAGACCCTTGCGACATCCCGAAGGCTTCGAAAAGTTCAGGACGATTCAAGAGCAAGCCAAACGTAAAAAGCAATAACCCGCTCGAGACGATCGACAAGATGATCGATTTTTGAATGTGCTTTAATTTGAAGTGCCCGATCTCGTGTGCGACGACGGCAACGAGTTCTTCCGTCGATTGGCGTTCGATCAACGTATCAAAGAGTACGAGTCTGCGGAATCGCCCAAACCCGGTAAAAAAAGCGTTCGCTTTCGTGGAACGCTTAGAGCCATCCATTGTAAAAACACCCTGCAAAGAGAAATGTTCTGCTTTCGTATAGTCATCGATCGCGCGCGTGAGATCGCCGGGCTCCATCGGTTTGAAGCGATTGAAAATCGGCATAATCACGACCGGCGCGATAAAAGTGAGGAGCAATTGAAACGCTGTCAGCGCGATCCAAGCATAGAGCCATCCACGATCCGCGGCGCTATCAAAAAACCAGATGAGAGCCCCAAACATGAGCCCGCCTAAGATCGCGCCGAGCAAAGTTCCTTTGAGCAAGTCTCCGACAAAAACACCCCAAGTCGTTTTGTTAAACCCATAGCGTTCTTCGATGACGAACGTGTCATACAAACTAAAAGGGAGTTGCAGCACTCCGCGACCCAAGGAGAGAAGTCCCGCGAAAACCAACCCGGTCAAAATCGGTCCTCGATTCAGCCCACGTGCAAAAGTATCTACCCACTCGAATCCGCCCATCACGATGAAGGCGACGGTGACGACGATGAAGAATGTATTTTTTAGGAGCTCAAAGCGTGTGGAGTCGCGTTGATAGCGGATGGACTTGCTGTATTTTTCTGAATCGTAAACTTCGCGAAATTCGCCCGGCAGAGCAGGTTCGAAATGGGAGATGTTCAACAGGTCGGTGAGTGTTTCGAGTAAATAGCGGACGATGAGGATCGAGACCAACGCGAGCATGAGAGAGTTCATCACTCTTTATTCATATCTCAGCCTCTTAAAAAGACAACCGCCTGGGCGGACCATCCACCCAGGCGGAATTTCTTCCCTGTGCCTTGAGAAGAACGCTTGGGCCAGTGTGCAAAGCTGGGGCCTGCCTCGTGGGCCAACGGCACGCTTTTTAAAGAAGTCGATGACACTCAAAGCTAAGTTAGTAATGCCAGATACTTACGCGAATATCTGATGAAATCAGTTTAATTATAAGGGCTTAGTCCGACTGGGGCAGGGATGGCCCCGAGGCGCACAATGGCCTCAGAAACCCGAAAATTCGGGGGCGAAGTGACCCCGGTTTTGAAGATCTCATTAAATTGACTAAAAAAGTCATCCTATGTTATAACCCGCGCGACATGAAAAACGGTCTCCCCTTCCAGCAAAAACCTCAAACGAGTTCAGCACGCAAAGATCTGGCGATGACCGTCGTCGCTCTGGCTGCTCTTGGGGCTTTGACCAGTTTTCCGGCGTGCTCTCCGAGCAATTCGAACCGAGAAAATGCATCTGACTTCGCGAACTGTACTGATGTCTCGAAGGATCAGACGGGGAGCTTCTTGACTCCTCTCACGACCTTCCCCATTCAAGTGACAGCGGATGTTGAGTTCAGTGACGATCAGCGTGCTGGGATTGAGGGAGCTGTGGCTCAGTGGAACGCGGTGGGACAGCAAGTGATTCATAGCGATTTTTTTGCTGTCAGTTACGGCACGGTGCCGACATCGATTCGCGGTGCGAATCCTAAAGATTGTTCGAAAAGTGTGGGGACCCAGTCTTTCTTGTATATGGTCCATGAATCTTCCGAAACGCAGTGGGAAGCTATGGGATTTAATAGCTCAACTCCGGGCGCCACGGTTCGTTGCAATAGCGATGGAACTTTGGTGCATCAGATCGTTTTGCTTCAGCCGAGTTTAGTGGATCCAACTCAGTTTTCGAGCGTCGCCATTCACGAACTGGGACACGCCATTGGTTTGGACCACAGTTGTTCGAATCAAACGCCAGAGTCCGCTGACTATGCATCTTGCTCAAAATTATCTCCCACGGATCCGTACCATCAGGCCGTGATGTTTCCGTCGCTGCGTTTGGGGGGCGGAACGGACGATCCGCCTGAGGTCAAAGATTCGCTTCAGCCGAATGATACCGCCCGTGCTCAATGCCTCTATGGCGAGGCAAGAACTTAAGGCTCCGCGCTCTTTTGATGAATGCGCCGCAGCTTGACCGATCGGCCCAATCTCGCTAACGACTTTCAGTATGATGCAATTATCTTCAACTGCGCAGATGGTATTGGCGCTCTCCGCTTTGGTGGGGGCGTTGCACGTGCTTTTGCCCGATCATTGGGTCCCGACTTCGATTCTTGCTTGGCAGCGGGGATGGAAACTGCGGACTGTTGCCTCATTTGCGGGCCTCGCTTTTTTGATTCACGTGCTTTTAGGGTTTAGCTTTTTCTTAGTCTTTCACGATTGGATTGCGGGTCGAGACGCTGGGATCTGGGGGCTGCTGGCGCTCGCGTCGATTTTGGTCCTGATCGTCGCTTTGTTTCGCGGGCAGAGGTTCGCTCGGATGGACGAAGTTTTTCGAGCCGGACATCGCAGCCTTTGGGGGGTTGCGGCTGTTCTGATTCTTCTCGGGCCTTCGGAGTCCTTGATCCCGATCTTTTTGAAAGCCAATCATCTGGGGATGGGATACTTACTCCCGGCCGCCGCGTTTTTAACCGGGACGCTGTTCACGGGATTGCTTTTCATTTTGTTTGGTCGCGCCGTGTGGAACCGCCCGATGTGGATCCCGCGCGGAGTGAGTTGGGTTGAAAGACGTGGCACCGTGATCCCGCTCGCGTTTACGATGGCGATCACAGTCGCGCTGTGGTTACGGGCGTAAAACCCCGTTTAAGAACATTCTGTTCTCCATGTTCTATTCTTCTGAAATCGCCACCTTCTGAAGGACGGTCATCGTGACCTTGTGCACTCATGTACCATCAATCACAGCGCGCCGCGGACCTGGGGGACGGCCCCGCCCGCAGGCGCTTCTCTTAGCCAAAGTTGCGCCTTGCTTGCGTTTTCACGTCTGGTCGCAAAGGCGCAAGTGAAGTGCAAGTTTGGCTAAGGGAAAAATACTTTTGGCTTACTGCGATTCGGCAGCGAAATAATCGGAAGGCAGCTCCCGCTGCTTTTCGTCCGCGCCCCCTCAGTTAGCTAAACAAGTCCTGCCTGCTTCGCCAGCCGAGTGGACGCGGCGAAGTACTCGCTCATCAGTCTTTCGACAATGTCCGCAGCAGGTGCGATGTCATCGATCAAACCCACGCCTTGGCCGGCGCTCCAGACTTCTTTCCAGGTGGGCGCGGTGGCGCCTTTTTCTAAAAGTTTTGAGCCGATATAGGCGCGGGCGAGCTTCATATATTTTTTGGTGCGAGGGGATTTCAAAAGAGCTCGTTCGAGAGGATTGAGTGTGAGTCCCTGTTTCATCACGTACGGCGTTTTGATCACGGCGGCCGGGGTGCCGGAAAGTTTTTCTGTCATCACGATGTCCTCGGGGGAGGCCCCTAGGATCGCGGCTTTGTAGGATTGATCGACTTTTGCTTCAATCGTAGCGATGAAGCGCGTGCCGATCTGAACGGCCGAAGCTCCGAGCGTGAGAGCCGCCGCCATTTGTTCGCCCGTCGCGATACCGCCCGCCGCGATGACTGGGATCTTGAGGTGTCGTTTGAGGAAAGGCACCAGCACCATCGGCGAAATCGGCCCCGCATGCCCTCCTGCCCCGGCGGATACCGCGATCACGCCGTCGGCACCGAGATCTTCAACTTTTTTTGCATACTCTAGCGTGGTGACGTCGCAGAAAACTTTACAACCCACTTCATGCATCCGGCGAATGGTTTCCTTTGGATTGCCGAGCGAAGTGATGACCAGCGGGACTCGTTCGGTTGCGCAGACTTCCAGGTCGGGCTTCTGACGGGCGTTCGCTTGATTGACGATGAGGTTCACCCCGAAGGCGTTGGGGGTCCGGGATTTCACCGCTTGAACGGCATCGCGGAACTTGTCGGTGGTCCGCCAATTGAGAGAGGGCATCGCGCCCAGGCCCCCGGCGATACTCACGGCCGAGACGAGGTTTTCGTCGCTCACCAGGAACATCGGGCCCGCGATGATCGGGTAGCGGCAGCCTAGAAGTTTAGTGAAATCCGTCTCAATCGGTTTATTTTGCGCCATAGGAGAAGTCTATCCCGGCCTGAATCCTTCGGCAATTGCGCATAGTGGATTTTGAGCCAAAATGTGGTAATCATACCCCACTATGCCGCTTTACGAATATCAATGTGCCTCTTGCCAAAAAGTTCATGAAGTCGTCCAAAAATTCGCGGACGCACCTCTTACGACGTGCCCTGAGTGCTCCGGGCCTGTGACCAAACTGATGAGCTTGGGTTCCTTTTCATTGAAAGGGACCGGCTGGTACACGACCGATTATAAACGCAAGGGTCAGAGTACTCCGAGTCCGAAGACTGAGACTGCGAGCGCTCCGGCGGCGAGTACACCGGCTGCGCCGGCCGCGGCGGCTCCAGTGCCCGCTGCGAAATCTTAACTACTCGACCATCGGGCCGAGAATATCGAAGGCGACTTCAAACCCAGCGCGCGCCTCGAGGCGAATCTCGGTGAGCTCCGCGAGGGTGAGCATGGGATTCGTGTGTCCGCAGTCGAACTGCGTGACGATGGGGTAGCTTCGAGGACCGACGATTTCAACAATCAGGTCGTCATAATCAAACGGGGCATCTTCTTGATCGTAGACTTCGGGTTTGCCCACGATGAGTCCGCGAATGACGTTAAAAACTCCTAAGCGTTCCAAATGGCGGAGGTTGCGCTCTTCTCCGGCGAGTGGGGCGTTCATCTCTTCGACGAGAAGGATTTTGCCCTGTAGATCAGGAAAATAATCCGTTCCGGCAGACGTCATCAACGTGTTGAGGTTGGCAACGATGATCGGAGCCGTTGCACTTCCGGGATTAAGCGCGCGCCAGCCGCGATTGTCGCGAAATAGTCGAGGCTCTGATTTCCATTGCCCGGGAGCGAATCGCAAGTGATCGCTCCAGCGTTTGGGAGGGGAGAGCGTGCGCGTACCTTTGCGGTGAGTTTGTACGGCTTGGAGAAACGATTCTTTCGTTTCCGGTAAAATATCCGGCCATTCGCCGAACGACGGCATCACTGCTGGGCCGTAAAAAGTACTGAGTCCCGCGTGCGCAATAATCGCCAGGTGAAGTGAGGTAACATCGCTGTAGCCGCAGATCACTTTGCGGGTTGCTCGGATTTCATCGAAGTCGAGGTAGGGGATCATGCTCGAGGAATTCGCGCCACCGATCGTCGAGATGAGGCCTCGGACTTTTGGGTTGCGGATGAGTTCCATGAACTCGGCGGCGCGCGCTTGAGGCGTGCCGGAGCGATAGCCTTGGATTTGCTGGCTCTGTGTGAGCGAGCCTTCGATCACGTCGAAGCCCATGTGTTTTAAAACTTCGAGCCCGTAAAGATATTTGTCGCGAACGTCTACGTGGGCTGGGCTTGACGGAGTGAAGATGCCGATCGTGGATCCGGGTTCAAGTGCGAGAGGGCGGAGAAGAGGTTTAGTCATGGGTGGCGTCTCATTTGCGAACCTACTGAAACGTGCGCGCGGAGGCAAGTGCTGTCCGATCACCGTTGCTTAATTTGAGTCCGCATTTCTCGTTCCACGACCTCGGCCAGTACACGCGAAGCGCGAACAGGAGCAGCTAAAAACTCACAAAATTCATTTCACTGTCAAACGACGCTCGACTAATGCAGCTGACACTCACGCCGGAGATATTTGATAATTTATCTAAAACGGGCTGAGCAGAGGAACGCAGTTCAACCACCAATCCGAGGATAGGAATCGACTCTCCCGTTTCTTGAGTGGTCGCGTGATAAAATTGGGCGACGATCTGCAGAGTTTCGGGTTCTTTTCGAATGATTTGTCTCGCTTCCTCCAACGGGGTGCTTCCGTGATTCGAGAGAACAACTCTGTGGTTTTGAGCAAAAAATTCATTAGAGCAGTTCTGTTCTGCGGAGTCAGCGACGACACCGATCGAAAGAGTGAGGATAGAAAGCAGCAGGGATATTCTCATTCCCTAATGATTTCAGTAAAGGTTGTAACTTTCACTCGGCAAATTTTGCCTCGACAAATAAACCGCTCGCCTCAATTGACTTCCAGTCGGTTGCACCGGAAAATTAATCAAATATCTCAGTAGACAGTTTGTGCCGAGGTGAACAGGACATGACGTCCTGGTTCCAGTCAGTTCAAAAGAAAATCCATGGAGGGATTTCGAATGAAGCGTCTTATTTTTGCAAGTTTAGTCAGTGCGTTTTTAAGTGCGACAAGTGCCTTGGCCGACATCCCCGTGAGTATCATCAATTCTCAGCAACACTCCGTCCACGCCGTGCCGCCCTCATCGAGCGAAATGCTCATCACTCAACTCCGCAAAAACTTCGACGAAAGCAAGTACCGAGAAATCCGCGCCCAAGTGGTTTTTCGTTCGAACGGATTGCCGGATCACCTTGTGGTCTATTTGTTAGTGAAGAACTATCATCGCGCGGAGCTTGCGCAAGTGGGTTTGGATTCAGAATATCGGTTCACGAGCACGAAGCTGGGTTATCACTTACAGGCAGACGATCTTGCTCAGCAAGCAGGTCCTAAAACCTCGCAGGCCCAATGCCCAGATACGTCTGTCGAATTCATCGCTTTTGCCCCGAATAATGATGATCTCGAGCAGCAGGTGACAGAACAGGTGGCTCAGGCTGCGGAGGCTGCGAATCTGAAGACGGTCCGTCTTCTGAAGGCTCAAGCAACTCGTGAAAATTATTTGAACTACATGTCCTGCCCGGCTTTGAAGGGTAACTTTTACGACGGCGATGCCAACACCAGCTTGATCGTAACGGTCGATGGAACTGTGTCGTCAGATGACTTTAATACGGTACTTCAGGGAGCTTTTCGTCACCACGTCACGAATATTTGGCTTGCGTGTGAAGCGTATAATGATCCTATGTTGACCTCCGTTCAAAAAACCGCTCAATCTCAAAAGTATGCGGCTGGTATCAACGACCTTGAAGTGGGTCCAAGCGATCAGGCCGGTGCTTGTGCAATGACAGCCGCAATTCAAGGCAAGCCGATGACCCAAGCGTTTCAAGATTGTTACGCGAAACTCGACGTTTCAGACGATCATTGGGGTTTCGGCGGTGACGGTTCCGATCAGTTCGGTGAATGAGATTATTGAGACGTCGGTAACACGTATTGTCCCACGGTAGCTGTTGGCGCCGTGGGACCAAAATAGATGCTGTCTGTGGTGGATACTCCGGTGAGAGTGATGTTCGGAGTAGTCGGATAGGGACTCACTGCCCAATTTTGTGTAGCGACGCTGCTCTCGGCTAAGGCCGCGCGCCCAATCGGAGTGAGTGTAAACGCCTCAAGTGTCGACGTGCACGAACCTGCCGTGGTTGCATCGGCTGCAGCGACGCAAAGAGTACTGATTGATTGGCAAGTCCCGCTCGAGTCTACTGATCCTGTTGCGTAGATATTGCTTCCGTCTGAGATCACTTGCATCCCGCAATAACCCATGTTGACGCCAGCGACGGCCATTTCGAATGCATTCGTGTTTGAGTTTCCGGCGATTTCATACGCGCCATAAGCAGCGCTATCGATCGTCACTGGGTTGACGTATCCAATGCCCATCCAGACTTGAACGCTGTATTTGCCAGTGGCGCCGGTGACTGGTGTGACGACAATGGCTGCGCGGTTGTCGCCGTTGGCGATATAGTAATAAGTCACGCCGGCTTGTGTTCCAAATTGAAAGAGAGCCGGATCGTTTGATCCGACCGCAGTAAGGGTGGTGTAGCAAGTCGCGTACATCGTGATCGTTTGCCCAAACGGCGTGACCGTATAGGAGACAGGTGTCGCAGCCGCGCAAGAGGGGACGGTGAGGGCCGTGGCGGCGTTGATGGCCTCGATCAGTTTATCGACGGCTGCCAAAACGGTGAGAATATCCGTCGTCCCTTTTGTAAAAAACAGAGATTTAATATCCGACGATTGAACCGTCGTGTTGGCTCGGCTGACCGGACCCCAAAGACCGAAATCCCCCAAACGACTAAAATCTCCGCTGAGCGCTGCAGAGCTACCTGACATGAACCCTGCCGGAGCCGCTGACGTGATGGGGGAGCCTGCGGGAGGCAGGCCTAGTCCCACCTTGATGACCGTTTCGCCGGACGATGCTGTCGGGGCGCAGCTCGAAAAAGAGAGGGCTGCGCCACTCAAGCCGGCAAACAGCAATCCGATTGTAAAAACTTTGAGCGTGGCAGCCATCAGCTGAGTCTTCGCCCCGCTTTTGAGCATAGATCCCAAAGACGATCAAAGTGGTAGATGCCGGTGCGATGAGAATCGTTCCAGCTAATGGTGATGGCGTATCGACCGACCGCTTCGACTTGAGAAGGGCGGATATCAGCACGAATTGAAGAACGTTCCAAGACCCGCTCACCGGTGTGTTCGTCCACACAGGCAGCGCAAGGACATGCAAAGCGCATCTCGAAAAAAGGCACCGCATATTCTTCGCCTGTCGTCCAGGCGAGGAGCATGTCGTGCTCTCCGTGTTTTTCGATCTTTGTGGGTGAGGGTTTTAAGGAAGTCGTTTTGTTTTCCACGCATGAGTAAGTGACCATATTCACGGCCCAGTGTCAATCAATTGGAAATGAGCGGAAACGAGCGTTAAAGGCACCGTGCCTTGCCCTCCTCTTCGAACTTCAGTACATGCCTTCCATGGAACTGGGGCGACCTCTTCGCGGCGTGGTGGTTGGGTATGGGTTCATCGGCTCTTTGGGGCACGTGCCGGCCTATTTGGAGAGGGAGGATTTTGAGATTGTCGCGGTGGTTGATCTCTGCTCCGCTCGACGCGAACGAGCGGCCCAAAACCTGTCGCTGCGAGTATACCCCAGTTTTGTTGCTCTTCTTGACTCGTTTTGGAAAGGTGAAATCGGAGAGATCGACTTTGTCGACATCTGCACCCCGCCGTCGGATCATGCTCGGATTGCGCGTGCCGCATTGATGCAGGGGTGGCATGTCTTATGCGAAAAACCTCTGACCTGTTTACCTCAAGACGCGACTGATCTCATTCGCCTGGCTCAAGCTTCTCGTCGGGTACTTTTCCCATGCCACAATTATCATTATGCACCTGTGATTCGCGCTATTCGCGAATTCATCGCAAACGATCGGATCGGTCGTGTCCACTCGGTAGGATTAAGTACGTTTCGCACGACGCACGCAAAAGGGGTCTCTGAATGGAAACCCGATTGGCGCCGAGATATGAACTTGAGCGGGGGCGGGATTGCGATGGATCACGGAAGTCATAGTTTTTATCTGACTTTCGAATGGATGAAAGCATATCCGACCGCCGTCACCGCAAAAACGACGAGATCGACTGCACTGTTTGACACTGAAGACGGTTTTAATGCTGTGGTGAGTTTCCCGACTGGTACGGCGAACGTGCATCTGAGTTGGACCGCAGGAGTTCGCAAGGTGATCTACACTCTTCAAGGCGAAAAGGGCGCGATCACAGTGGACGATGATCGATTGCAAATTCATGGGTTGGGGAGTGCAGAAGTTGAAACTCATTCGATCGCCTCACGGTGGATGGATGCCAGTCATGTGAGTTGGTTTGGTTCTTTATTGGATGAGTTCCGCCAAGCGATCTTGAAAAATGACTTTGTAAATCGCTCAGCACTCGACGCGCTTCGCTGCGTGCAATTGATTGACTGCGCTTACCGCTCCGCGCGCGAAGGAAGTCGTGAAATTTTAATTTCAAATGACCTCGGTCCTCATCGTTTGACCTGATTCTTGCAATACTTTAGAGCCGGAGGCTTAGGTCCATATGATGCCAAAACCACTGGTTGCGCCCCGAGGTTCTAAACTTGCTGTTCTGACGCCAGGGATGGGCGCCGTTGCGACTACTTTTTATGCGGGGGTGGAAGCAATCAAAATGGGCATTGCTCAACCGATTGGCTCTCATTCGCAAATGGGGCAGGTGAGGGTCGGCAAGAGAACGCAGAACAGTTTTAAAAAAACAGGCGATCTCGTGCCGTTGGCGCAGCTTGAAGATTTAGTATTTGGGGGATGGGATATTTTCCCCGACACGGCTTATGAGAGTGCGCTCAATGCGCGAGTGCTTGACAAAGAGTTGCTCGAAAAAGTTCGCGAACCTCTCAGTAAAATTCGACCGATGTCGGCCGTTTTTGATCCTCTGTATGTGAAGCGGATCACAGGGCCGAACGTTAAAACGGGAAAAACGAAATGGGAACTCGCCGAACAAATTCGTGTCGACATCCGCACCTTTATGCAAGTCAACGGCTGTGATCGCGCCGTGATGATCTGGTGTGCTTCGACGGAAGTTTATACTCCGGCGTCCGAAGTTCATCAGTCCCTACGAGCATTCGAGAGAGGGCTGAAGGAAAACCATCCCGCAATCTCTCCTTCACAAATCTATACCTATGCAGCGCTTTGTGAACGAGTGCCCTACGCAAATGGATCGCCTAATGTGTCGGTTGAGATGCCTTGCATGCTGGAGCTCGCGACGGAGATGAAGACACCTCTTTGCGGCTCGGATTTTAAAACAGGACAAACATTGCTTAAAACTGTGGTTGCTCCGGGGCTTCGCAATCGACTGCTCGGCGTATCGGGTTGGTACTCCACGAATATTTTAGGCAATCGAGACGGCGAAGTGCTCGATGATCCTGGGTCATTTAGATCCAAAGAGGTTTCAAAGTCGGGCGTACTGAATGAGATTTTTTGCAAGGAACGATATCCTGAACTTTATGAGAATCTTCATCACGTCGTACGGATTAACTATTATCCACCGCGCGGAGATAACAAAGAAGGTTGGGATAATATCGATATTTTTGGTTGGCTCGGGTATCCGATGCAGATCAAAATCAACTTCCTCTGTCGTGATTCGATTCTCGCGGCTCCGATTGTACTCGATCTTGCTTTGTATATGGATTTGGCTTCGCGCGCGAAAATGTTCGGGATACAGGAGTGGTTGTCGTTTTATTTCAAAGCTCCTTTGGTCAAAGAGGGGTTACGTGCTGAGCACGACCTCTCCGTGCAACTCCTCAAGCTTGAAAATACGCTCCGTTACTTTGCAAACGAGGAACTCATTCATCACCTCGGCTTGACGTACTACGGTGTTGAAGAACTGGTTTCATGAGCAACATGACGGGAGATTTGTTTGGAGCTTGGTTTCTCGTACTGCTTTTGACGATCGTTTCGTTTGCCTACGCGGTTCGAGTGTTGCGGCACGGACGTGCCCAATTTGATCGAGTGGATCGCCAAGCCGCAAGTCCACTCCTGGGCAAGAGAACCATGGAGGGAGCCTATTGGTTTTTTCAATGGCTCGGGCGTGGGTTGGTGGTTTGTCGAGTGACCGCGAATCAGATCTCTTGGGCTGCGTTGACGGCGGGGCTGATTGCCGGCTTTTGCTTGGCGTTTGGGCATTTTGGATTTGCTGCCGGATTTGCGACGATTTCGGCGATTCTCGATGCACTGGATGGGTACGTCGCACGTTTGACGCAGACGGATTCGGACGCCGGAGAGATCCTCGACGCGTCTATTGATCGATACGTTGAGTTCTTTTTCATCGGGGGTCTTGTGGTTTACTATCGGGAGATTCCGTTTATCTTGATTTTAGCTCTCTTTGCGCTTTTGGGTTCCTTTATGGTCAGTTACTCGACTGCGAAAGCCGAGGCACTGAAGATCAATGCGGATCTGTCCAATTCAATCATGCGTCGTCCGGAACGCGCCGCTTACCTGATTGCCGGAGCTGCTTTTTCACCGATCACGATTGCCTCCTGGTATGGGCATGGGCGTTGGTTAGCTGCATTGGAAAACGCGCAGGAGTGGGGTGCCGATCGAGACTTCGCCGTCGGACTTCCCATGGTTTTGGCGTTAGCCCTTGTGGCGGTATTGGCAAACTTCTCAGCCATTGAACGCCTTTGCGCCATTGCGCGAGTTGCTCGGGTTTCGCGGACGGTGCGATCGAGTGACGCCGCGGGGTTTACTTTGGAGGGCGTAAAAGAGGACCCTCTTTTGAAATGAAATTCCAACCCTTGTTTTTCTTGCGTTTCTGGTCTTAACTTAATGGAACGTGAGTTTAACTGATCCGATTCAATCGTTTATCCTCGTTCTGGGTGAGTTCTTTCTTTTCGTAAGAGAGAGCGTCCGCCTGCTTGGAAGTCTTTGGCGTCGCCGTGGACTGTTTTTGCGCCAGTGTGAGTCGATTGGCGTCAGTTCCCTGGGAGTTTGCTCGGTCGCGGGGATCTTCATGGGCGCGGTTCTGGGATTCCAGCTTTACATTTCATTTCATCGGTTTGGAGCTGAAGCTCTCGTCGGTGGCAGTATTGGCGTCGCTCTTTATCGGGAGATGGGACCTGTCATGACCGCCATTATGGTGACGGGTCGAGCGGGAGCATCGATGGCTGCTGAGATCGCGAGTATGCGGATCACCGAGCAGATTGATGCGCTCGAAGTCATGGCGATCGATCCGATCGAGTATCTGGTGGTCCCGAGAGTGGTCGCTGGACTGATCATGCTTCCACTTTTGTCTCTTTTCTTTTCGGCTATCGGCTCGATTGCCGCTGCCGGTGTTGCTTGTGGTGAAATGGGACTTCAATACCCGGTGTATTGGGCTCAATTTGCAAAAGTCGTGGATCCGATCGAGATGGTTCACTGTGTGACGAAGGCGGCGGTTTTCGGTTTGATTCTGACTTGGATCGGTTGTTTCAACGGGTTTCGCGCTTATGGGGGGGCGAGAGCCGTGGGACTTGCGACTCGGAATACGGTAGTAGCAAGTTGTTTGGCGATTTTGTTTGCGGACTATATATTGACGTCCGTTCTCCCTTTTGGATTTTCAACACTCAAGGTGCTCTAATGTCTGATCCTAATCAATCCACACCTGCCATTCGGTTAAAAGTCGGTCTCTTCGTGATTGCAGGCTTAGTCCTGCTCGGCGCGACGACGGTCTATGTGAACGACGAACCTTTTTGGTGGCGCAAATGTCAGCGCGTGAAGATCAACATCGAAGATGGGACGGGATTGAAATCAAAAACCCCGATCAAGTCACTCGGCATCGACATCGGTTATATTCGCAATGTGGAACTCAGTGAGAACCACGTGACTCTCGGGATTTGCGTTACGGCTCCCGTCGAAATTCTTCCCACAACGCGTGCGTATGTTCGAGGCGATGGACTTCTCGGCGACAAATTCGTCGAGCTCAAGCCGGTTCGTTATACGGGCGAGCGCGAAGACGATGCAAGTAGTGGAGTCGGAGATCCCGCTAAAGACTCTGCAGAAAAAAATGCTCCCGAAAAGAACGGTGCTGATAAAAACGGGAAAAAACAGCAAAAAACTTCTTCGTATTTCCGCCGGGTTTTGAACTCTGTTGAACTATTCGAAGCGGAAGCACTTGCGGCAGATGAGACTCCTTCTCCAGCCGCGACCCCGGATTCAAGCCAAGAGGAAGTTCCAGTTGAAGATGAGTCATCCACTAACACCGTGCACACCGGACGAGGTGGGACCGAGATCCCCGTAGGTGAAAAGCAGCAAGACATGCAGCACGTGGTGAATCGCGTGGATCAACTTGTGAACGAGATGACGAGCCTCACGAATAATCTTCGTCAGGCGATCAATCCGGATGAGTTGAAAGTCACGATGAAACAACTCAACCAGACTCTCGAGAATGCATCCAAGACGCTTGCTCCTGAAGGGGGGCTCAATCAAACCGCTCAGCGCAGTCTTGCCAAGCTGGAAGATGCAATCGAGCAGCTTCGTGACCAGATGACTCGAATCAATCAGGGCAAAGGCTCCGTCGGGATGCTCCTCAATGACCCGAGCTATGCGGAAGAAATCAAAGAAGCGATTCGCAACGTCAATCGCCTGCTCTCGCGAGTGGGTGGTGTGAGATTCATAGTCAATATTGGCGGTCAGTATTTGACTGGCTACAACAGCGGACGTGCGTTTGGGCAACTCGAGATTTGGCCGAAGCCGTATCGCTATTATCTTTTGGGTGTCACGTCCGATCCGCGCGGGAACATCACGCAGATCTCGACTCAAACGACGACTACGGTGTCGACTGGAGGCGTGACGACGACGACCAGTCAAAGCTCAAATTCGATCAGCACAAACCAAAGCACGGTGGTCGTGACTGGGATGCTCGGCAATGTTTTTTTCCAACGCCTCGATGTTTCGGTGGGCGTCCTTTACGGCGATGGAACGCTTTCGACGGCTTATCGATTAGGGCCGACGGGACATGAGGACGTTTTCCAGGTACGTAATGATATTTATTCTCACGTGGGGGTTTTGGATGACCGTATTTCCGCGCAATACACGGCTTGGGGAGCGTTGTATGTCAATGCGGGGTTGGAGTCGTTTCACACGGTGAGTGGTTCCATTCCGGTTTACGTCGGCGCCGGCGTGCGCTTCGACGACGAAGATATCAAGCTACTCTTCATGCTGAAGTAAGTTGGCTAAGGGAAAAGCCCGCACTTGTGCCGCCACTGACTAGACGCAGTTTTAGGACCCTGACCCTAAAAATATCCGTCGCTGTGTGGTCGCTCGTCCGATTTCGTTAACTTGTGTTTCGAGTGCCGCGGAAGCTGGAACCTCCGCAGACGAATTATCGCTACGATTGGCGAAGGAAAATGCGTTTGGATCTCGTTCCCATTTTGGGCAAGCGCTAATCGCAGCACTTAAGGTCAAAGGCTTCGCGATTGAAGCTAAGGATCGCCCTTCATGAGAGGCTGCCTCGCGACTAATCCCCTGGGCGGGCCAAAGGAAGCAGGCGAGGACGAATAGG
>Ga0206856_10246_pt1 | contig 17318 bp, 11 predicted proteins | sample Alteio_BWOrgCont_48_FD_152630 | JGI IMG/M metagenome (GOLD analysis project Ga0206856, IMG submission 152630) | Enriched cells from forest soil in Barre Woods Harvard Forest LTER site, Petersham, Massachusetts, United States -... | ecosystem: Environmental > Terrestrial > Soil > Temperate forest >...
TGCCTTCCCGTGCCTTTTGGATCATCAAGGCATTGATTTTTTCCTGCGGTACGTCGGCGCGTTTGCCGCGCGAAATCAGTTCAGCATCCACACGTGCCATTCGGAGCATGGCGGGATTTACCAGCAAATCGTAAATGACCGTGTCGGCACGGCGAAGGAGTTCCGCGCCGCGCAACGTGAGCAAGCCCGCATCGCCCGGCCCGGCGCCAACGAGATAAACGGCACCTTTAGACTTCATTTGGATAGTTTAGTGAAAAATAACGAGAGCAAAAAGGAGAAAGGGGTGGTTGCACCACGGCCACTGTGCGGGTAGAAGATGACAAAATTCCAAGGATCAACCTCCAAGCACCAGAGAAATTTTCAAATCTCAAATGAGAAAAGTAGCGCGAAAGGTTGCTAGAAAAAATGGGTTCGTTTTGGGTTCGTTTTTTGTGCCAAATTGGCCCTAAAAAATTCATTTCTTATTGATAATCAGGAGGTTAATAATTTTTCAATTTGGGTTCGTTTCGCAAAATGGCGGGTGGGGCGGTGAGGTTCCGGTTGTTTGGCACGAAGATACAATGCACACAGGGGTAGCAGGAACAGTGTGTCCTTTAATATGTTTTTTATGGCGTCAACCATTCGGCTAGTTTACCAGAGAATGCATAATGCTGTAGTTCGCCACTACCGCAAAAAGATTAAAAGGAGCGTATTATTGCCTTGGTTTTGGCTCGCTGCGGAACGATACGCTCATGCGGTTCCAGAAATTAATCATACCGATGACGGCGGTCAGTTCTACGAGTTCTTTATCGGCAAAATGCTTTTTCACTTCGTTATACACATCATCCGGCGCATGGGTTTCGGCGATGTGCGTGAGGGATTCTGCCCAGGCCAGCGCGGCACGTTCGCGATCTGTGAAAAAAGGCGCCTCGCGCCATGCGGCGATACAATCCAGCCGCTGCTGCGATTCACCCAACTGGCGCGCTTCGGTCGTGTGCATATCCAGGCAGTAAGCGCAGCCGTTGATTTGCGAAACGCGCAGTTCGATGAGCGCGCGCAATTTCGCGTCGGTAAACGTTTTGGCCAAATGTTTATGGACTTCCAGGAACGCCTGATAGGTTTCCGGGGCGGTGGTGCGATAAGCAATGCGTACGGACATCGGAAAAGAAAATAGTGCTCAATGACGGATTCCGCAAAGTCTAACCCATCAGGGATGGCTCACTGATAAGAGCTGGCAAAGTCTTTCAGGCTATGCCCGGAAACTGAACAGGCAGGCGCGTTGCTGACCGCGCCGATAGTATAAGTGCCGCCGGAGGGGCATACCGGGAATTTGCCGCCGGCAAAATAAGGAGTGAGGTCATTGGCAGTGGGAACGTCTCCCGGACCTTTTTCTTTTTCCAGGGCCCATTCGCTTTTGGCTGCCTGGATTTGGCGCAGATTATTAATACACGCATTTTGCATGGAAGTATTGCGGGCCTTGACGAAATTAGGGATGGCGATGGCGCCTAGCAACCCCAGTGAAGCTATAGCCATAAAAATTCCAAGATAACTGGTGATCAAACCCGCGATGGCCAGGCCGTTGCCGGTCAGCCCGCCGCGCGATTTGTTGATCCGGGAAAGTCCCATGTGGCCGCAAATGATGCCGGGAATGAACGTTAAAATAGAAAAACAGGGTATCGACAAGCTAACGATCCCCAGTATCAGGCTCCAAACGGCGAGCGTGGAAGTTTTGGGTTGCGAGGGAACGCCAGCGGTTGGAGGAATTGTTTCGTTCATAATATTGAATTTTGAGCTTGAACGTCCTGACAGGCAAAAAGGTTGAAACAAGTATCGGGATAGTCAATTCTTAAAAGCTACTCGCGTGAAAATAAACCGGAAGAGCGTCGCAGATTTTTTCAAGCTGGGCTCGTTCCCGGGCGCCCGCCGGATCTTTTTACGGATTGAATATGATAAGCAGGGAAAGCTTTTTAAAAAATGGGCGCGCTTGCACCGAAGATATTTTTTAAAGCAAACGCGAATCATCGCCGTCGTCGGTTCGCTGGGCAAGACCTCGACCCGCCAGGCCGTCGCGCTGGCCTTGAATTGTCCCGACCGAAATTTTTCGTATAGCAATTATGGCTCGAGCCTCGCCGGCAATTTACTCCGTATCCAGCGGCGCGATAAATACGCCGTGCTGGAGGCGGGAATCGCCGGGCCGGGATATATGGCCAGTTATGCGGAAATGATCCGGCCCAATCTGGTTATCGTTACTTCTATTGCCAGTGATCATAACCGCTCTTTTACCACTTTGCTGGATACGCGGGAAGAAAAAGTCAAAATGGTCAGCACGCTGGGCAGGGACGGTATTGCGATTTTGAATGGTGATGATGAGAACGTTCGTTGGATGGCAAGTAAAACGCAGGCGCGGGTAGTGACTTTTGGCATAAAGGCGGGTAACGACGTTCGGGCCACAAAAATTGAACCCAACGAAGATGGTTCAACCAGCCTGGAAATCCAGACGGGAGGCGCGAGATTTCATTTTCACAGTCCACTGTCCGGCGAACACATGATTTATCCGGTCCTGGCGGCGGTTACAGTGGCACATCTGGAAGGCGTGGAAATGGCGGGGGCGCTGGCGCGGCTCGGGAGAATGACTCCGGCGCCTTCGCGCATGGAATGGCTGACGCTGCCGAATGGGATTCGCGTTCTCGACGACAGTTGCAAATCGTCGCAAGAATCCATTGAATCCGCCTTTGACACATTCTCCAAAATCCGCGCCACGCGAAAAATCGTGGTTATTGGAAGGATCGAACATGTGGCGGGAAAAGAAAGCGACCGGAATCGCGAATTGGGCACGCGACTGGCGCAGTTTGCTGATTTTATTCTTTGCACCGGTGATGGCCCCATCAAAAGTTTGCGGGCCGCTGCCGTGGATGCCGGCATGGAATTTTCCCGGATCAAGGTGTTGGATTCCCGGATCGAAGGCGCGTACGAATGGCTGCAATCTATTTTACAGCCGGGCGATGCGGTATTGTTCAAGGGGGGTTCCACGCAAAGGTTGCGGCGAATCGTGCTTCAATTGATGGGGAAGCCCGTTGCCTGCCGGCTTAAATATTGTGGCGTGAAAGTCGCCACCTGCGACAACTGCCCGCTGCTCAATGCCCCGGAAACTTTTTACGAAAATTATTTTGTCAGCCGGTACATAAAATTGTGATAGAATTCGCCGCCATAGATACGTCCGAATGAAAATAACCCCGAAAACCATCGCCGATTTTTTTCGGCTCGGCTCGCTTCCCGGCGACCCTCGCGGGGTTTTTTTGCGCCACGAATACGATAAACACGAACCGCGGTTTAGAAAACTGGCGGCCTTTTATCGGCAACATTTTTTATCCCGAACGCGAATCGTCACTGTGATCGGTTCATTGGGCAAGACTTCAACCCGCCAGGCCGTCGCGCTGGCCTTGAATTGTCCCGACCGAAATTTTTCCCATTACAATGCCCGCGCCAGTGTCCCCGGTAATTTATTGCGCCTGCGGCGGCGCGATCGGCATGGTGTGATCGAGGTTTCCGTCGGCATGCCGGGAAAGATGGAAGCTCGCGCCAGGATGATTCGCCCGGACATCGTGGTGGTGACGTCGGTCAAGAGCGACCATCACAGCATATTTCCAACGCTCCTGGACACGCGCCAGGAAAAAGTAAAAATGTTGACTGTGATGGGCGAGAATGGCATCGCGATTTTGAACGGCGATGACGAGAATGTGCGCTGGATGGCCACCCAAACCCGGGCGCGCGTCGTTACTTTTGGGATGAATTCCGACAACGACATTCGCGCGACCAAAATTGATGTGAACGAGGATGGCACAGCCAGTTTTGAGATTCAGGTCGCCGGCGCTACCTTTCACTTCCAAAGTCCGCTGGTGGGGCGACACATGGTCTATCCGGTTTTGGCAGCAGTGGCCGTTGCGCACGTGGAGAAAATGGACATTGCCGCCATTCTTCCGAAGCTTGCCCACGTTCCTCCGGCGGTTTCGCGGATGGAATGGCACAAGCTTCCCAATGGCATTCGGATTCTTGACGATAGTTTCAAAGCCTCCCCGGAATCGGTGGACGCCGCCGTGGAGACTTTTTCCAAAATGACCGGGCGAAAAATTGTCGTGATGGGAAAGATTGATGAGCCGGTGGGAAAAGCACGCGACCGCTATCGTGAATTGGGCGAGCGGCTGGCGAAGTTCTCGGATTTTCTACTTTGCATTGGCGGAAATGAGCTGACCAGCATGCGCGCCGCTGCCGTGGCCGCCGGCATGGATGTTTCGACGATTAAGGTTTTGGGTTCCCGGATTGATGGCGCGCACGAATGGCTGCAATCCATTTTGAAACCCGGCGATCTTGTCCTCCTTAAAGGCTCAATTAATCAGAAACTACGGCGGATCCTGTTTCAATTGATGGGAAAACCCGTAGCCTGCCGGATTAAATTTTGCGGTGTGAAAGTCCGCACGTGCGACGATTGCCCGCTGCTCAATGCGCCAGAATCCTTTTATAGAAATAGTTTTGTCAGCCCGTATATTAAATTATGAATGCCAAACCAGTCGAATTCAGTGCCGGCAGCGTGGAAGGATAAATTCTGCCAGACTCCAGCTTTAATTGATTTCGCCAACCGATTCACCCGGATGAAAATAAATCGTAAAATAATCACTGATTTTATCAGCCTTGGTTCGCTTCCCGGGGGCCGGCGGATTTTTTTACGGGATGAATATCAAGATCAATACCGGCGGATGAGGCAGTTGGCGCGCTTTTATCGAAAACTTTTTTTACGGCGGCCGCGAATTGTGGCCGTGATTGGTTCTCTCGGCAAAACCACGGCCGGCCGGGCCATTGCGGCGGCGCTGGATTGTCATGATCGTAGCTTTTCCCACAATTCTTTTAGTTCCAATCTTGCCGGGAATGTTTTGCGCGTGCGGCCCTGGGACAAACATACTGCGATTGAAGTCTCCATTAGCGCACCGGGACAAATGTTAAAGTACGCTAAAATGGTCCGCCCTAATATCGTTGTCGTTACTTCCGTTAAAAGCGACCACAATGGTTCTTTTGCGACGCTTTTAGAAACCCGCAAAGAAAAAGTACAGATGGTTAGTTTCCTGCCAAAAGATGGCATCGCCATTTTAAATGGTGACGACGAAAATGTTCGCTGGATGGCGACGCAAACGAAGGCGCGCATCGTGACTTTTGGAATGAGCACCGGGAATGATATTCGCGCCACTAAAGTGGATCTTAATGACGATGGCTCGACTAATATCGAAGTTCAAATCGCCGGCGTCACCCATCATTTTCATAATCCATTGGTCGGCGAACACATGGCTTATCCGGCATTGGCAGCAGTAGCGGTGGCTCATGTGGAAAAAATGGAAATGGCGGCGGTGTTTTCACGGTTGGCCAAAGTCCGTACAGCCATATCCCGGATGGAATGGGTGATGCTGCCCAATGGAATCCGCGTTTTGGATGACAGCTTCAAATCCACCCAGGAATCCATTGATACTGTGCTTGACACCTTTGCCAAAATACCTGCGAAGCGCAAAATCGTTGTGATGGGAAGAATTGAGGAGCCAATCGGAAAAGCGCGGGATCGTTATCGCGAGTTGGGGACGCGTCTGGCGCGGTTCTCGGATTTTCTACTTTGTGTTGGCGGGAATGAATTGACCAGCATGCGCGCAGCCGCCGTGGCTGCCGGCATGGATGCTTCGACGATTAAGATTTTGGGCTCTCGGATTGAGGGCGCGGCAGAATGGCTGCAATCGATTTTACAACCTGGTGATGTAGTTTTGATTAAAGGCGCCTTGCCTCAAATGTTGCGCCGCATTTTGTTGCAATTGATGGGGAAGAAAGTCAGTTGTAACCTCAGCTATTGTACGATCAAAGCTCGCTCGTGCGACGAATGCCCATTGCTCAACGGGCCGAAATCATTTTACGGAAATTACTTTGTGAGCCGGTATATTAAATTATGAACATTAAACCAGTTGAACTAACAACGGGCAAGGGCAACCTGCCGATGCTGAAGGTCCAAACGCCCTGGAGCGCGGCGGAAATTTATCTGCACGGCGCGCACCTCACTCATTTCCAAAAGAACGGCGAAGAGCCGCTCTTATTCATGAGCGCGAAAAGCGGGTTCGCGGCGGACACAGCCATTCGTGGTGGCGTGCCGATTTGTTTTCCGTGGTTTGGTTCGCGCGAAGGAGAACCCGCGCACGGGCTGGCGCGCATTTTGAGTTGGGAACTTGCGGAAACGGTTGTCGCACCGGATGGCAAGGTGAGAGTAACTTTACGACTGCCGCAGAAATTATTGAAGCCGGAATGGGAGGTGCTGCGAACGGAATTTGTTGTCACGTTTGCGGATACGTTGACGATGGAGTTGACAACCAAAAACGAGTCGAAGGATAAAACACTGGAGATAGAAGATTGTCTGCATACTTATTTGCATGTCGGCGATATTGGCGCGGTTTCAATCACCGGCTTACAAGGTGCCAGCTATCTGGACAACTCCGCCGGAGGCAATGGCGAACGCAAAACAGACAACGAACCGGTGCTAAAAATCACGAAAGAAACCAATCGTCTTTATCTCGATACGACGAGCGTGGTGGAAGTTCGCGATGAAAGTTTTCGCCGCACCATCCGCGTAGAAAAATCCAATTCCCAATCCACCGTGGTTTGGAATCCGTGGACGACGCAAAAAATGCCGGACGATTTTGATCCTGCTTATCATAAAAATATGGTTTGTGTGGAATCCGGCAATATTAAGCAGAACAAAATCTCGCTGAAGCCAGGCCAAACGACTGCGTTGAAAGCCGTCTTGAGTACTGCTCCGTTGAAATGATTTCGGCCATCGAGCAACAACCCGTCGGCGCGGATTTGGTTTCCCAGGTCGAGGAAATTTTTTCGTCGAACGGGATTTTGTCGCGCGCTAAAAATTTTGAATATCGCCCGCAGCAACAACAGATGGCCGTGGCCGTCGCCCGCGCGTTACAAAATCGGGAGCATCTGGCCGTGGAAGCCGGAACGGGCGTTGGCAAATCGCTCGCTTATTTGATTCCCGCGATTCTCTTCGCGGTTTCGCAAGGTAAAAAAGCGGTTGTCTCCACGCATACAATTAATTTGCAGGAGCAGCTCACGGAAAAAGATTTGCCGATGCTCGCTGGCGTGCTGGGCGCGCTGCCGGTCCCGGTGAAATTTAATTTTACCATGCTCAAGGGGCGCGCGAACTATCTCTGCACGCGCCGCCTGCAAAAAGCCATGCAGCAGAGTGGCAATCTTTTTACGACGTCCGAAGCCGCGGAGTTGCAGCGCATCTACGAATGGTCGAAGCAAACGACCGACGGCAGCCTGTCAGATTTCGACATCGAGCCGGACCCGAAGGTTTGGGGACAGGTTTGCTCCGAGCGCGGTTTGTGTTCGCCGAAAGTTTGCGGCTTTCCCTCAGATTTTGCCAAGGATCATGGCGTCTGCTTTTTCCAGCGCGCGCGGAACAAAATCCTTTCCTCTGACGTTTTGGTTTTGAACCACACGCTGTTTTTTACACTCCTCGGCGGCATTGATGAAGAGATGGAGGGTGGAATCATGTTCAAAAATGATTTCGTGATCTTCGACGAAGCGCACACGGTGGAGCAGGTAGCCTCGCGGCACATTGGCCTGAGCGTTTCCAGCGGACAAATGCGCTACGCGCTTAACCGATTGTGGAATCCACGCACGGAAAAAGGCCTGCTGGCGACGTTGCGAAAAGGAAATGCCGTGAGAATGGCTGCGGATATTTTGGCCGAAGCGGATAAATTTTTTGAAAATGTTGAAGTTGCCTGCGACGAGATTCAAAGCGCGGTGAAGAAAAATAATTTTGGCCCAGCCGAGGCTCGCACTGCGCGCAACTGGACTGAATTGCGCATCCGCCGCGCGGAACTCGTTGAGGACAATGTTACGCTCCCCATCCAACGCTTGCGCGAGGCCGTGAGCGAGTTAATTAAGACCAGCGAGGACAAAGACATCGGGCAGGAATTGGTGGAGTGCAACCGCCGCCTGGCTGAGTTGCGTGACGAAGTGAAATTGTTTTTGGAGCAAGGCTCGGACAGTCACGTCTATTGGGTGGAACGCGCTGGGAAGTCGGGGAAAAATCTTTCGCTGAACGCCGCGCCGATTGATGTCGCCGATTTCCTGCGTCGTCGGCTCTTTCAGAGCGATACCAGCGTCATCATGACCAGCGCGACGCTCTCGATGAATTCTTCTACCCCTCCCGCACCGGCAGAAAACACGGGACTGTCTGCTGTTCGCAATGCACCGAGGAGATCGCGCGATATTACGGGGCTGAATTACTTCGTCAAACGCGTCGGCGGGGAGTCGGCGACGCAACTTCAGGTCGGCACACCGTTTGATTACGAACGGCAGATGAAAGTGTTTGTCGCGCAGAAAATGCCCGACCCGCGCGATGCCGGTTATCGTGACGCATTGATTCATTGGATCGAGCACTTCGTGAAGATGACGCATGGCAAAGCGTTTGTGCTATTCACCAATTTCAAGCTCATGCAGGAAATCGGCGAAGCGATGCAGCCGTTTTTTGATGAACTCGGCGTCGCGTGTTTTATCCAGGGCACCGGCACGCCGCGCTCGACCATGCTGGAGAAATTCAAAGAGGACGTGGACTCAGTGCTCTTCGGCACGGATAGTTTTTGGCAGGGTGTGGATGTTCCCGGCGAGGCGCTTTCCAACGTCATCATCACGCGCCTGCCGTTTGCCGTGCCTGATCATCCGCTGATCGAGGCGCGCATTGAGGCGATTGAAGCACGCGGCGGAAATTCTTTCGGTGAATTTTCTCTACCCGAAGCGATCCTCAAATTCCGCCAGGGAGTGGGCCGGCTGATTCGTACCAAAACCGATTCGGGCATCATCGTCGTTTTGGACAATCGCATTTTGACAAAGCAATACGGCCAGGCTTTTTTGGATTCCGTGCCCAAGTGTCCCGTGGAAGTGGTCTGAACTTTTGAACGCTGCCATACGTTTGTATGACTATTTTATTGGGAATGATTTGCGGCAAAATTTAACCATGAAATGGGATCTATCAACCGACGCTTTGTCCCGCCGCCATTTTCTGAAACTCACCGGCGCCGGCGCGGCCATGCTTGCCATGCCGCATCCTGCGTTCGCCGGAATTTTCAGCGGTAGCGATCCTACGTTTGATTTTAAGCAACTTGCGCAAACCCATGATTTGCCTTCGTTGCCCAATTGGGGACCGTATTCAAAAAAATACTTTGGCATCTCGCATATCCCGGACGTAAAGGCTGGTCTCAGTTTTGACTTCAGCATTTTTCCGATGTTGTCCGGCTCGTCTGCAAAACAAATGCTGCCTTCGGTGACGGATCCTTCCGGTGTGCATCCTTGGGAAGCTGCACCGGATGTGAGCTATTATTCGATGCGGTTTGAGACGATTTGGAAAGACCAGTTTTATTGCGACTTGTCTTTCGCGCAACTATCCGAAACCAGCCGTCTCCTTTGCTTCGAATGTGTGAACCAAACGGACACGCCGCAGCAGATCACTTTAAACTGTCTCTCCCAACTTGTTTTCCCGCCGCTCAAGGAACTTTCGGCCGAACCTGTCCGATTGTATGACGTCCAGCTGCCGCCGGGCGCGGTATGGGTTTACGCGCTGGATTACGAGGATTTGAAATTCGCCAGGCCACGCCCAACCGATAATCTCGTTACGGATGGCAAATGGCGCGCAGAAGATCGGCGACAGAATTCTGTCGGTGGTTCAGTCATCGCACAAAATTTTGGAATGGATGCTGGTGACACGGTGACCTATCGCGTGCGCCTTGAGAAATCATTCACCGACGCGACGCTTGTCTGGCGATACTATATGGGTAAGGGTGAAAGACTCGCGTTTCAAATAAGTGGTGCGGCCCAAGGCAAGATTACTTTCAGCAACAACGAAAAATTTTCTACTGTAACCATTCCGTTAGGAAAACTATCAGCAGGTGATTGTGAATTTCGCTTCACGTCCCTCGGCGGCGCTGCTGCGGCCTTAAACGGCTTTGTCATCGTCGAAGCCGCCGATACAGATAAACTTCGCTTTGTCGAAAAACCCTGGCATCCGGTTCCACAAATAGAGACGCTTCCCAACGGCCTCATTTTGAAGTATGACGATGTGGAGAATTATTATGGTTTTGCACTTGGTGAGCCATTGGCGGGGCATAGCGAAATAAAATGGTCAGCACTTGATGCAGCATTCGGGACTGAGGCCGGGCCGAATACCAAACAGCGCATCTATGGTGACAGTCGCCGTGACCGTGCCGGCGATCCGGATTCCCTGTTTATTCGCGCGTTTTCTCAGCCTTTAACCATCCCGCCAAAAACCACGCATATTATATATGGCGTGGTTTGCACCGGGACACGTGAGGAGGTAAGCCATGACTTGCAGAAGTTTGATCCAAATGCCGCCTCCAACCAAAAGCTTTGTGTCGCCGCGAAGGAAAAGATCTTTCGTCCGACAGCGACACCCGCTGGTGAGACATTTAAGTTGAGCCAGCAACTGATGTCAGCGGTCACGTTATCGAATCTGGTCTATCCGCTTTACGCGCAGGGCAATTATATCCGTCATTATTCACCGGGCCGGAGTTGGGATTGCCTGTACACGTGGGACACGGGATTTATCGGCCTGGGATTGCTTGAGCTCGATTTACCCAACGCGCTCGACATTCTCAACGCTTACCTGACCGCGCCTGGCGCGCAATCCGTGTTCATTCATCACGGTTCGCCTGTGCCGGTGCAAATCTATCTCGCGTGGGAACTTTGGAACCGCACCCAATCGCGCGAGCTACTCGCCTACCTCTATCCGCGCCTGCGCCAATATCACGCCTTTCTCGCCGGTCGACTCGGTAGTTCCACGACACGACGACATCAGGACCATCTGATTTGCACGTGGGATTACTTTTACAACTCCGGCGGCTGGGATGATTACCCGCCGCAGAAATATATCCACGCCCAGAAGATGGAATCGCGCGTTGCGCCGGTCATCAATTCCGCGCACACCATCCGTTGCGCCAAACTGCTTCGCAACATGGCTGCCGCGCTCGGCCAAACGGAAGACTTTGCCGCCTACGACCAGGATATTTCTGTCCTCTCTGCCTCGTTGCAAAAATATTCCTGGGACGAGACCTCGGGATATTTCGGTTATGTGTTGCATGATGATGACGGCAAACCCACTGGCATTTTACGTGACAGTAACAGCGTCAATTTCAACATGGGACTGGACGGCATTTATCCGCTAGTCTCCGGCATCTGTTCCTCCGCGCAGGAACAACAAATTCTCGAGCGTATTTTCTCTCCAAAAAATCTTTGGATGGACATCGGTATCACGACCGTTGACCAATCCGCACCTTATTACATCACCACCGGCTACTGGAACGGCAGCGTCTGGCTCGCCCATCAATGGTTCTTCTGGAAGGCCATGCTTGATTTGGGACGTGGCGATTCAGCTGTTCGCATCGCGCAGACCGGATTGAACCTCTGGAAAAACGTTACTGATTCCACTTACGACTGCATGGAACATTTCATCCCGCGCGAACCCTACGGTGCCGGTTGGAACCAATTCAGCAGTTTGTCCTCACCTGCCTTATCCTGGTTTGCTGCGCTTTATACCCCCGGCCGATTTACCTGCGGTTTCGACACTTGGATTGAGAGCGGCAGTTTTAGCCAGGACAACCGCCGCTTTCGCGCTAAACTAAAACCGTCACAAAATTCCGGTCGCACCATCAGCGTCCTCGCTTGCATGAATCCCGGCGGAAAATATCAGCCGCTTTGGAATGGAAAGCCGGCGCAGTTTACGGTTCCGCACGATAGTCTATTGCAAATTCAACTCCCGTCCGAGCCAGGCGAATTGAGCATTGGTTAGCTGTCATGTAATTGTCGTTATAAAAGGCTTTCCCTTATTGGCAGTGCCCGTTAGTTTCAGTGTTCGGTCGTTATGAATCTGAAAGGAAAATCTTCTCTCAATCACTTGGTCGCTTTTTGGCTGGGCACGCAGTTCATTGTCGCCGGTTTTATTTTCCATCTCCCTGACTTCATTGCCGCTCGCAAAATGCATTTCTGCATGTATTGCATGCCGATGTCCAAGCTGATGCTCTGCGGCATGGCGCTGATCATTATCGGAATTCCTATGGCGGCTTATGGTTTGTTTCCTGCCCGGCGCGATGAGAAGAAGGACATGAGCTCTGCCTACCAGCTTCATACTTTGGACAACGCAAAACTGGGCTGGGCACACTGGCGGTTGCTGATCGTCCTGGCTGTGGCGTTGATTGTGGACGTGATGAAACCTGCCACGCTCGGGTTCGTCCTGCCGGGAATGAAGCAGGAATATAATATCAGCACTGCCGTGGCGTCTTACCTGCCCTTATTTGCTTTGATTGGCACAACCGTCGGCTCAATCCTCTGGGGTATCATGGGCGACAAATTGGGACGCCGTGGCTCCATTTTATTGGCTTCGCTGATTTTTATCAGCACCGGGATTTGCGGTACGATGCCCGCATTCAAATGGAACCTCTTCATGTGCTTTTTCATGGGCATCTCGGCGGGTGGCCTGTTGCCCATCGTTTTTGCGTTGCTTGCCGAAATGACACCGGCCAAACACCGCGGCTGGTTGCTGGTACTCATGGGTGGTGTGGGCAGCGCCGGCGGCTATCTGGCCGCCAGTGGGGCGGCTGCTTATCTCGAACCACTTTTTAGCTGGCGCATTTTGTGGCTGCTGAACATGCCCACGGGTTTGCTCGTCATTCTTTTAAGCCGCTTCATTCCCGAATCCCCGCGCTTTCTCCTTCATGAAGGCCGGGTGGAAGAAGCACAACGCAACCTCGCCAAATTTGGTATTCAATTAATTCCTGCGACGCCAGAAGCGCAACTCCAGTACGTAAAACATTCAACAGAATTCAAACAACTCTTTCGTCCGCCTTATCTGATACTGACCCTGACCGTCTGCCTGTACGGTCTGGCCTGGGGATTAGTAAACTGGGGCTTTTTGCAGTGGCTGCCCACCATCATGCGTGACTATCTGCAAATGGACGGGAAAATTGCGAACCACCTCCTCGCCAAATCCGCGCTGTTCGCACTGCCAGGTTGCGTCGTGGTGGCCTGGCTCTATGGCTTTTGGAGCAGCAAAAAAACCATGATCATTTTTGCCATCGGAACCGCCGCAGTCCTGGTCGGGTTTTCTACATTCAAACCTGGTGACAGCCCGACCGTGTTCAGTGCATTGACCGTACTGTTGCTCGTGTGCCTGAGTGGGATGATTGCCATGCTTTCACCTTACGCGGCGGATCTTTATCCCACCAAACTTCGCGCCAGTGGCGGCGGCGTATCCGCCAGTAGCAGTAAAGCCGGTGGGATTGTCGGCCCTTATGGCATGGCCCAGTTGATGACTCTCTTTCCCGGCCTTTTTGTCGCGGCGCTTGCGGTTGCTGTGCCGTTATTGCTGGCGGCGACGGCATTGTTTTTCAATGGCATGGAAACTTCCGGTGAAAGCCTGGAAGAGTTGCAGGAGAAAGAATGGCTCACGCTTGAGCGCGAAAAAAATCCCAGCGCTTAATGCTCCGCTTGTTGTTCGTGCAAAATCAGTAGATTAATTGGCTTTGCCGCCCGAATCTTCCCTGGGAAATCATTTTCGCCCGTCCGTCTGCTGGAGTGCCTTGTCTCAAAAATCCCTAAATTCCTGTGAGCCGCGCATTGACATTTGTTGCATTCGGTGGAAAAATTTTCAACCGCGCTACAAATTCAGGCAGAAATTGGGGCGCGGATGTATTGTGGCTGAAAAAGACGATTATTTGGCAGATATGTTGGTTGACCTCGGGTTGGTTTCCGCCGACCAGGTAGCCAAGTCACGCGCTGAAGCTCAGGCTTCAAATGTGGGCCTGATTGATTTGATGCTGGCCAGCAAAATCATCAAGCCCGAAGACGTGATGCAGGCCAAAGCCGCGCAGTTCGGCGCGGAAGTGGTTCACCTGTCCAGCATGAAGATTCCGGACGAAGTCATTTCCATCATTCCCCGCCACCTTGCGAAAAAATACCGTGTCGTTCCCGTTTTCAAAAGCGACGGCAAAATTGCCGTGGCCACGTCCGATCCGTCGGACCTGAACACCATTGACACGCTCACGCATTTGCTCAACGCAGAAATCGAACTGCGTGTCGCTTCCGAGCAGGACATCGAAAATGCGTTGAACCGTTATTACGGCGGCGGTGGTGGCGGCTCTGGTGCTCCCCGCAGCAACGCCGAAATGGATGCGGTCATCCAGGAAGCGACCGAGAGCGAAGTCGCGATCCAGTTGCCGACCGATGATGCGAATGAAGCTGTCGATGCCGACGCGCCGCTCATCAAGCTCGTCAACCAAATCATCATTGACGCGTTCAAGATGCGCGCGTCTGACATTCACCTCGAACCTTTGGCCAAGCGTTTCCGTTTGCGCTACCGCATTGACGGTGTGATGCAGGAAATGAAGAGCCCGCCCAAGCGCCTGCAACCTTCCATTATTGCGCGCTTGAAGATCCAGGCGAACATGTCCATTTCCGAACATCGCATTCCGCAGGACGGTCGTATTCAATCCAAAGTCGGAAACAAAGTCATCGACCTCCGTGTTTCCTGCCTGCCTACCAGCCATGGCGAAAGCATCGTCATGCGTATTTTGGACAAGGAAGGCCTGCGCCTGGGTCTGCCCGAACTCGGCTTCTTCACCGACGACCAGCAGAAGTTCGAGCGCATGATCGCCCTGCCCGACGGCATCCTGCTGGTGACCGGTCCCACCGGTTCCGGCAAAACGACTACGCTTTACTCCTGTCTACACTTTATTAACCGTCCCGATCGTAAAATTATCACTGTTGAGGACCCCGTCGAATATATCCTGGCGGGTATCAACCAGGTGCAAGTCAATGAAACCGTCGGCCTTAGTTTTGCCGGCGCGTTGCGCTCCATCCTGCGCCAGGCGCCCAACGTGGTGATGATTGGTGAAATTCGTGACATTGAAACCGCCAGTATTGCCATCAATGCGTCCCTCACTGGTCACTTGGTATTTTCCACCCTTCACACCAACGACGCTCCCGGCGCGGTCACCCGTCTCGTGGACATCGGCGTGAAACCATTCCTGGTCGCTTCCTCTACCCGCTGCCTCATGGCGCAACGTCTCGTCCGCAAAATTTGCAAAAAATGCGGCGCGCCGTTTACGCCACCGGAAAACGAGCTCCGCGCTTTGGGCATCACGCCCGAAATGTTGCAAACGGCCACCCCGCTAAAAGGAAAAGGTTGCGCCGATTGCTCCGGCACGGGTTGCCGTGGCCGTATGGGTATCTTCGAAATTTTTATCATCGACGACGAAGCGCGCAAATTGATTTACGACCAGGCGCCCGTCTCCGTCCTGCGCGCCCGCGCCCGCGAAATGGGCATGCGCACCCTGCGCGAAGACGGCATCCGCAAGGTCCTCGCCGGTATTACCACGGCCGAAGAAGTCATCCGCTCCACCGTTGGTGATGAAACCTAATCAAAAGAGCATGAACCAGGAAGCATTCAGCACCCCTCGCGTTAAATTTTCCTCCTTTCGTTTTTAAAGATTTATGTCCTATTCCATGTCAGATTTATTGCAGTTGAGCGTTTCTGAAGGAGCGTCCGACCTGCATATCCGCGTCAATACGCCCCCCGTTATCCGGGTGCACGGTATTTTGCACCGAGTGGAAGGCCCTTCGCTCAAGCCGGAGGACACCGAGGAATTGATGCGCAGCATCACTTCGGAAGAACACATTCAAAGCACCCGTGAACGTGGCGGCGCTGACTTTGGTTTTGCCTTCGGTGATGCGGCCCGTTTCCGTGTCAGCGTTTTTAAAGAAAAAGGCAACTTCGCCCTCGTGCTCCGGCAGATTCCCAGCAAGCTGCTCACCATGGAGCAAATCGGCATTCCGCCCAGCGTCAAAGAAATGCTCTACAAGCCCCGCGGTTTGGTTCTCGTGACCGGCCCCACCGGTTCCGGCAAGACGACGACGCTCGCCTCCATGCTCAATATCGTCAATGAAGAGCGCGACGAGGCCCACATCATCACCATCGAAGATCCCATCGAATATTATCACAAGCACAAGAAGGCGCTCGTGACCCAGCGCGAAATCGGTGTGGACGTCCCGAACTTCGCCGAAGGTTTGCGCCGCGCTTTGCGCCAGGACCCGGACATCATTCTCGTCGGTGAAATGCGCGACCTTGAAACCATCGAAGCCGCCATCACCGCCGCCGAAACGGGTCACTTGGTCTTCGGCACCCTGCACACCACCGGCGCCGCCAAAACGATTGATCGTATCACCAACGCCTTCCCGACCAACCAGCAGGAAATGGTGCGCATCCAGCTTTCCACCGTCATGCAGGCGGTCATTTCCCAGTTGCTCATTCCGCGGGTTGACAAACCGGGCCGCGTGGCCGTCTTTGAGATTATGATCAACACGCCCTCCATCGCCGCGCTGATTCGCGATAATAAAACGTTCCGTATCCAATCGGACATCCAGACCGGCGCCAAGTGGGGCATGGTGACGCTCGATTCATTTTTGATGGATAAATACCAGCAGGGCATGATTTCCCGCGAAGAAGTCATCACCAAGGCCCAGGACCCGACGACCATCCAGCAAAAATTGCAGGAACTCGAGCTGGCCCAGGCTGTCGCCCAGGGCGGCAAAAAAGCAAAATAACTGAACATGGCCGAAGAAATCTCAGACCCACTATTGGCGCTGGTTAAAGAAAACCAGTTGGTTGACGATTTGCAATACGAAGAAGTCGTTGCCGAGTTCAAACGCAGCGGCACGTCAGTCATCCAGCTCTTGCAGGACTTCGGCATTATGAACCTCGACGACATCCTGCAGGTCGAGGCCCATCACATCGGTTCCCAGGTCGTCTCCCTTCGCGATCGCGAGTTTGCCCCGGACCTGGTGAAAATCGTCCCGGCCAATGTCGCCCGCATGTATCAATGCGTGCCGGTTTCTGCGGACAACGGCAGCGTCCAAATCGCGCTGGCGGATCCTCTCGACCCGGCGCGTGCCGACGAAATCCAATTTGCCATTAAGCGCGAAGTCCAGATTGTCGTGGCTGACCCGGCTGAAGTTCAAAAAACCATTGAACGTCTTTACGGCACTGAAACTGAAGGTTTTTCCGAAATCCTCAAAGAGCTGGGTTCGGACGAAGAAATTGCGCGTGAAGCCGCTGAAGCCGCCGGCGGTGATGACAAGGCCGCCGAAGATGCCGCCAACGCCGCGCCGATCGTCAAGTTTGTGAACCTGGTCCTGTTCCAGGCCATTCAGGACCGCGCGAGCGATATTCACTTTGA
>Ga0206856_10247_pt1 | contig 17256 bp, 16 predicted proteins | sample Alteio_BWOrgCont_48_FD_152630 | JGI IMG/M metagenome (GOLD analysis project Ga0206856, IMG submission 152630) | Enriched cells from forest soil in Barre Woods Harvard Forest LTER site, Petersham, Massachusetts, United States -... | ecosystem: Environmental > Terrestrial > Soil > Temperate forest >...
AAACTTGGGATTCGTGTCGCCGAAGGGGGCCCCGTCGCGATCAACAATGGGTCGCGAGCGGACCGACCGCATTGCATCTATCGCGGATTTTGTATTCAGGGATGTAAGGTTGGGGCCAAGCAGAGCACGCTTATCAGTCACGTACCCAACGCGATTCGTTCCGGAGCGGAGATTCGATCCGACTCGATGGTTTCACGCGTGGTTGTCAAAGAAGGACGTGTGACGGGAGTCACGTACTTTGATGAGGACGGAGTCGAGCATTTTCAACGAGCAAAGTCTGTGATTGTTTCTGGATATGCGATCGAGACGCCACGCTTACTGCTCAACTCGGCATGTCCTGGTTTTGAGCAAGGGCTTGCGAATTCGAGTGGCACACTGGGGCGATATCTGATGGTTCAAGCGGGCAATGTGGTGCTGGGGCGTTTCGATGAGTTGATACGAATGTATAAGGGGCCGCCGGCTCATTCTCTGACGGAGGAGTTCTACGAAACGGATCGCGCGCGCGGATTCGTGCGAGGGTTTTCAATCCAAACGGTGGGTCCGTTGCCGATTGCATTTGCAAACCAAATGGTCGCTGCAAAAAAAGTGTGGGGGTGGGGACTGAGGCGTCTGATGATGGACTATAATCATTGGTCGCCGTTGGGATTTCTTGGTGAACTCCTTCCATGGTTTGATAATCGTGTGGAGCTGGCCGATCAGACCGATCGCTTCGGGCTTCGAGTGGCGAAGGTGACCTATCAGCTTTATGAAAACGATTCTCGGCTCATCGAATATGGCGTCAAGGTGACAGAAGAAGTATTGCGAGCTGCTGGCGCCAAGGAGGTCGTACAAGAACCACGTTATGCACATTTGGTTGGGGGAGCTCGAATGGGGGTAGATCCACGAACTTCAGTGGTGGACAAGTTTGGGGGAGCTCACGATGTTCCGAATCTTTTTATCTGCGATGGAAGTATTCTGCCGACGCAAGGCTCCGCTAACCCAGGCTTAACGATTCAAGCTCTTGCCGCTCGAACGGCCGATCATCTAATCGCACAAGTGGGGAATATATTTTCGGGTCGGCCGCGAGAAATGACGGAGCTGAAATGTCGCTATGATCTATCAACTCCAGAAACGCGCGGTGCCGGAATGCCGAGACTCCAGAGCAAGAGACCCATTCGAATTGGTTTTAAGTAAAGTATGACTGAGCACTCCTTTTGCACATCTTTTTGAAAAAAGAGGATGCCATGGAAGACGTAGCAGATCTTTATATGAGTACACTCAAGAGTGTTCGCTCCGGACGAGAATATCTGAATCCTCATGTGATTTCGCTTCTCACTGAACGAAAAAAAAGACGTTCTGGTGTCATCATAGGATTATCTGTTGGATTATCTGTTTTTGCGATCCTGGGGGCTACGGCAGTTGTATTGATGAAAGACTGGATGAAAAAATGACGACCGCAGCAGATGTTCTCATCGATACCCTTTGTGATTGGGGAGTAGAAATTATCTTCGGACTTCCAGGAGACGGTATTAACGGGATTATGGAGTCTCTGAGGAAGAGACAGGACAAGATCCGGTTTGTGCACGTTCGGCATGAAGAGTCTGCCGCATTCATGGCGTGTGCTTATGCAAAATATACCGGAAAACTCGGTGTTTGTCTCGCGACGTCTGGGCCCGGTGGCATTCATCTTTTAAATGGGCTTTATGACGCCAAACTCGACGGGCAGCCCGTTTTAGCCATCACCGGCGCACCTTTTCACGACTTGATTGGCTGTTTTACCCAGCAAGATGTGCCACTGGATAAACTTTTTATGGAACTTTGCGTTTTTAATGAAAAAGTGATGGGACCTTCGCACGTGGAAAACTTGGCGGAGCAGGCATGTCGTTCCGCTCTGTCGAGACGAGGTGTCGCTCATATTACTTTTCCAAACGATTTTCAAGATGAGGTAGTCTTAAGCGAAAGTCGCAGTTCGAGGAACGTCCCCCACCATAATTCGGATGAGTATTTTCGTTCAGATCGACTCCCTTCGGATGACGAGTTGAGGATCGCCGCAGATATTCTTTCGGCAGGAGAGAAAATCGTCATCCTTGCTGGCCGAGGAGCACTTCACTCGACGGATGAGCTTTTGAGCATCGCTGAATTGTTGAGCGCGCCGATTGTAAAGCCACTTTTGGGGAAGGGGGCTGTTCCGGACGACAGTATTTACTGTATTGGCGGGATCGGCCTGCTCGGAAGTCGCCCCGCTCAGGAGGCCATCGAAGAATGCGATACTCTTTTGATGGTGGGAACATCGTTTCCGTATATCGAATTCTACCCAAAACCTGGGCAAGCAAGAGCGATACAAATCGATACCGATCCGGAGAGAATTGGGAGCCGCTATCCCGTTCACTGCGGATTGGTGGGAGATAGCCAACGAACTCTCAGTCGATTGTTGCCGTATTTACGTAAAAAAAACGATAAGCGTTTTTTAGAAAAAGCTCAAGAATCTATGGTGGAGTGGTGGAGCTTAATGAAAGAGCAGGGCACCCAGTATTCTCATCCCATGAAACCGCAGGTCGTGGCTTGGGAGCTCGGCAAACAGCTCAAAAGTGATGCTGTCGTTTCTTGCGATTCTGGAACGATCACGACTTGGTACGCGCGGCACATCCCCGCAAAGAGGGGGCAAATGTTTTCCCTTTCGGGCAATCTAGCGACCATGGCCTGTGGGCTGCCGTACGCTATTGCTGCTCAAATCGCTTATCCAACGCGACAGAGTATTGCATTTGTAGGTGACGGTGGACTCTCGATGCTGATGGCGGAACTCTCTACTTGCGCAAAATATAAATTGCCCGTCAAAGTCATTGTTTTAAAAAATAATACTTTAGGCCAAATCAAGTGGGAGCAAATGGTTTTCCTCGGTAACCCGGAGTTTGGATGCGACTTAGAGCCGATTGATTTTGTGGCCGTGGCGAATGCTTGTGGTGTGAATGGATTTAGAGTCGAAGACAGTCGGGATTGCGGAAGTGTTATCGAGCAAGCTCTCGCATATCCGGGGCCTGCCTTGATTGAAGCCGTAGTGGATCCTTTGGAACCGCCTATGCCTCCCAAAATTAAACCCGGTCAGGCCATTAAATTCGCGGAGTCACTTGTTAAAGGTGAGGAGAATCGGGGCAAAATAGTACTTACAGTGACCCAGGACAAAGTCCGGGAGCTAATTTGAAAACACGACAAAGGGTTACGGTCGAAAATCTATCGGCTCGGGCATACACTATCCCTACGGATGCACCGGAGGCCGATGGAACCCTCGAATGGACGAGTACCACTCTGGTGATCGCCGAAGTTTCGGCGGGAGGAGTGAGCGGGATTGGTTACACTTACGCGGATGCAGTGGCTGCGACGCTGATTGAATCCGTACTTCGTGACGAGGTGGTCGGACGTAGTGCATGGGATATTGGATCTACTTGGCAGTCCATGTGTCGAAGTGTACGAAATTTGGGACGGCCTGGGATTGCGTCTCATGCGATTTCTGCGGTGGATACAGCGTTGTGGGATTTGAAGAGCAAGTTACTGGGCCTCCCTTTGATTGACCTATTGGGAAAATCACGGCCCTCCATTCCCGTCTACGGAAGCGGAGGTTTCACGTCGTATTCGATTCATCGATTGCAGAAGCAGCTATCTGAATGGGTGTCGATCGGTATTCCGCGCGTGAAGATGAAAGTGGGAGCAACGCCCTCTCAGGACGTAGCGCGAGTTCGCGCCGCCAGAGAAGTCATCGGTGATGCCGAGCTTTTTGTTGATGCAAACGGCGCGTATACACAAAAGGAAGCGCTGAGCTTGGCCGAAGAGTTTGATCGCTATGACGTGAAGTGGTTTGAGGAGCCCGTTTCATCCGACGATCTCGACGGTCTTCGGTTTATTCGTGAACATGCTCCGATCGGTATGGCAATTGCTGCCGGTGAATATGGATACGATCTTCGCTATTATCTTTCAATGCTCCGCTCGCACTCGGTGGATGTTCTTCAGGCGGATGCTACTCGATGCACAGGTGTGACGGGCTTTATGAAAACTGCGGCACTCTGCGAGGCTTGGTCTATTCCACTGTCGGCACATACGAGCCCGACTCTTCACGCGCATTTATGTTGTGCAGCTCAAACCGCTGTTCATGTGGAGTATTTTCATGATCACGTGAGGATCGAGCGGATGTTTTTTGACGGTGTTTTGGATCCTAAGGATGGGCGACTGACCCCCTCTCACGCCCGCCCGGGGCTCGGGATTGAGTTAAGAGAATCAGATTTAAAACAGTTTGCAGCTTAGCCGATTGGAGTTCTTCATCTATGCTTTCCGCTCGAGAATCCACGCGTCCTTGGGCCGATCTCTTCATAGAGAACTCTCGGGATTCTGAGTAGGCACATAAATAGCAAATTATTGTGTTGAATATGAAAAACTCTCCGATTCGTTATGCGGTGGTGGGGCTTGGCGACATTGCACAGGAAGCAGTGTTACCCGCCTTCAAAAGGTGTCGAAACTCGGAACTGACAGCTCTCGTCTCGGGAGATGTTAAAAAAAGAGATCGATTAGGATTGAAATATAAGGTTAAAAATGCATTTTCATATGAAGAATATACCGATTGTCTTAAAAGCGGGTTGATCGACGCGGTTTATATTGCATTACCCAATCATCTTCACCGAGAGTACACGGTTCGAGCCGCAGAATCTAAAATACATGTTCTTTGTGAAAAACCCATGGCCGTCACCGAGTCTGAATGTTTGGCAATGAATCGAGTCTGTCGCGAGAATGATGTGAAACTCATGATTGCTTATCGACTTCACTTTGAAAAGGCGAATTTGGAAGCTATTCGCTTTATTCATCAGAAAAAAAAGATCGGTGACCCTCGAATGTTTCAATCGATTCACTCGCAGGCGGCGAAAGCTCCCAATATTCGGATTCTTCCCATCTCAAAGGGCGGCGGGCCGACATACGATATGGGGATTTACGACATCAATGCTGCTCGATACCTTTTTAAAGACGAACCCATTTCAGTTTTTGCCGAGGCAATCATTGGGAGTCGAAAGCCTTTTATGGACACCGAAGAGACGATGAGCGTCGTCCTACGTTTTCCTCAAGATCGCCTTGCGTCTCTCATTTATAGTTTCGGGACGGTGAAGACGGATACTTTTCGAATGGTCGGTAGCAAAGGAGAAATTAGTCTAGATCCAGCCTATAACTACGTGGGTGGCAAGACGATGAGGCTGTCAGATGGAGAAAATAAAAAAATTATCAAATTCAAATCCAGTGATCACTTCGCCGCGGAGATTGACTATTTTTCCGAGTGTATTTTAAAAAATAGGACGCCAGAACCTTCAGGTGAAGAGGGGCTGGTCGATATTCAAATTATACAAGCGATCTTTGAATCGGTAAAAACACGAAGGCCAGTAGCACTAAAACTCAAGAAGAAGGAGCTGGCTGTTAGTCCTAATCAAGAGATCTTTCGTCCTGCGTTAAGAGTAGTTCCAAAACTTGTGGATGCTGAGAACCCTTCGAAGGAAAAAGCGTCTTAGTTTTTAAAAATTTGTAATCTGGCAATGAACGGATGTGAGCGCTTAGTGTTGCACGTTTATTGCACACGTCGGGGGCATTGATGGCGCGCGAACCACTATGCCTCTCCTTTTTAAACCGAAACATGATTTGATCTTAAGGCTAGTGCTCCTGGGTTTCGTGGGCCTTCTAGTCATGGGAGGAGTCATGGAAACCGCTCTTTACTGGTCTTCTTATGTCACGCACACGGACGTTGTCGAGTCTCAACCCATTCCTTTCAGTCATAAACATCATGTTGGAGAGCTCGGATTAGATTGTAGATATTGTCATAGCGTGGTCGAAAAATCAGCTTATCCGGGGATGCCATCGACACATACCTGTATGACGTGTCATTCGCAAATTTGGAAGACGAGCCCTATTCTCGCCCCTCTTCGAGAAAGCTACAGAACTAAGACGCCACTGATCTGGAACCGCGTTTATAGGCTTCCGGATTTTGTATATTTCAATCACAGCATTCATATTGCTAAAGGCATTGAGTGTGCAAGTTGCCATGGTCAGGTCGAGCAAATGCCACTCACTCGGAAGCATCAGGCTTTCTATATGCGACAGTGCCTTGATTGTCATCGCGACCCACAAAGGCATCTGGGAGCGAAACTCATGGATTGTTCGACATGCCACAGATGAATTCAATATTTCAGGATCCGCTAAGCCGTCGGCATTTTATTCAGATCATGGGGGCGTCTTTTGCCCTGGCAGGATTGGGTTCGGCCTGCGTTCGAGCCCCCTATGAGAAGATTGTCGCTTATGTCGACTCGCCCGAAGATCAAATACCGGGAGTCCCACGATATTTTGCATCGACCCTTACATTAGGAGGGTTTGCTCAGGGCGTGATTGTGGAGACCCATGAAGGTCGCCCGACCAAAGTCGATGGTAACCCTGATCATCCAGCGAATTTTGGGTCCTCGGATCCCTATATTCAGGCTTCGGTTCTTTCACTTTATGATCCAGACCGATCGCAGAGCGTGAAAAAAAATGGGGAGATCCGGTCGTGGGATGATTTCATTTTGGAAATGCAAAATGAAAAAAGAACTTGGAATCAGACTGATGGTGAGGGCGTTTGCTTTTTAACGGAGGTCCTGACTTCTCCAACGCTCATTGAACAAATTAATAAATTTATTCGACTATTTCCGAAATCGAACTGGTATCAATTTAGTCCTGTTGATCGAAAAAATATTTATGAGGGCACCAATCTCGCTTTTGGAAGAACTCTGAGTCCGATCTATCATCTTCAGCAGGCCCGCGTGATTTTGAGCCTCGATGGTGCTTTTATGGACGAAGGTCCTGCTCGATTGGCTCATATTCGGCAGTTTACGAATGCTCGAAGAGTTCGTACGGGATCCAAGGTCATGAATCGCCTTTACATGGTTGAGGGAACTCCCAGTCTCACGGGAGCGACGGCGGATCATCGGTTACGTCTCAATCCTTCTGAGATGGAGGCCTTTGCGTGCGCCCTAGCACGCAAAATCGGCATCACGGAATCTGAATCTTCCGGGGAGTCAAAGTTTTCAGACGATATCAAGAAGTGGATTGGGATCGTCGCTCATGATCTGAAGGAGCATGCCGGTCGGTGTCTCGTTGTTTGTGGAGATAGACAGACCCCTGCACTTCATGCGCTCACTCATCATATAAACTCGGCTCTTGGAAACTTTGATAAAACGGTTAGTTGGATTCAGCCGGTCGAGTCTCAAGCGAAAGACGTTTCGAGTTTGGTGGATCAGATCAATTCGCGAGGTGTGAACACGGTTTTTATCTTGGGCGGAAACCCAGTCTATTGCGCACCCGCCGATATAGATTTGAAAACTGCGCTTCTCAAGGTCAAAAATAGAATTCGTCTCTCCGAATATCCGGATGAAACGGCAGAAATTTGTCAGTGGCGGTTGCCCGAGACGCATGCTTTGGAGGCCTGGAGCGATGCGCTCGCTTTTGACGGAACTGCAAGCATTGCGCAGCCGGCCTGCGCGCCTTTTTATGAAGGGAAGTCCGCCATTGAATTCATCTCGCTTCTTTCATCTCAGGGGGGGGCGTCGTCTCACGGGTTGGTTCGTGATTATTGGAAAAATCGACTGAAACTTAGCCCATTTGAAGAAAAATGGAATCAGATTCTTCGTGACGGCGTGATCCCTCAAACCCGAGCCTCTGCACAGCGTCCGGTCTTGAAAAGAAACTTACCGGCCGTCAGTTCCGCGATACCGAATGATTTGGAGATTATTTTTAAGGAAGATTCAAATGTTTATGATGGGCGCTTTTCGAACAATGGTTGGTTGCAGGAGCTCCCTCGACCCATTACAAAGTTGACATGGACAAATGCCGTTTTAATCTCAGCCGAGACCGCGAAAAAAAACTCGTTAGAGAACGATGACGAAGTCGAGTTGAGTGTCCAAGACCGTTCCGTGAGGGGATCGGTTATTATCGTTCCAGGTCAATCCGAGAATCTAATCACCGTACATTTGGGGTATGGCCGTACTCAAGCGGGACGAGTAGGAAACCGGCTGGGTTTTAACGCCTACACAATTCGGCGATCATCGGAGTCCTATTTTTCGTCGGTTCAAATGCTGAAGACTGGGCGGAAGAGGCCGATATTTACGGCTCAACATCACTTCGATATGGATAGCACGAAGGGTCGGGATCTCATTTTATATGGAGATCTGGATCAGTTTAAACAGAACTCGGAAAAAGTAGTTCGAACAAGAAAAGAACAAGAAAGCCTAGTTCCCGCCCGCCCCTACACGGGAGCGAAGTGGGGGATGTCCATCGATTTGAATACCTGCATCGGGTGCAATGCATGCATGATTGCTTGCCAGTCCGAAAATAATATTCCGATCGTTGGCCAGGATGAGGTGGCTCGAGGCCGCTCGATGCACTGGATTCGCGTGGATCGGTACTATCGCGGCGATTCGGGCTCTCCTCAGTTTTTTTTCCAGCCGATCCCTTGCATGCATTGTGAAAATGCTCCTTGCGAGGAGGTTTGCCCAACGGCCGCCACTAGTCACAGCAGCGAAGGGTTGAATCAAATGACCTACAATCGATGCGTGGGTACTCGATTTTGTTCAAACAACTGTCCGTATAAGGTGAGACGGTTCAATTTTTTCCAGTACTCCGACATGAAAGACTCTCTCTCGCGCATGTCAAAAAATCCCGATGTCACAGTTCGAAGTCGCGGCGTGATGGAAAAGTGCACTTATTGCGTTCAAAGAATTCGAGAAGTGCAAATTCGTGCCGAAGTCGAGAGTCGGGAGGTTCGCGACGGAGAAATTATCACCGCCTGTCAGGCTTCTTGTCCCGCCCAGGCCATTGTTTTTGGTGACATGAACGATCCGCGGAGCGAGGTATCGAAACTAAAAGCTGAGGCACTCGACTACGGGATTCTCGAGGAGTTGGGAACGAGACCCCGAACTACCTACCTAGCAAAGCTATACAACCCCCTTCCGGCGCTGCGAGATTTGGAGTCGGGCGGTGGCTGAACACACTTATGCATCCGTTACGGAAAAAATATCGGGGGATGTTCTCTCTCGACCTATTCAAAGACTGTGGATGGTCGGAGCCATTTGCGGATTTATTTTAATTAATTTGTTATTGTTCTCTGTTTCATGGCTTTTTTTCCGAGGTATCGGGATTTGGGGGGTGAACGTCCCCGTCGCCTGGGGTTTTGCGATTACCAATTTTGTTTGGTGGATCGGGATCGGACACGCCGGAACTTTTATTTCCGCTTTTCTGTACTTAATGCATCAGCAGTGGCGTGGCTCGATCAATCGGTTCGCTGAGGCGATGACTTTGTTTGCCGTGGCGTGTGCCGGGCTATTTCCGCTTCTTCATTTGGGGCGTCCATGGTTTTTTTATTGGCTTCTTCCCTATCCCGACACGATGGGGTTGTGGCCACAGTTTAGATCACCTTTGGTTTGGGACGTTTTCGCAGTTTCCACTTATCTCACAGTGTCCCTTCTTTTTTGGTACGTCGGTTTGATCCCTGATCTCGCCTCCCTTCGCGACGAGGCAAGGAAGCCATGGCAGAAGGTTTTTTACGGTGTTCTGTGCTTGGGATGGAGGGGATCGGCCGGGCACTGGTCCCGGTATCAAAGTCTCTACATGATTCTGGCAGGTCTTGCGACTCCACTGGTGGTATCGGTTCACAGTGTCGTGAGTATGGATTTTTCGGTAGCGGTCGTACCCGGGTGGCACTCGACGATCTTCCCTCCATTTTTTGTGGCGGGTGCTATTTTCTCCGGTTTCGCTATGGTTTTAACAATTGGTATTCCACTTCGAAAGTATTTTGATCTCGAAGATTTCATCACGATTCATCATTTGGAAAATTGCGCCAAGTTACTATTGGTGACGGGTTGGATTGTCATCTACAGCTACGCTATGGAAGATTTTATGGCGTGGTACAGCGGTGATATTTTCGATCGCTATATTCAGATCAATCGGGCGTTTGGGGATTATAGCCCAGCTTTTTGGTTGCTGATGACGTGCAATGTCCTCACCCCTCAGCTTTTGTGGTTTAAAAAAGTGAGAACTCACGTCGGGGCTCTCTTTATCATCTCTTTGTTCATTCAATTGGGGATGTGGACTGAGCGCTATGTGATCATCGTGACGAGCCTTCATCGAGATTTTATGCCGTCAGCGTGGTTTAAGTATCATGGTAGTTTTTGGGATTGGTCTACGCTTGTGGGGTCGATTGGGCTGTTCATCTTTTTGTTTATCCTATTTGTTAGAATTCTCCCGTCAGTTGCGATCTCGGAGCTCAGAGAGCTGCTTCACAAGAGTAGGAGGGAAGAGTTCAAATGATTTATGGAGTGTTGGCAGGCTTCGAAACGCCTGAAGATCTATTAAGAGCGATAAAAAAAATTAGGGAATCCAGATTTACTCTTTTCGATGCATACACGCCGTTTCCGATCGAAGGTTTGGATGAGGCACTAGGAATTCCGGAAAACCGCGTGGGTTTGGTAGCGTTAGGAGGAGGAGCATGTGGAGCGACGTTAGGGTTCGGAATGCAATGGTATGCGAACGTCGTTGCTTATCCGATGAACATAGCCGGAAAGCCTGATTTCAGTTGGCCCGCTTTTATTCCGGTCACTTTTGAGCTGACTATTTTAACGGCGGCTTTGTTTGGTGCGCTGGGCATGCTTGTTATGAACGGGTTGCCTCGCCTTTATCACCCGATTTTCGCGGTAGCAGAGTTTAGGCGTGCTTCTAAAGATCGGTTTTTTATATGCATTGAGGCGGCAGATCCTCTTTTCGATGTTTTTCGAGTCAGATCATTTTTGGAATCGTTAGGAGCGATGGACGTTCGGGAGGTCGCTTTTGAAACGGAGTGATTTTTTTAGGCAGGAGACTAAGAATGTTACGATTTTATCTCTCGCCGTACTCGTATCATCGGCTTGCGAGCCAGCAATGAATCACGAGGGCAGGCTTCATGCTGATTCGATGCTTCAAAACTCTGTGCCTTCCGTCTCCTCCGTAGATGATACGGTCGATCGATCATGGAGTCCAAAAAGTACTCGCCTCGTCCGAAACAAATTGACCCTCAAGCACGGTCAAAATCGTTTCAATATTTACTGTACGCCTTGTCATGGGGACGACGGCGCCGGGAATGGCATGATTGTTCAACATGGCTTTTTGAACCCCCCTTCTTTTCATAGCGAAGAGGTGAGGCGAAAGTCGGATGATTTTTACTTTGGGGTGATCTCCAACGGATACGGAGCGATGTTTAGTTATGCTGACCGGTTGAGTGTGAACGATCGCTGGGCCGTGATCGACTATATTCGAGCTCTTCAACTCAGTCAGAATATTCGCTGGAGTGATCTAACAGAAAAAGAGCGTCGTCACCTGACTGAAGCGAAGACGGGAGGAAAAAGATGACCCTTTTTTTTCAGTCCTATCTTTTTAGTTTTATTTTTTGGTCGAGTTTTCCATTCGGAGCCCTTGCTCTTCTCATGATTTATCAGCTGACCGCAGGGGAGTGGGGTGATGCAATTGCTCCGGCACTGATTGCTTTGACTCGAACGCTCTACGGGACTGCGGTTCTTTTTATCCCACTCGGGTGGGGAGTGGAGAGCATTTACAGTTGGGCCAACCCCGCTCGGATTTTGACGACACAATTGAGTCCGAATATCACTTTTCTCAATCCTTTCGCATTTAGGATGAGAAGCGTTGTTTATTATGTGATTTTCGGTTTGCTGTCCTACTTTATCCTTCGCTGGAGTGAGAAGCTATTGCGGGACCCTGAGGATCAGGCTACGCGATCCAAAATCAAAGCGCTGGCCGCCGCGGGTCTAATTTTATTCGCTTTTACCATTTCTTTTGCGTCGATCGATTGGTTGATGTCGCTTGAGCCTACTTGGTCATCTACCGTATTTGGAATGGTCTATGCTGCTGCTCAAGTGCTCGGAGCGCTTTCTTTCGTTTTACTGATACTCCCGACCGTAAACGACAATGTGTCACCTAAGGCGCTCAATGATCTTGGTAATTTGTTATTTGCCGTGATTATGTTCTGGGCCTACGTTTCTTTTTTGCAATATCTCATTATTTGGTCGGGAAATATTCCGAAAGAATCGACGTGGTTCAATCACCGTAGTCGTGGCGGATGGCAATATCTAATTTTAATCATCGCTTTGTTTCAGTTTTCGGCTCCTTTTTTGCTTCTTCTGTTTAAAAAGATTAAAAGAAACCCCAGGCCTCTAAGTCTAGTCGCTCTTCTAATACTATTGGTCCGAGTCATTGACGTGCTTTGGTTTGTTATGCCGTCTTTTTATCCAAAAAAAGTAGAGTTGTTTTCCCAATTGATTACGTCCTTTTTTGCAGTGGGGGGCGTTTGGTGCGCTCTTTTCGCCTGGAGTCTCAAGATGACTAAAAAGAATATCGAGCTGAATCATGCCTAATTGGAAGGCCGGATTCGAACCGCGGGATGTAAATGTCAGGCTGATTGTTTTGGCCGGGTTGGGGATACTCGGTGTTGGAGTTCTCATTCAAGCGGTTCTAGCGTCGGCTTTTCTATTTTTGAGCCATGCGAGGGCGCTGCACGGTCAAAATATTGGAGTTCCACCGTCCGAGTTCCGCGAGGGACGTCATCCTCGAGCTCGCCTGACGGAGTATCGACGCAAGATGCGGCGTGAATTGAGTACTTTTGGATGGGCAGATAGGAAAAATGGAAAAGTTAGGATTCCGATCGATCAAGCCATGGAAAAATTCGCCCATGATCAGTAATTCGTCGTTGCTAGCTTTGCTTCCTACTCAAGCATCTACACTGGCGTCTGATGTGGATCTCATTACGATTGCCTTAGTGCTCCTCTGTGGTGCGGTTACTTTCGGTCTAATGAGCGCGATTGCTTTTTTCGTCGTTCGATACCGAGAAGGATCCGTTGTTGATAGAAGTCCAGTACGGGGTGTCGAACTGAAGCTTGAGATTTTTTGGTCCACTGTACCGTTATTGATTTTTATTTGTCTTTTTGTTTGGGGGGCAGAACGGTATTTGGAGATGCATTCAGTCCCTGCTGGGGCGAGTGAGATTTATGTCACTGCCAAGCAGTGGATGTGGAAGTTTCAACACGCCAATGGAACCCAGGAGCTCGGGGAGCTTCATGTCCCGCTCGGAAGACCGATAAAACTCGTGATGATCTCTCAGGACGTCATTCACAGTTTTTATGTGCCGGCGTTTCGGATGAAGCAGGACGTTTTGCCGGATCGTTATACGTACACATGGTTTCAGGCGACGAAACCTGGAAAGTATCGACTTTTTTGTACTCAGTTCTGTGGGACTGAGCACGCAGCTATGGGTGGAGATATTATTGTGTTACCGGAAGCTGAGTTTCAACAATGGGCGTCGATTGGAGTTTCTCAAGTTTCTCTGCGTGGAAGCGGTGACTACGTCAAACAAGGTCAAACCGTTTTCGAGCGACATGGATGCATCAGCTGTCACGGCTCAGACTCCGTGGTTCGAGCTCCTTCTTTGAATGGCTTGTATGGAAGTCGGGTTTTTTTGGACAATGGAGACAGTTTGGTTGCTGACGAGAATTACATTCGAGAGTCGGTATTAGAGCCGGAAGTCAAGATTGTGAAGGGGTATGAAAATATTATGCCCTCTTTTCGAGGGCAAATCAGCGAGGAGGAGATGGTCAGTTTGGTCGAGTACTTAAAATATTCTAAAACTATGTCCATAAAATCAATGGAAAAGGAAAGGGGAGGTCGCGAGTGAGGTCCTCTCATGATTATCTCAATTCTGATGTCACAATTCGATCATGGCTTTGCACTCGGGATCATAAAAGAATTGCGCTGCTTTATTTAATTTCTATCACTTTATTTTTTTTCATTGGTGGAGCAGCGGCAGCGATCATTCGACTCAATCTCATGACGCCCTCTGGGGGATTGGTGAGTGCCGAAACATACAATCGTTTATTTACCATGCATGGGGTGATCATGGTTTGGTTTTTTCTTATCCCTTCTATCCCCACCGTCCTTGGAAACTTTCTAGTTCCACTCATGATCGGGGCGAAGGATCTTGCATTCCCTAGGCTCAATCTATTGAGCTGGTACATTTACATTTTGGGAGGGAGTTTCACGTTTGCGGCTATTGTCGCGGGTGGAGTAGACACGGGGTGGACCTTCTATACGCCGTACAGTACCGCTTTTTCGAGTTCGTTTGTGCTCCTGACCGCGGCCGGAGTTTTTATCACCGGGTTTTCGTCGATATTAACAGGACTCAACTTTATTGTGACGATTCATCGAATGAGAGCCCCTGGGCTAACCTGGTTTAGACTTCCTATCTTTATTTGGAGCATGTGGGCGACGAGTGTGATTATGGTGCTTGCGACGCCGGTGTTGGCGATCACCCTTCTACTGATGGCGGTGGAGCGTGTCTTTAAAGTCGGCATTTTCGATCCGGCCTTGGGAGGCGATCCGCTGTTGTTTCAGCATTTGTTTTGGTTTTATTCTCACCCGGCGGTTTACATCATGATTTTGCCAGGGATGGGAGTGGTGAGTGAGATTATTTGTTGTTTTGCCCGAAAGCGCATTTTTGGATATGCATTTGTGGCCCTGTCGAGTGTTGCTATTGCCGTGATCGGTTTCTTTGTCTGGGGACACCATATGTTTGTGAGCGGACAGTCGGCTTATGCTGGAGTCGTTTTTTCGTTCTTAAGTTTTTTGGTGTCGGTGCCATCTGCCATTAAGGTTTTTAATTGGACTGCAACTCTTTATAAAGGAAACATTCAACTGCGTACGCCCATGGTTTATGCATTGGGGTTTATAGGGCTATTTACGGTGGGCGGACTGACTGGGTTATTTTTGGCCGTTCTTGCGGTCGATGTTCACGTGCACGATACTTATTTTGTCATCGCCCATTTTCATTTTATCATGGTAGGCGGCATGGTTTCGGCCTATTTAGGAGGCATTCATTTTTGGTGGCCGAAAATAACGGGCAAGATCTATCCGGAAAAATGGGGAATCGCTGCAGCCCTTCTTCTTTTTTTCGGATTTAATCTCACTTTTTTTCCGCAGTTTATCTTGGGATATCTTGGGATGCCTCGTCGTTATCATAGTTATCCTCCGGAGTTTCAAATCTATCATGTGATGTCTACTCTCGGTTCGAGTATTTTGGGATTGGGGTATCTACTCCCTTTTAGCTATCTTCTGTGGTCGTTGAGATTTGGCAAAGACGCGGGCCCCAATGACTGGAACGCGAGTGGGTTGGAGTGGAAGACGTCTTCACCTCCACCTCCCCATAATTTCGAATCGACTCCGCTTGTAACTCAGGAGGCCTATGATTATGGGAAGTCCTCTTAATGCTGGTGTCCAGCCACAGGAGCAATTCAAGTCAATCGAGCAGCAGCATGAAGCTGCTACCCAGGGAATGTGGATCTTTTTAGCGACCGAAATTCTTTTTTTTGGCGGTATTTTTTTGGCCTATTTTATATATCGGCGCTCCTATTCGATTGGATTTGAACGTATGTCAGAGATGCTTGATAGTTTTTTGGGAACTTTAAATACGGCCATCCTACTGACAAGTAGTCTGACCATGGCTCTTTCAGTTCGTGCGGTTCAGTTGGAAAAGAAGGGTTCTTTGATTTTATTTCTCGTTTTGACGTTGATCTTCGGGGTGGCGTTTTTAACTATCAAAGGTTTTGAGTACTCTGAGGACTTCAAAAATAAACTGGTACTGGGGCCATCCTTTCCGTTTCATGGCCTCGAAGCAGTGCATATGGAAATGTTTTTATTGATCTATTACGTGATGACCTTAATTCATGCTGTTCATCTATTGGTTGGGATTTGTCTAGTGAGTTTGATGGTTGTAAAAACGGTGAGAAGTCGTTGTTTACCAGCTCTATATTCTCCTATTGAAGTAATAGGGCTTTATTGGCATTTCGTTGATGTAGTTTGGTTATTTTTGTATCCACTTCTTTATTTGGCGGGGAGGCCTCACATATGACTCATCCCTCGGGTGTTCGTGGATTCATTTTTATTTATCTAGCTTTGCTCGCTCTTCTCGCTTTGACGTTTGGTGTTTCATTTTTTAATTTGTCCGGATCCTGGGGGCTTATTTTAAATCTCTCTATTTCATTTCTAAAAGCAATTCTGATCGGGCTGTTTTTTATGCATCTCAATAGAAGTCCTGGTTTAACTCGGGTTTTTGCTGCGGCTGGATTCTGTTGGTTGGCCGTTTTGCTTTCACTCGCTTTGACGGACTACGTATCTCGTGGATGGATCGCATTGCCCGGGCGTTGGCCGTGACTGATTTTTTATTTAGTACGGTGGCGTAGGGGGTTCGCTTGGAGGCTCTTCAGGAGGAACTACGTTGGGAGAAGAATCGGGGGGAATCTCAGGAGTAGTCTTTTGCGGCTCGACCTCGGGAGGTTTGGGGGGACTGACTTCCTCTCCCTGGTTCTGAATTGGCGTCTTGAGTTTCGTCGGATGCTTGAGCGCTCGCGGAGTCTTACGGCCAATGGAGCGCCTCGGTTGGCAGTGGATTCTCATGACTGCAACGCTTCAAGAATCAAACCACCGCGTCTGGTGTATGTGACCGTTGTGCAGCGGGCGGGCTAGTGTCTCGCTACGGCTCTCATCGAGACTTCAGAAACCTCAAATAGAATGCCGAGAACACCATAACAATCCCAATATTTGCGATTAGCCGCTCCCAGAACTGGTTCCTGAAGAACAGGACGTCCACGCCGACCACGACGGCTACTAGTGCGAGTATATAAAGCACGACTGTTACCTTGGGTTCCATGTGATTATTCCCTCCACCCGTTTTTCAAAAGGCCAAACAACGCTTTCAGCGTCGCTTTTGGCTGAGTCGCTCCAACAGACCGATGAAACGCATCTAGCACAAACCGTGCGATAGCTGCAGCTTGCGTTTGGCTCATCTTGGTTTTGCTTTCTTTCTTTAGGGCCGATGCCAGTACTTTCTCATGTCGCAACCACATGCTCTCTTCAAAAAGTTTCAATTCCGGTGTTTCATTCACCATTTTTAGAAATGCCTTCGCATCTTTTTTGTGTATGACATGGATCTCATCTAGCTCTCGGAGCCCCATTCCGAGAAGCGCATCACAAATGGTCTGGCGTTTTTTTCGTCCCGTAACGGTGTTGAGCAGTAAAGATTCTCTTTCTGCATCCTCGTCAAAGACCAGAGTTTCTTTAGTAGGAAAATACTTAAATAAAGTAGGTACAGACACATTTGCAAGTCTGGCGATTTCCGCAGTGGTCACTGAGTCGTAA
>Ga0206856_10248_pt1 | contig 17176 bp, 14 predicted proteins | sample Alteio_BWOrgCont_48_FD_152630 | JGI IMG/M metagenome (GOLD analysis project Ga0206856, IMG submission 152630) | Enriched cells from forest soil in Barre Woods Harvard Forest LTER site, Petersham, Massachusetts, United States -... | ecosystem: Environmental > Terrestrial > Soil > Temperate forest >...
TCACAAGCGCTCGATGCAATTATGAATGCATTATCTCAAGCAATTTATCAAAAATCTTTGATTTCCCTCCTTGAACAATTCCTCCAAAAATATGAACCAACCGAGCTTGCACTTAAAAAAGAAATGGAATCAGCCCAAAGCAAACGAAAAGAAGAACAACGAACTGCCGCACAGCTCAAACCATCAATAACTTCTGGAACATTTTCAACTCCACTTGAATATGGTGCCGCGGCTCCTTACCCAGCAGATACCGGTGCACCGGCCGGCTACTACCCCGGCTATCAGGATTATCAACCATACACACCCGAACAATATAGCACTCCAGAAAAGCCCCGTGATGAGCAAAAAACAAGCTCAAAAGGCTCAAAGGCACCACGCAAAGAAGAAAAAAAAGAGGACAAAGGCAAAAAAACAAAAAAACAAAGCGCTGAAGAAAAAGAGTCCTCAGCGGCAAAAAAAAGAACCGCTGAAGAGAAAAAAGCCCATGCTGAAAAAGCACGCACAGAACAAAAAACAATCGCATCAATTGAAGAAACCATACAACTCCTCAATAAACAATTAGCCCCCATACAAGCCCTGTGTCAACAAGAATCTCACGCAAAAATAATTGCCGATTTTAATGAAAAAATTGGTGACGAAAAAGCACCGGAAAAAATTAAAAAGATCTTTGATGAAAACGCAGAACAAATTGCTCAACTCAAAGCACTTGTCAGCGAAAAACAACTTGCAGAAATCGTACAGTCCACTGAACAACTATTAAAACTGTTATCATCAATAACTATCGACTCAAAAACATTACATTCAATTTTCCAACACCTACAAGAGAACAACGCACAAGCAATACGCTTAATCTATATCTTATCTACCCATGACTATGTTACCGCATCAAGCAAACCCACTGAATACCGCACATTTACCCCAGCGGGAAAAATCAGACATAATTTAGAAACTCTTTTTAAAGGGGTTGCGTCGGCAGCGCAAGCCGCAGAAGAGCGTGAAAAAAAAGAAAAATCCACAGGGCAAGAAGAACGCAAGCTAACGCAACAATCAATTGACCAACTTATAAAACAATTCGATGAACAACTCACACCTGTACAAAAGGAGTGCGAGGCTCATAAACAAATCCTCAAGGCCATTCGAGATGCTATTGGACCTCTAACGGGAGAAATAAAAGACGAAGAACAAATTCGCATTCAAAAGATTTTCAATGAAAATCCTCAATTTAATTTACTTAAAAATCTTATATCAGAAGAAAAGCTCCTTGAGTTAACTCTGACAACTCAAAATCTCCTCGAGCAGATCCAGCAAGTTGATTCCATATCAACCGCAACAACGGATGATATCTGGGGGGTTCTTAGTCGCAACAGGACTGCAATTCTGCTAATACAGCTTTTAAATATACATGATGCAAGTAATTTTCCACGAACAAGCGCATCATACGCTTCCTTTAAACCATTCACCAAAATTATTCACAATATAGTGGGTATTCAGGAGCGTATTAGACAAGAGCCACCAGTTGAAAGAGCGCTTGAAGCCCCGCAACCCGCCGAAACTTCTCCTGAAACGAGCGAACAGGAAAAAATAGGAAAGTTTATTCACGACTGGACTAACGGGTTTTCTTACCAATTAGATCCAATACGATTCCTCATACTTGAAAACCAAGAAACATTACTGCCCATTTTTGAAGAAATAGACAAAGTCTCTAAACAAGAAATATCAAAAAAGAAAAAAAATACCGCTCAGGAAAAAATAATCAAAAAAAATAAAACGACATTATCCGAACTGGAAAGCAAACTCCGTCCAGAAGCAATACCAATGTTAATACGATCAACATCAGCATTCATTAAAGAGATTACATCAAAAAACATTGATGTCCGTCTTTTTAAGGGTGACTGGCAACGCTTCAATGTGCGTCCGGTAGATCGCGATATGATGGCATATTTTTATGTATGCACGCTCTTAAAGAATGATCAGTCATCGCAATACCAAAAGTTAATAGCTAATATACATACCATTAATAATCTGTTTAATAATCCACCGAAAGAAACCCCAGAAGAGTAGGCAAACCGATCCTTAATTTTTAAACCAAAAAAGAGCTGGATTTTACACCAGCTCTTTTTAATTAAACAGCATATATAATTATTATATTGATCAATGAATGAACCCCGCACACAGCTTTCTCCTTCGCCGAGGCTTCGGGTGGGTTGACGACCGAATGGTTATTCAATCGTGGATCCAGGAGCAAGAGGCCACTTTTAATGGGCAGCCATTTTTTTACTTGGCTTCCAGCGTTTTAACAACTCTTTGCATAATACCTCTTTTGGGTTAGACCCTCGAATGTTTTGTGCTGCTGCAGTTGCTTTTGCAATAGAAATTTTCATTGCCGATTGGTCAGCACAGTGTGCTCGGTCTATTTTATCAATCATCGGCACTAAGGCACGCTGTGTTACTTGCTGGGTATCTTGCTCATGTTTAATTTCATAGACCAGCGCTTCAATCAATGAAAAAAAATCAACAATGCTCCCTTTTAACGGATGTAAATCGTGCTGATTATTTTTAATGCGGGCAACTCGTTCAAGCTCTCCCTGCAAACCATTAGAGAGTGCATATGCAAGAAGATCTTTTAATGCCTCTTGTTCATGCTCCAAAAACCATTGCAAGATTTGCAACAACTCATATGAAACCATAAAATGGTCTTCATCAAAACTTATTCGTGACATATGAACAACCCCCTCTCATATACTAATATTTTGATAGTTATCGTCCCACACCACTCTGCCATAACATACGCAATTTCTCGACACGCTTTTCAACCGGCGGATGCGTTAAAAAAAGCTCAAAAAAACCATTTGATTTTAAAAATGGGTGTACAATAAATAAACTTGCGGTACTCATTGCAGTTGCATCATCTGTTTGAAAATGCGCTGATTGCGTACTGGTATGTAATTTTTCCAAGGCAGCTGCGAGCGCAAGTGGATCTTGGCATGCATGCGCACCCGTTTCATCAGCCAAATACTCGCGAGAACGTGAAATACTTAATTGTATGATCATGGCTGCAAGCGGCATAAGAACTGCCACGATAACCATTCCTAAAATACTTCCATAACTCGACGATGATTTTTTATTTGACGAAGAACCACGCACCGCCCCCCAAAACAAATAATGCCGGGCCATTGAAGCAACGTATCCCAGTGCGGTTGCAAAAACCGCCGCAACACTCGTTACTAAAACATCACGGTTATAAATGTGTGACATTTCATGTGCAAGCACGCCACGTAATTCACGTACGTCTAAAATGCGCAAAATGCCTGTCGTGAGCACAATAGAACTATTTTCAGGGTTTCTTCCGGTCGCAAACGCATTCGCTACCGGTGTATGTATAATCCATAACCGCGGCATAGGTAAACCCATCACCGAAGATAACTCTTCCACTATTTGGTTAACAAAGGCATAATCAAACTTATCAAGCGATTGCGCCCCATATAACGCAAGCACAATACGATCTGAATAAAAATAGGCCACACCCTGCATCACAATGGCCATTAATAATGCAAGTGCCATGCCAACACCGCCCCCACAAAACCACCCGACAGCCATAAATAAGCCGCCAAGCACTGATAGAAGCACACAGGTTTTAATCTTATTTTTCCACATAAATTTTTCTTCCTTGGTTCACCGCTTTTTTAGCTGAAGGCTTTATTTCTACCATCCGCTGTGCAGCGTCCTTAACCACCGACTGGCCATACTCAACTTCTTCTTGCAATTCTTTATTGGTTTCTTTAAACAAATCATTAATTTTCATTTGTAATTTATCTATTTTCTTTTGGAGCCGCAATACCGCTTCAACACCAGCTAAATTAATGCCAACTTTATGCGTAAGATAAATAATTTCTTCTAACCGATTTACATCTTCTTCTGAGAAAAGCCGCGTATTGCCCTCTGAACGCTTTGGATGGATAAGCCCTTCTTTTTCATACAAGCGAATGGTCTGTTGATGAACAGAAAACATTTTTGCTACCGCAGAAATCGAAAAATATGCCTTTTTTCTTTTCATAGTACCTAACCACAGTCAATACAAATGAACACCTTTGTAGTATACCATATAATTATCAAAACGCCTCACGCTACCCACACAATAAGATACCAGGTGTGGCAGTATTTTGGATAGCTTTTCTCTCTTTTTTACTGCGACAAAACATATCCTGGAAGCATTTACACGAAAGTCTTGTATACCATTGCCCATAATTATTAAACTCCAGGGGCTCTCTCAGGCCAACCATGGTAGGAAAATGCTCTGTATCAACCAATACAATGAGACCTGTCCCTGTTTCTATCATAAAATTATCAATATGTGGATCAACGCGCACCCCTAAAAACCGAGAAAGCCGCATCGCCAAGCGTCTATTTGCCTTATTTAACAACCTGAGTGAGCGGTCAGCCTCGATGGCGTCGCAGATCAAAGCATACACTGAGGGCAAAACGGCGACTCTTTCAGAGCTTTCACCTATATTTTTACCCGTAAGCCTAAAAAACCGTGCCTGACGTGGCCGCCAAAACCATTTCCTTGGAATATCAATTTTCCCTGCCCATTCAGGGCTTAAGTCAATATTTAACCGTATCGCCTCCGCATTTTTTACCCGTGAAAAACCAGATAAATACCTATTTATCCCCCCTCCCATCATAAAAAAAATGCTGGGCTCAAAGCCCTTTGAAAAAGGCTTCACAAAACTTTTAGGGGTTTCCATAAACAATTTAACGACAAATGGATATTTTTTAAATTTAAGCACAATGAGACCCGAGTGAGTTTTAGGATTATAATCACGCTGCTTAAGTACAATAAAATGTTCAAACTCTTGTTTTCTTCTTTTTATCGATTGCAAAGTCACCACGAGATCTTCTATCAAGCTTTTCAGTTCAGCTCCCATCACCTTGCAATCCGGATGATTCCGAACTGCAACGGGACCATCAGGGAATAAATGTTCCTCGAAATATGCTTCCTCATATTGCTTGAACAAAGCACTTTCTTCAAACCATGCATGTCTCAAATGATATACTCGTTCTTTGGCGCTATCTATCCACTCAGTGGTTATTTCAGGCATACACTGATCGAGAGGACGCCAAACGCTTCGTTCACCAAACATACATGGCACATGTGTACCTATATAGAGTAAATAAAAAAATGTAATACGCACAAACTTCTTTCACTATTAAAACTATTTTTCCTCCAGTGTAGATAAAAAATAACAAAGCAGGCAAGAAAGTTGATTTTTTATTTTTTAGTCTGCTAAGATGATTGCGAGTATAATAAAAGTTATAAACCAAAGGTACCGCGATGGAAAAAAATAATGTTGCGTTGCAACGCCAAAATCTTCTTTTTCGGTTAAGCTGCCTACCCGAAAAAATTATATCCGCGCATGACCGAGACAATTTAATTGAATTTATTTTATATGAAATATGTCATCCTGAGTGCTTTAATTTTCAGCGCGCTGCATTTTTAATAGATAATCCTGATTTTAATTGCTTGAAAGGCATTGCAGGATTTTGCGCTCAAGAACACAGCACTTCAAGTAACATATGGGAATCACCTGAGCTTTTTTCACAAAACATGCAACAAGGTGATTTTAATAATTCTGTACGATCAATCCAACAGACAAGCTTACAAAAAATTAATCATTTGCAAGAATCGTTACCCCAAATATCACAACAACTCGCGCTTACCAATCCGTCATGGCATATTTTTACGGTTAAGCATGGCAATACCGGTATTTTACTATTTGAACAACCATCACAAGATATCCACCACGAACATGTACCCGCAGGAGCCGCGCTCCTTGCGCTCTGTCCTATTTGGTAAAAAGTAAATTGGTTATAGATCTTGCTCAACACACGCCAGGATAATACCTATCATACACAGGTGCCCGATCAAGGCAGAATTTCCATAACTTACAAAAGGAAGACCTATGCCCTTGGTAGGCATGAGTCCGGTGGCAACACATAAATTAATAAGGGTTTGCAAAGAAATAAGGCTTACAAACCCTAGTATAGTAAGCTGCGCAAATGTATGGACTCGGTACCAGGCAAGACGTATACCCCAATATAAAAATGATATAAATAAAAGAATTAATACAACCGCACCAATAAACCCTGTTTCTTCTGCAATAATAGAAAAAATAAAATCAGTATGTTGCATCGGTAAATAAAAAAATTTTTGTCGTGATTGCGCTATTCCTACGCCAGTCACCCCACCAGAACCGATTGCTATTAATGATTGAATAATCTGAAAACCGGCTCCTTGTGGATCTTTCCAAGGATTTAAAAAAGTGAGAATTCTATTAAACCGATACGGCGTCAAAAAAACCAATACCCCAACCAAGGGAATCAATGGTATAATGGTATACAATAAATAATGCATGCTCGAATGTATAATAAAAAATAGGATAAATGCAGTGACGCTCAGCGTTACCGCTTGACCAAAATCAGGCTGGAGTAACAACACTCCCGCAGCTATTGCGATAATTATCAAAAAAGGTAAGTATCCGTGTACAAATGAAGATAATTGAAACTTTTTTTTATCTAAGAAAAAAGCAATATATAATACAAAACTCACCTTGAGTAATTCACTCGGCTGAAAGCTTACTCCTGCAAGCGAAATCCATCGGCTGGAACCATGAATAGTCATCGCTATCCCCGGTACAAAAGTAAGTCCCATTAGTACCAACGAACCAATAAAACAAAGCGGTGATAATTTTTTTAAAAGAGGTAAGGGAAAAAATCTGCAAATAATAAAACAAATCATACCAAGAACAAAACCTATGGCATGTTTTTTAACAAAAAATTGTGCGGATCCACATTTTTCAAGTGCAAATATTGAACTCGATGAATAAATAAAAATAAAACCGCTAATAATTAATGCGGTAACCGTAAGCAAAAAAAAAGTTTTTGCTTGGCGATCTTTTTTTATAAGCTCCATTACCTTCCTTGTATATAGTGCTGTACCAACTGTATAAAACGCTCTCCCCGTTTTATATAATCTTCAAATAAATCGTAGCTTGCACCTGCTGGTGAAAAAAGAACATGGTCCCCTGGCCGCTGTATATGCATAACACATGCATTAAATGCTTCTTCTAACGTACCATAGGCTTGTGCGGCAATACCATACTCCTTGCACATATCTGCAAGGCTGTGCGCTTCTTTACCAAAACAAATAACAAACCGTACCAAACCAGATAATGCTTCAACCGATGGTCGTCTATCAACACCTTTACTCAACCCCCCTAAAAATAAAACTATCGGTTTTCCACTTAATTTTTTAACGGCCGCAAGCATCGACTGAAAAACTGTTGCCTTAGAATCATTATAAAAAAAAATACCTGCATGTTCTGCAATACATGCCAATCTATGCTCGGGAGGTGCTATCAATGCACTATACTGCGCAATTACCTGTGTTGGCATATTCATAAGATCAAGAATTGCTGCAACAATTAACCAATTAACCTGATACGAAGTGGAGGGAAGCGGTTCGTCAGTTATCTGTACGTGCACGCCTTGCGTGTATTTATATACTCGACCCTCATCATTACAATAATACACTGATGCGCCGGGGACCAACATTTGATAATCACTTTCAGCAAGCGCACGATCAATAAAAAAGGCATATTTTCGGACTGACAAAATAGGATCAGCATATACATATGGACTTAATTCTAAGGGAATCAATGCACGCTGATGGGCTGATTGCAACGCAATCATGCGAAATTTACTTTGAAAATAATGATCAAATGTATCATGCCGATCAAGATGATTTGGATATATATTAGTAATAACTGCCAAGTCAGGCGCTCCTTGTGTGCCGAGCTCAAGCTGAAAACTTGAAAGCTCAAGCAACGCTCCTTTTATTGATGAATCGAGCATTAACAAATCAGGTAATCCGATGCCAATGTTACCGCCGAGCGCAATGCCTTGATGAGTTAATTCAAAAATTTTATTCAATGTTGAAGTGATAGTAGTTTTTCCGATAGTACCCGTAATGGCAATAACAGGCTTTTTCCAATACGCATAAAAAAAATCCAACTCTGAAATGAACTTGTGCTTGTATGCTTGATACGGGCGTAAATCAATACCTGAGCTCGGAAATATATATTCATTTTCCTGTAAAAAAGAAGAAAGTGTATCAGGTGAATATAACGATGCATTCCACTGTTTGAGTTGCGCATCATCGAGAGATACTATTTTTTTTGAATCATATAATGAAAGTATAACTTTTTTGTGAGTAGCTAAAAAATGTGCAAGCGACTTACCAAAAACTCCCAATCCCCAAATCCCTACTTTTTTTCCTCCAATATCATGCATATATATCCTTAATTAGTTTTCGGCTCGGCCGAACGCCAGGCCTTCAAATGCGTGTACGCGGCTCATTATTGCATAATTTCATTTTCAAGACGTTCAAGTAATTGTACAAATTGCGCATCCTTTTTTTTCAAAATTTCAACTTTGTCGAGCGCATGAATAACAGTTGAATGATCTTTTCGTTTTAAAAAATTACCAATTTCACGCAATGAATTTTTTGTTAATTTTTTCATGAGATACACGGCAACATGTCGTGCAAATGTTAAATCTTTATTACGTTTCGGCAGCCGCATTTCTTGCAAAGAATAATCAAAATGTTTTGCTACTTTAAATGCAATCGTTTGCAAATCAACTAATATTTGTTTTGGGTCTTTATTTTTAGCGAGTACCTTTTGAGCAAGATCTAATGTTATATTTTGTTTTGTTAATGAAGCAACGGCAAATATTCGAATTAAGGCCCCTTCAAGATCTCTGACATTTGAAGTCACCACACTCGCAATAAAATGGGAAATGTCATCATCTAATTGCTCATTATATAATTCACTTTTTTTCTTAATAATTGCAATTTTTGTTTCAAGCGTAGGAGTGGAAATGTCAGTCACTAATCCAGATTCAAGCCGCGAGCGCATACGATCAGCAAGACCTGCAATATCCCCCGGCAGCGTGTCACTGGTAAAAACAATTTGTTTTTTTGCTTGATACAACATATTAAAAATGTGAAAAAAAGCCTCCTGCGTTTGTTCTTTATGTGAAATAAATTGAATATCATCAATTAACAACACATCAACACCTCGGTATCGCGCTTCAAACTGATACATTTTATCAAAACGAATAGCATTAATAAATTCATGTACAAAACGATCTGCACCTTGATACAACACATGACAATTTTTATATCGCTCTTTAATTTCATTACCTATTGCATGCAATAAATGAGTTTTACCAAGACCTGAACCGCCATAAATAAAAAAGGGATTATACAAAATCCCGGGCTTTTCAGTAATCGCGTGTGCCGCTGCATATGCCAATGAATTGTGCGGTCCAACAATAAATGTATTAAACATATACTGAGAATTCATTATATTGCGATTCCGCTTAACATGAACTTTTTCAAGCGAGCGTACCGCAGGAATAACCGCAATGTCTTCGTGGTCTGCTGATTTTACTTGCTTTTCAACGACATTTACCACGGCAGGTGGTATTTCTTGGTCCACAAATTGAATTTGAATACCATGTTCATTTAACAGTCGACCAAGATGCGTGAGTAATAGTGATAAATAGTTACTTAATACCCAATCACGCACAAAAGTATTTGGCGCTTTTAAATACACTATTTTAGCTTGATAATCCCATCCATGAAAAAGAATAGATTTAAACCATGTTTCAACCACACGGCTTCCCACTTCTTCTTTTACAATAGATAAAAATTCAGACCAAATTGTCTTTGTATCCACAGCTTTTAGTACTCATTAATGGGATTGTTTTTTTGTGTGTAACCACTGTAACAAATAAGGCACTTTTTTAAAAGGAAAGAAATTAAAAAGCGCCCAACATTCTAAAATGTATAGTAAATAAGTTTCCAAATTTTTTGGAGACCCCCATACAGATTTTTTCAGTTCTGTGTTGGGGAGCATCATTTGACAATGCGGAAGCGCAATAAAAGCCAGTGAGCCAATGCACACACAATATACGCTGTTATACAAATCAACAAAATAGGGGAACCCCATATAAAAAACAGTGAAAAGACTATCAATAAAAATGCGATAATAAAATAATGGAACAAATGGAGTGACCGTCGATAATGCTTGAATGTGGGAAACCGGATGGAAGAAATCATTAACCATGCAATCACCATAACTAAGACCAGTGGCACTCTTTTATACAAAACAAACCGTAGACTATGAGCAAAAATCCACTGACTATACAAAACTAAGCTTGATACAAAAAATGCTGCGACAGGCGTAGGCAATCCTATAAAATAATTTTGCTGTTGCACTGCGGTAAGATTAAATTTCGCTAAACGAAACAACCCCGCACATAAGTAAAAAGCAAGTGCAGCATATCCCGTATAGCCTATTGCAGTGCCATACCAGGTATACCATAATACACAGGGCGCCAAGCAAAACGATATTGCATCGGCCAGTGAATCAAGTTCCGCACCTAATGCAGTAGTAGAATTAAGTGCTCGCGCAAGACGCCCATCAAAGGCATCCATTAGTGCGGCAAGCATAATACTATATATCGCCCATTCATAATTTTTTTCAAGCGACTGAGTAATGGAGACAAAACCTAAAAATGCATTTGCAAATGTGAAAAGAAAGGGAAGCCGTGTAAGCCCTCGACGATATTTTGCATTAGCTAATGCTGCTGCAAGCCTTTTTTTTACGCCCACGCTCATCTTCCTAACACCGTTTGTCCACCATAAACATATTGACCTACAGTAACAGCGACCTTAATATCCAGGGGAAGAAATACATCAACACGAGAACCAAATCTGATCATACCATATTTTTGGCCGGTAGTTACCGTGCCCTGAGGTTTTACCCAACAACAAATTCTGCGGGCAATTAATCCTGCAATTTGACGAACACGTATTATATCCCCCCGTAAAGTTTTAATAACAATATCATTACGCTCATTAATATCTGAACTTTTGGGAGCATATGCCACCACAAATTTTCCTGGGCGATACGTTACCGATTCGATAACTCCTGCAACGGGAACCCAGTTAACATGCACATCAAGCGGCGAGAGAAAAATGGAAATCTTTTGCACCTCACCAAGCGTCGCATCAATCACCGTTTCATGGGCAACCACACGCCCATCTGAGGGACAGACAAGTATATGCGGATCAGAAACAAGCTCCGGACATGTTCTGGTGGGATTTCTAAAAAAATGAATGCTAAAAAGCAAAAATAGAGTTGCGAGTATTAATAAAAACTTACTTAAATAAACGCCGAGTGCTATGCACACGAGCGTTACTAACAAAATATATACACCCTGTGTCCATAATAAATTATCAAAAACATATTGTTGGAAAAAAGACATACACGCACCCTTGTAACTATAGATAAAATGTCACATAAAACTATAGTAGAATATCAAGCCGGGACCGAGAATACAAATATTAAGGGGTAATGAGCCTGCTATTCGGCAGGCTCATTACCTCATTCGTTTTTAAGTTAATTTTTGAATACGCAGTATTTAAAAATTAGACTCTTAATGATAAGCGACTATGTCGATGAGTTCTTTTGGAGTTTTTGAAAAACCAAATCCTTGGATTTATTTTTTCTTCGCAGCTACCTGTGCTTTATGGTACTCATTTAAAAGTTCATACATACGAGGGCTTTTTTCTTGTGCACGCGCAAGGATGGTGGTACCATCGGGATATCGGGCGGTTACGTCAGCACCATTGTCGAGTAATGCACGAGCATTAGCCAATATATTATTATCGTTGTCACGCGTTGTCATCTGCAGCATGGCATCAAGCGTGAGCATAAGAGGAGTCGCTCCACGGTTTTCACTACCTAAACTATTATTTTCTACAGGATAATCTACCAAATGTTGACGGCCCCTTAATAATACATTAATAGCCTCCACGTGATTGCGGTTATCAATAGCTAACCCGTGCAATGGCGCCGGTATTTCTGCATTGGCACTGAAAGTTATGTTGGCTCCGTTGTTTAATATAATTCTGAGAAGCTCCATACCATTTTTTAAGTTTCCCATCTCAGATTGATAGAAAATTGTTTGCAATGGTGTGCGTTCATCTTGAGGTGCATTGATGGCCTCTTGGAGTACCTTTGAGTTGATCTTTGCTTGTTCAGCAAGCATTTTTTCTAAGGCTTGAGAGTTGTTTCCTGTAATGTAATTTTCTATTTGTTCCCTCAGGGCCGGGGCACTGAGGGCAACCGCTGTCACTGTAGCTGCTCCTTGTATGGCCATGCTATAAAGACATGCTATGGCTAATATACTTAATACCCGTTTCATTACTCTTCCCCCTTGTTGAGATTTAATATGCTTCTATACCATCATAACAAAAGACTGGGGGTTAAAATAAGATACTGGGCCAAGATTTTTACTAAATTGACCAGCTTCACCCTTCGCCTCACGGATTTTCCAGGACGGGATGCCGGACAGGATTCGTTTTGTTGCCTTCCTTTAAAAAAAATGGCCGTGCCAGCCAGTCATTTCCTTACGCCGTCGCCCACAAAGGGCTATGGCGTACATGGCCAAGCCGAAAACAGTATACCATTCACGCGTGGATAGGCGGAAAAAACCGATCTCTTCGTTAATCTAACCCGTCTTCCGACTTCGCTTTTTTGAGCTTCGCCGGACTTCATCGTTCTTCGAACACTACGCCGAGGCAGCCTCCGCTTATTTCAATTTACTATCAATATCAATCCGATAAAAAAGCTGGCGAAGCCAGGCGAAGCTTGCCGAGGCGGGAGCCCCGGATAAGCGAAGACTGGTGCGCCCGACGGGAATTGAACCCATGACCTACAGATTAGGAATCTGTCGCTCTATCCGACTGAGCTACGGGCGCGTAGAGTAATAATAATTCTCAGGTAATAAACTTATTATACACGACTTTGAGTCGCATACCTTGTCACAATGGTGGGTTGTATTTTTACCGGCATCTGAGGAACAGTTGCTGAGTATGCCCGATAATATTCATAGGACTCAACAATCGGATTTCCATTGCTATCCGTCGGCTTAAAATCTTTTTCATATTTTTTTAATTGCGTATTTTGCCCAAGAACCAATAAAGGTGTAATGAGCGCAGTGAGGAGGCTCACACAACCAACATACAACAATGCAGGAGAGTCCATTGCCACCGCTCCTGCACCCGAAGCAAACGTAAGAGCTGTTGCCCACGCACACACACGCCAATATTTTTTCTTAAGCTGTACTGTTTCATCATAAAAACCAATCGGCTGTTTTTTATATATTTTTACATCCCATTTACCATCAGCTCGCTCGGTTTGCTCTACATGTATATTTATACTTTGTCTTACGAGTTCTAATGCTACATTTGTGTTCCATGCACTTTGTACATTAAATAATGTGGTATACAATGCCATATTAATGGTAAAAACTAAGACCTTTTTTATATTCATATAATCTTTCTGTAGTAACATAACATCGTACCATCGCACTGACTGTTATGCATAAATGGATATACAAGTAAAAAAATAACCTGCATTAGAATATAACAATCCCAATCAATAATCTACCTATGCCGTGGTCTTGCCGGCACGTATGTAAAAAACCGCGTACTTGGTTAACTTTTCTGCTGAGATACGTTTGATCTGACTAATTTACCGAACGGATGATATATATAGCATAGCCCACTCAAGCATAGACAACTCCTAAAACATGCTCTGCCGCATGCATAAACATGAAGTGGGTATGCGAGGAGTGCCGAGGCATCCTGCGTAATGTCGCCTTCCTTTTAAAAAGCTGGCGCTAGTCAGGCATTTCTGAAGGAAATGACTGGTGTGCCCGGCAGGGCTTGAACCTGCAACCTACGGATTCGAAGTCCGTCACTCTATCCAATTGAGCTACGGGCACATTAATTATAAAGAAAATCAAAAATAAAGATTATTCACTGTATCACAAAGCAGCACATCTCGCTAATTTTTCATTAAAAATTACTCACAACATGGCTTGTTAAGCATGTACCGCTTTTGCACATCCTGCACAGAATGCTGCGTGGTTGCAAATAATTCTTGTCCCGTATTTGCAAGGGCGGTATTATAGGGCAATTCATAATGCCGATAAAATGCATGCACTACGCCTTCATACGCCTTTTTTTCGCCGTGTCCATCAAGCATATAATGTGTATGCCATGCATCTTTTAAAACAAGCATATGTACCTTGTTATGACCACGCGCTTTGAGCTTACAATACAATCGCATAACACATTGATAGGGAACCACTTCATCCTTGAGTGACGTTACCAACAAAATGGGGGTCTCTAAATCTATGTCATCGACGTAATGTAAAGGAAACGGACCTTGTGGCTTATATGATTTTAAACACAACCCCAACAACCGGTGCCATGCAGCAGAAACTCCCGGCAACTTATTACTGTACTTAAATAAATGGGTAATAACATGCGGCATCGTATCAAAAATACCCTCTAAAACAATTGCACCTACTTGTGTAGGTTTATGCAACGCAAAAAAAATAAAGGTTGTTGCCGCACCGCGAGAATCCCCGTACAACACAACCTTTTTATGAGGATACCGTTCAATATGTTTTTTATACGAATCTTCAAGACACGCAATATCAGCGCCTTGTCCGAGGTTCGCTTGATCAAACTTATAAAAATAATTCAAAACAGTCTGAGTAGATTCAGGGACCTCTTCAACCTTGATACCAAGGCGAGCTTCAAAAACCCAGGTAGCAACCGGCTTTAATTTTTTACGCCACCATTTTTCTGCCTTACGCAAATCAATCTCAGAAAAACAGACCGCGGTATGACTTTCACCAATGACATGGCCACCGCGCAATCCCGCTACTTTTTCACCGGTGGATGCAATAAATACGGGGCAATACCGAGCCATCACAATTTCACTACCCAAAAACCCCGGTGAATACAGATATGAAGCGGAATTATCACTCCCGGCTGAATCAAAAAAATTATCGGCTATTATCGCGTTAGTTGATATCATACCTGGCAACATCATGACCACCATTAATTTTCGCCATATATACAATGGGAAGACCTTATCTTAAGTTAATATGCCCTACTCTTTTAAGTATACTGCCAAAAATAGGTCGATACAAATCCCACTCAAGAAGCTTTTTTAATAAAATATGCAAGGAATTCCTTGTTACCCGTAGCACCGAGGATAGGAGACTCAATGCTTGATTGAAATACAAAACCGAAGGCTTCTATGCCTGCAATAACTTGTGCTACGACCGATTGATGAACCACGGGGTCTCGTACGATGCCACCGCGTCCCACTTGTGATCGACCCGCTTCAAATTGAGGTGTAATAAGTACTACCAAACCACCACCTGGCCGCAAAACGCGTGTCACCGTATCCATTACCTTGAGTACCGAAATAAATGATAAATCGAGCGTGACAAGGTCAACAAGCTCTGGCAACTCTTCAAGATGCCGTAAATTCGTTCGCTCACGGACGATTACCCGCGCATCATTGCGTATTTTTTCATGTACTTGTCCGTATCCCACATCAATTCCATACACTCGAGCAGCACCTTTTTGAAGCAAACAATCAGTAAAGCCCCCCGTAGACAATCCTGCGTCAAGGACGACTTTTCCCGTCACCGATAGATCAAATGCTTCCAAGGCGCCTGCAAGTTTCCATCCCGCACGGCACACATATTGTTGAACCGTTTGAGTTAAAACTATTCGTGCAGTTGGGCAAGTCATGGTCCCCGGCTTACTCATTATGTGCTCATTTACCGTAACCTTGCCCTGCATGATTAAACTTTGAATCTGTGCACGGCTTAACTCAGGATGAAGTTCCATTACCAGCTGATCAAGGCGTTTTTTTATACTCATTGTACTTTTACAACCATGTTACTTATTTAGATGATTCACTGCCCGCTTGCTGTAGGCCATATCAGTAATACTGATAATAATACCTCGAAAGCTTTTTTTCGTCTTTTAATAATTGACGTAATGAAAACGCCGTCACTAAATTTTCAGTAGTCATACGAGCTAAAAAATCATTTTTTAAGCACTTTTTAACTTTTTTCTCAATTCATATCATATTTTTATCTTTCGACAAGCGTGTAAAAAACAAAATTTCTATTAATATTTGATCAAATAGGGCTTGATCGATATACTGACAGACAAGTATACAGATCAGTGATTTTTATAATAAATGATAGTATGGATAGGATATATAATAACTTTTTCCTACGAAGGCAGCACCCATGACCACTCCAGCTTCGGTAACATTAGAAAAATTAGTCGCGCTTTGCAAAAGAAGAGGCTTTGTTTATCAGGCAGCGGATATTTATGGCGGCCTCAATGGGGTCTATGATATTGGGCCTCTGGGAACTTTATTAAAACAAAACATTCGAACCGCGTGGATACAGTCACTTAAACAATTAGATTTACCCATTTTAATGCTTGAAGGCTCATTGCTCGGTGCAGAAAAAATGTGGGAAGCATCCGGCCATACTGCCAATTTTACTGATCCCCTGGTTGATTGCCTTAATTGCCAACATCGTTTTCGTGCAGATGATATCAATATTGAAAAACCCTGTCCTAACTGTGGTATAAAAAAATGGACTGCGGTACGCCAGTTTAATCTCATGTTTAAAACACAAGTAGGCGCTGCAACGGACCAAGCTTCAATAGCCTATTTACGGCCTGAAACCGCACAAGCTATTTTTGTTAATTTTAAAAACATTATGTCCAGCAACCGCGTTAAAATCCCCTTTGGTGTTGCACAAATTGGTAAAGCTTTTCGTAACGAAATAACTCCTAAACAATTTCTATTTCGCATGCGCGAATTTGAACAAATGGAAATTGAATGGTTTTGCACTGAACAATCCGCGATGAGCTTTTTTGAATTGTGGCTCGGCAAGCGCAAAGAATTTTATACTGATATCGGCATCAACCCCGATAAAATACGTCTTCGCGCCCATGAAAAAGATGAGCTTTCTCACTATTCAAGCGCAACATCTGATGTTGAATATCACTTTCCTTTTGCATGGAAAGAACTTGAGGGAATTGCCTATCTTGGTAATTTTGATTTAACACAGCACACCAAGTATTCAGGAAAAGATCTATCCGTATTCGACGATGCAACACAAACATCATTTGTTCCCCATGTGGTCG
>Ga0206856_10250_pt1 | contig 17050 bp, 15 predicted proteins | sample Alteio_BWOrgCont_48_FD_152630 | JGI IMG/M metagenome (GOLD analysis project Ga0206856, IMG submission 152630) | Enriched cells from forest soil in Barre Woods Harvard Forest LTER site, Petersham, Massachusetts, United States -... | ecosystem: Environmental > Terrestrial > Soil > Temperate forest >...
TGATTTTGCGAAGTGACCTCGCATTTACCTGTTATCAGGTTCTTAACTGGGTGGTTTATTCCCCTGTGGCCGGTATGCATTTTATAGGTAGATATTCCGTTGGCCAAAGCTATCAGCTGGTGCCCAAGACATATACCCATAACGGGTATGCCCGATTTTATAACCTGAGAAATATTTTTGATCTCATTCTTCATAACAGAAGGATCGCCCGGGCCATTTGATATTAGGAACCCATTAGGTTTCCATTTCATCATCTCATCCAAAGTGCTTGTCATAGGAAACACTTTCACTACGCATCCGCGTTCTGAGAGGCAACGCACTATATTGCGTTTTACACCCATGTCCATCAGTGCCACCCTGTATTTGGCGTTAGGGTTGCCTACTTCATAAGCGGTCTTGGTAGATACTTTCGAGGATAATTCGAGTCCATCCATAGAAGGCACCTTATCTAATAGTTCTTTCAGCTTTTTAATGTCACTTATTTCAGAAGAAATTATTCCGTTCATGGCTCCTTTATGGCGCAAATGGCGCACCAGGGCACGGGTATCAATATCTGAAATGCCTACTATGTTGTTCTTTATAAAGTAATCCCTTAATGAGCCTGTAGCTCTTTTGCGGGAAGGGAAATCGTTAAATGTTCTGCAAATAAGCCCCGCGATCTTTATTCCATCCGATTCTGTTTCGGTATCCACTACTCCATAGTTACCAATGTGAACATGTGTGGTTACCATCAGCTGGCCAAAATACGAGGGATCTGTAAATATCTCCTGGTAACCGGTCATACCTGTATTAAAGCAAAGTTCGCCTGTAGTTGTACCTGTTTTTCCGGCGGCGCGTCCGTAAAAAACCTTTCCATCCGCAAGTAGTAATATAGCCTGGGGGAATATAGGTTTTTCCATAGTTTGTGGAGAGAGGATTTGTTATTATTTTTTTGCGCCACAAAGTTATAACATATATAGATGTTATAAAAAGAGTTTTTCAGAATTTATTAACGATGGGAAAAACTCCTTGAGTTTACTTTATGCAGTGCTGAAATAGTTCGATAATGCCTAATGCACATAAGGTGCAGGGCCTGCAGGGCCGGAAGTGCTGGCTGGAACTGAAGCTGATGGTTTGCCACCGATGCTGATAGAAAAGCCCATTTCAGCATAATAGGGCAAGCCGGTACCAACCTCAAGGTAGGTGCTGAAATCGGGAGTAATGTATGCTCTTACTCCCATTAAAACCTGGAATGTTGTTGTATTTTGATTAGGATCGAGGTCTGTGGTTGAATTATAAGGGCTATAAGGGGTAATATCATCCTTAAAAAACTCATAGCCCACGCGCAATCCAATATAAAACACAGGATTATCCATTTTCGTAAAATAGAATACAGAACGCAGGCTTAAATTAAATCTACTCAGAGTTTGGCTATATGTTCCATTATTATAACCAAGATAATTGTAATTATAAAATGCATTGGGGCTACTTACAGATTGGTAGGCGCCACTTACGCCAATACTGTAACACTTGATAACAAAATAATCTATTGCTCCATTTACCTCGGGAGTAGATGATACCACATTTCCTGATACATCAGAGGATAAATTACCATATCCTCCTCCCACACTTATTATTGTTGCACCTGCCCTACTCTCCTGGGCCTTTACAAGTGAGTAGCTTAAACAAAAACAAGAAATTAATACTGCGGAGGTTAGTTTGTGCATGGCTGGTTTTTAGAGGTTAGCAAAATCAAATATAAGGTAAAACCTTCTGAGTTGCAAATTATTGTGTACATCAGATTTCCACCCCCTAAATATATCCGGCAATTTTGTAAGTTATGTAACCTACCCACTCGTGTATAAGCAGATCCCACTCGTACATGGCTTGTTTATCGGGAATAAATACATGATCGAATATAAAGTTACGCGGGCCTGAATACCTGTCAACGCTATAAGGTGCCGGATTAATGCCAATCTTTTGAAAACATTTCAGGCCTCTGCGCATGTGGAATGCGGACGTAATAAGCAAATATCTGCCATGTGGCGAAATACTGTCTAAAATTGGCTTGGCAAATACGGCATTTTCATGCGTGTTACGCGAACGCGGTTCAGTCAAAATAACAGAATCAGGTATTCCGATCTCTAAGAGGTATTTTCGTAACAAGGTCGATTCTATTATGTTGTATTCAATAATACTACCCGATCCTCCATCGAGCAATATCTTTCTTACCCTCCCTTCATGGTAAAGCCTTATTGCCTGGAATATCCTGTCGGCTCCATGATCAAACTGAATACGTTTTAATTCAGAATCGTAACCAAGCATACCTCCTAACACTATTGCTACATCATATTGTTTAACGGCATCATCCTTAGTGGCGGGCACTTCCCACATCCTCATAAATTCATCGGCAATAAACCCATTGCTGAAACAGAAGAACACCACAAGGGCAGCTACTACAAAACCCTTTTTACGCTTTATATTTTTAATAAAAAGCCCCAGCAGTAATAAGACAAGCACCCAAACAATGGGAGCAAACAGAAAATTGAGAATCTTGGAGAATAGAAAAAACATAGTTCGTTATGCAATACCAGTATAGGAAGAAGGTGTAAGTTTTTTAAGCTCATCCTTTACTTTTGCACTTACCTTTAAACCATTGATGAATGTCTGCATTGTTTTACGGGTAATAGCTTCATTGGTGCGTGTAAGCTCTTTTAGCGCTTCATAAGGATTAGGATAACCTTCACGTCGTAAGATGGTTTGTATACCTTCTGCCACCACTGCCCAGTTGTTTTCAAGGTCAAATTCCAGCGCCGCCTTATTCAGTATAAGTTTATCAAGGCCCTTTACCAAGGACGAATACGCAATAAGTGAATGTGCAAATGGCACCCCCAGGTTCCTTATTACAGTTGAATCGGTAAGGTCTCTTTGAAGACGCGATACCGGCAATTTAGCGGCCAAATGCTCAAACAAGGCATTGGCTAATCCAAGATTACCTTCTGCATTTTCAAAATCTATCGGGTTTACCTTGTGTGGCATTGCCGATGAACCTATTTCACCTGCTTTTATTTTCTGCTTAAAATATTCAAATGATATATAGCTCCACATATCGCGGCTAAGGTCTACAAATATGGTATTGATGCGTTTCATGGCATCGCACAAGGCTGCCAGGTCGTCATAATGCTCTATCTGGGTTGTATACTGCTGGCGTTTTAGTCCTAATGTTTTGCTAAGGAAGTTATTCGCAAAAGCTTTCCAGTCTACCTTTGGGTATGCAGCATGATGTGCATTAAAGTTACCTGTTGCTCCGCCAAATTTTGCTGAGAACGGTATGGTTTTTAACATATCGATTTGATGTTCCAGTCTTTCTACAAACACCCTTATCTCTTTACCTAATTTGGTAGGAGATGCAGGTTGTCCGTGCGTATGTGCAAGCATGGATACATTCTTCCAATCGTTAGCAAGTGACTTTAGTTTTGTTACCAATCCTTCCAATGCAGGTATAACAACTGCTTGCATGCACTCCTTTGTAGCAAGCGGCATAGCAGTATTATTAATATCCTGGCTGGTAAGTCCAAAGTGAATAAACTCAGCATAATCCTGTAGCTTATGTGCGTCAAGTTTTTCCTTTATAAAATACTCTACTGCTTTAACATCATGGTTCGTAACGCTCTCTAATTCCTTTATACGCAAGGCATCCTTCGTGCTAAGGTTCTTATATACTTCGCGCAGCTTGTGTGCAGTTTTTAAAGCTCCTTTTAAATGCGGAACGGCATCACAAAGAGCTATAAAGTACTCCACCTCTACCCTAATGCGGTAATAAATAAGTCCGCCCTCAGAAAAATAAGGAGAAAGCTTTTCTGCCACTTTGCGATACCTGCCATCTACAGGGGATACTGCTGTCAGTGAGTTTAGTTCTGTTATTTTGCCCATACGGCAAAGATAAAGAAAAATGGATGCTCAATTTTGAACACAGGTATACATTACAATGGGTTAGCGTATATCAAATAGTTTTTGTAACTTTGTTCTATAACCTCTAAAAAACCATGAAAAAATATTTACGCTACTTCACTGCGTTAGTCTTTTGTGTTTCATGCTATAATCAAGCCTTTTCGCAATGTGATTGGCAGCCAGTAGGACCTAACGATTTTGATCAACCAGCCTACTACATAAGTAACTTGGTTTCACTAGCGCTCGATCGCAACAATTTTCCATATGTTGTATACTCAGACCAGCTGTTCTTGTATGCTGCGACTGTAAGTAGGTATAACGGTTCGACTTGGACTATAGTTGGCAACGAAGGGTTTACCACAGCAAATATAAGTTACCCTTCGTTAGCTATTGATAATTCAAATAGAGTATTTGTTGCATATAATGATGCAACGCATCGTCCATATGTCATGGAGTATAATGGAAGTAATTGGCAATATGTTGATTCAATTACATTTTGCCATACAGCTAGCGAATATACACAGGTATCTCTAGACAAATATGGTACGCCGTATGTGGTTTTTAAAGATAATCAAGCCTTATATTCAGCCTCAGTAATGAAATTTAATGGCTCCAATTGGAGTTACGTAGGTACGAGAGGCTTTTCACCACCATATGCTAGTTATGAATCAATGGCAATTGATTCTTCAGGTATGCCTTGTGTTGCCTTTAGTGATAATAGCCAAAGTGATGCAGCAACTGTTATGCGATTTAATGGAATAAGTTGGGGTAATATTGGATCTCCAGGGTTTTCATCTGTCAGTGTGGATTCAATCAGTATCCGTATCAATAAATATGACACACTATATGTGGCATACGAGGATAGGTCTAATGGCATGAAGGCGACAGTTATGAAATTTAACGGATCAAGCTGGATAAATGTAGGAGCTCCAGATTTTTCATTAGGTTCGGCAAAAGGATTGACTATGGCTTTTGATTCAAACGGATATCCTACAGTTTCGTTTGCAGATGGTAGTGACAGTGGAAAAGTAACGGTTATGCATTTCAATAATGGAACATGGTCTCAACTGGGCTCTCAAAATTTTGTCCCTACTACTTCTACTTCTATCGCTTATACAAATGGAATTACATATGTCGCATATGAGCATGAGCCTATATTGGTATCTGAATATAATGGGGCTGATTGGAGTTTAACTGGTGATCAACCCATAGCTTCAGTTTCAGTAGCCGGTAATTCAATGGTTTCAGATGATTCAGGAAATGTTTATTTGGCTTATTGTAATGTTTTTAATTTCAAAACAACGGTAGTCAGATACAATGGAATAAAATGGGACACTATTGGTGCTCCGAATTTTTTCTATGGTAAGGGAAAACTTGCCATCGATAATCATGATACGCTTTATATGGCTTTCCCTGACAGTCATGTAAGTGTTTTGAAATTTAATGGCACGTCTTGGGTTTATGTAGGACCGCCAAATTTTGCTCCTCCTGCATATACTGCATCATTTGCTCCTTCTATTGCATTTGATACAAATAATCTACCGTATATAGTTTTTACGGATGGATATACTCAATATCTCATGCACTATTCGGGTGGTATATGGAGCATGATTAACTACACTTCCTTTAACATTGGCGGGCCTGTTTATATCGCAATTAGTAAACAAGATACTTTATTCACTAATTATAGCGGCAGTAATGTTTATAAATATGTACCTGGAAGAGGCATGTTAAGTGTTGGGAATCTTCTCGGACATAATATGTCATCTCCTGTTGTTCTTGATTCTACTGGTACACCTTATGTACTTAGTTCGACTAACGCTATGCGGGGAGACAATTTATTTGTTGTGAAATTTAATAATAACAGATGGGATACTATTGGAAAGCCTTTTGGAGTTGGGGCTAATTATTCTTCCATTGACAATAATCTAATCTTACAATTAAATAAGTCTGGACAACCATTTGCTTTTTATATTGATTCGATAAAAGGAGGGACTTCAATCGACAGTTATAACGGCAATAGTTGGGTAAGCCTGGGATCACATGTTTTTTCGCCTGAGGGAGTTTTTTCTTGTACCATGATCCTTGACAAAAAAACTACCCCTTATGTTTCTTACCAAGCATGGGACAATTATCAAATATGGATCAAAAAATATGGTGGCCCATACTTACTTATTAATACAAGTGCAGATAGTATATGTCAGGGAAGTAACATTACCCTAACGGCTTCGGGAATGCAAACTTATGTTTGGTCAAACGGAGTAAGTAATGGGGTGCCGTTTAATCCTTCTGCTACCAATACATATACTTTAATAGCAAGGTCATCTAATGGTTGTATTGATACAGCGACAGTTAAAGTTAGCGTAAGAACACCACAAACTATTAATTTTAACCTGGCAAGTGATTCGGTATGTCTTAATAATGGTATGGTGAATCTGGTTGCTACTCCCGTCGGCGGAAATTTTAACGGAACAGGCGTCAGTTCTAATCATTTTAATCCGCTTACTTCTGGTGTTGGTACTTTTGCGATTACCTATTCTTATACCGACAACAATGGATGCTCAAACTCCGCAATACAAGATATTACTGTTAATTCGGTTCCTGCAGTTACGTTTAATATTGCACACGATACAGTATGTTTGGATAGTGGTATAATAAACTTAATTGGTTCGCCCTTAGGCGGTAATTTTAGTGGAACTGCAATAAATTCAAATAACTTTAATCCTTTCTTATCGGGAGTAGGTATATTTTCAATTACTTATTTATACACCGATAGTCTGGGCTGTTCTAATGCTTCATCCCATAATATTATTGTGGATTCTTGCAACAACCTAGTCTCTGGAATTACTGCTATTACTAATAAGTCTATCTCTGAAATATATCCTAATCCAAATGAGGGTGTATTTTCAATTGTAATCCAAAATATACAAGAAGATAGTTGGTTACTGATTTATAACGTTTTGAATGAGCCTGTCTTCAATTCGAAATTAAGTTCTAAGGATACTCATATTTCTTTGCCAAAGGTTTCTAGCGGTACGTATTGGTATAAGATTACTTCTAATGATGGCAAGATTGAAACTACTGGGAAGTTATTGATTGAGAAGTAAGCTCTATTTTGCTTATTTAATAACTATATTTGTTTCAATTAATTCAATCACATGAAAATACTTTTATCAATCTTCACTTTAAGTTTGCTTGCTTCGGCAGCCCTCAGCCAACAAACAGCGCAGCCCGCTCCTGTTAAAATAAAAACAAACCCCAATGCAAAGCACCCCCACCCGGTTGTTAATCCGAACAATAAAAAGGTTAATGACACCAAGGGGACAACAACCAAAACCCAAACGGGCAATACAACCAAGTAAATTCATTTCTGCATGAATTTAAAAAAGGCTATTGTTTTTATTCCCGTTATAATGGCTATATCATGCAGTAATAGCCAGACTAAAGTCAGTGGTACACAATCCGCTACTATCCCAACCTTATCTGAATTTAAGCTTAGCTCACCAGCGTTTAAAGAAGGAGGGAAAATTCCTGCCATATACACATGCGATAGCACCAATATATCTCCCGAACTTCATTGGAGCAGGGTTTCGGGTAAAGTAGCTTCGTACGCTTTGATAATGGATGATCCTGATGCCCCTATGGGTACATGGGTTCATTGGGTAGTATTTGACATACCTGGCACAGACAGTACATTACACAGCAATTTTCCTGTAGATTCCATTATGACGAACGGCCTGCGCCAGGGCTTAACCAGTTTTGGCAAACAGGGCTATGGAGGCCCTTGCCCGCCTAATGGCATACATCGTTATTTTTTCAAGTTATTTGCACTTGATAATACGTTTAATCTTCCTTGCAAAACTACCGGTGAAAAAACACTTATCGCAGCCATGAAGGGCCATATACTTTCTGAAGCAGAGCTGATGGGAAGGTATGAGAAAAAGAAGAAAGCCGAATAACACAGTTGCTTGCGTAAGCAACCTGATTTTTTGGCTACTTTTACAGTCCTATGGCTCAAAGAACGCTTATTATCCTTACACATAGCTTTCCTGTAAAAAGCGGTGAAAACTGGCTTAACGAAGAAGTTAAGCATATAAATGGGGATTGGGCAGATATACAAGTATTCTGTGAAGCAAATGTCTCCGCTAAAAGCCTCCCCGAATACCCTCAATTTAATTTCTTGCCAAATGCCTTCATCTATAAAAGAAGCTGGGTCGCTTTTTTTGATGCGTCTTTTATCAATGCTCTTTTTTATGAGAGCCTTGAGCTCATTCGCAAACGTAAGTTCTTTAAAACAATAAAAGATAGCGTATCTGTGTTAATGAGGGCTTATTCTATGGCTAAATGGTTTAACGAAAAGTATATAGAAAAAGGCAAAAAATATTTATTGTATTGCTATTGGGGCGATGAGCTTACAATCATGGCCTGCCTTCTTAAGACCATGAACAGCAATGTATCGGTTGTATGCAGGGTGCATGGTATAGATGTATATGAGGAGCGTACAAGACTTAAGCATATCCAGTTCAGATATTTCCAGTTAAAGCACCTTAAGGCTATGTTTTCTGTATCCAGGGCCGGGGCAGATTATATTACAAAACGCTATCCAAAATTTGCAAAAAAAATAAAGGTATCTTATTTGGGCACGGGCGAGGTAAAGCTTAACCCCATACCAAGTAAACAAAGACTTGAATTGATAACTTGCGCATTGCTCAGAAACGTTAAGAGAATGGAACTGATAGTTGACATACTAAAACATGTTAAAGCCCCTACTCGTTGGACCTTTGCCGGCGGAGGTACAGGCTTTGAAGAGTTTAAACAAAAATGCAAAAACCTTCCTCCCCATATAGAAACAGACCTGGGAGGAATATTACCTCAAAACGAACTACAAAAGCTTTACGAAGAACGCCCCTTGCACTATTATCTAAGCGTAAGCTCTACCGAGGGCTTACCTGTTGCTATGATGGAATGCATAAGCCACGGGGTGCCGATCATATCTACTGATGTGGGCGGATGCAAGGAAATAGTAACCGAGAAAACAGGCATACTAATACCAGTTGATTTTAAACCAGAAGAAGTAGCTAAACTACTGGACGAGCTTTATTTGAACTATGACTATAGTCCTGAAAAAAGGAAAAGCATTCACGATGAATGGAATAGAAAATTCAATGCACGCAATAATTACAAGGATTTTTATAAGGAAATTGAACAGTAAAGCTATAAGGCTTTAAGTAAGGCTGTTATGGTTTATCTTTGTAATTGGGTAACTCCCGATGGTATATACAAATAAGTAACTAGCTAAAACAAATATGAGTTCAGTAATAATAAGTATTGTAGTACCAGTATATAATTCACAAGACTGTGTGCAGGCTCTTCACAGTGCGGTAAAAAAGGCTCTTGAACATTTTGGTTCATACGAATTGATACTGGTAAATGATAAAAGCCACGATAGCAGCTGGCAGGAGATAGAAAAGGTGTGTGCTTCTGATAATAAGGTGGTTGGTATAAGTTTCAGAAAGAATTTTGGCCAGGATAATGCTTTAATTGCGGGCTTGTCTTTTGCAAAAGGTGAATACATAGTTATAATGGATGATGACCTTCAACATTCTCCTGATGATATACTTAAATTATACGAAGAATGCAGGAAGGGATATGATGTGTGTTATGCCTTATTTGAAGAAAAAAAGCAGAAAGGATGGAAAAATATGGGCAGTTGGCTCAATGGGAAATTAGCGGAGCGATTATTGCAAAAACCCAATGCACTATACCTATCGCCATATAAAATAATTAAGCGGGAAGTAGTGAATGAAATATTGAAATATCCCGGTGCATATCCATATATAGACGCTACCATATTAACTATTACATCTAACCTTACCCAAATACCAGTAGAGCACCATACCCGATACAAGGGCAAAAGTAATTTCAGTTTTATAGGTTCTCTGTCTGTCTTCCTAAATAACATGACCAATTATTCGGCCTATCCCTTGCGCCTGATTACCAAAATTGGATTTACAGTTTCTTTGTTCTCATTTTTAGCCGGAATAGCTTACCTGGCAGACTATATAGTTGGAGCATCTCACAGGGTAGAAGGATGGATAACCGTTGTTATATTAATAATCTTTTTCGGAGGGCTTACTCTTATGTGTCTAGGCTTAATTGGAGAATATATTGCCAGGATATTTATGTCGGTTAATAAAAAACCACAATACACGCTGGATAAGGTTGTTAACTACCTAAAGGAATAAAAGTTCAGATACTAGTAAAAGCATATTCATGAGTTTAGCATTTATCATACAGGCCCGTAGCGGTTCAACAAGGCTTCCCAATAAGGTGCTCCTACCCTTTTACAATGATTCCACTATATTAGATATACAGATAGACTTGTTAAGCAAAAACTTTCCTCAATACCCATTAATACTGGCTACATCTACCAATAAAGCGGACGATGTTCTTGCAGCCAAATACGGCAATGATAAAAGAGTAAGTATTTTCAGAGGTGACGAAAACAACGTACTTAAGAGGTTTGCTGATGCAGCCCAGGCAAATAATGTATTCGACATAGTGAGGATATGCGCCGATAACCCTTTTTTATCTGTTATACACATTGGCAAGCTTATAGAAGAGTATTTAAAGGTAAAGCCTGATTACATATCGTATAAATTTAAAAGCGGAACTCCTGCCATACGATCACATTCGGGTTTGTTTGCTGAGGTTGTAAAGCTTTCGGCATTGGTTAAAGTACTTGCCCTGGCTGTGGAGCCTGTTTATTACGAGCACGTTACAAACTACCTCTACTCCCACCCTGATAAATTTAATATTCACTTTATTCCCGTTCCTGAAATATTGAACAGATACGAGGATTCATTGAGGCTGACAATAGATACCAAGGAAGATTTTACACAGGTGCAGCAGCTGTATACCGAGGTTATTCATATATATACAGGCAACTATACCTTAGAAAACCTGCTTGCAGAAGTGGATAGTAATGTAACTTTGCAGGAAAGTATGCGAAACAGGATAAAACAATATGCAAAGTAAGGGTACATATATCATAGGAGAAATAGGCCAAAACCATAATGGTTCGGTAGATCTTGCCAAGCTTATTGTAGATATGGTATCGCGCAAAACTGAAGAAAGCTTATTTGGTCTTGAGCTGGCCAGGATAGATGCAGTTAAGCTTACTAAACGTGACCTTAAGGAAGAGCTATCGCAATCGCAAATGAGCAGACCTTACGATTCTCCTCATTCGTTTGGTAAAACATACGGCGAGCACCGCGCATTTCTTGAGCTCTCTGATGAACAGCATTACGAGGTATATAAATATGCAAAGGCCATTGGTTTTGATTTTGTGGAAACCTTATGTGCCATTGGATGTCTTTCTCTTTTAAAACTATTTAAGCCTGATCGTTTAAAAGTTGCCAGTCGCGACCTTACTAACTTACCCTTATTAAATGCCCTTGCCGAAACCAGGATACCTATTATAGTTTCTACAGGCATGGCAGGAAAGAAAGAACTGGATGAAGCATTGGAAGCCATTACAAAGCATCATAACAATATTTCTATTTTGCATTGTGTATCTCAGTATCCCACGCATCCGGCCAATGTAAACCTGAACACGATAAAGTATCTTAAAGAGAACTATTCGAAGTATAGAATTGGGTATTCCGACCACACAATAGGCATATCTACCCCAGTAGCAGCTGTTGCCATGGGAGCAGAAATAATAGAAAAGCATATTACCATAGACAGGACCATGAAAGGAACCGACCAGGCAGGTTCGTTGGGGCCGGACGGCGTTAACAGGATGGTTCGCGACATACGCTTGCTCGAGATGTCATTTGGTAAAAAAGAAATATTCATAGATCCAACAGTGGAAGGCTCTCGGGCCAAGCTGGAACGGTCTATTGCTTCTAAAAGAGAAATAAAAAAGGGAGAAACCATAAAAGAGGCAGATATTCACTTGCTGTCTCCGGGTGATGGTTTTAAATGGAACCAGAAGGAAAATGTGATAGGCAAAAAGGCAAGCAAGGATATTCCCAGGGATGAAATTATTTACAAGGACTTGATCAATTAATAAAAAAACAGAAATTAACCTATGCTGCCAAAACTTGTATTGACTGACTTGGATGGTGTTTGGACCGATGGTGGCATGTATTATGACCAAACGGGAAATGAATGGAAGAAATTCAATACATCAGATAGCATGGGCGTGTTGCTTTGCAGGGCAATGAATATAGAGATTGCTATTATAACCGGCGAGGATACAAAAATTGCGAAAAGACGTGCGGACAAGCTTAAAATAAAGTATTTAATACAAGGCAGCCAGGATAAGTACACTGATGCGGAAAAGCTTTGCCGAAAACTTAAAATTACGCTAAAACAAGCTGCTTATATAGGTGATGATCTCATTGATCTGCCAGTATTAGAAAAAGTTGCTTTCTCTGGGGCTCCGGCCAATGCACCAGGGTACATAAAAGATAAAGTAGATTATGTTACCCACCTTGCAGGTGGTGAAGGCGCCTTTAGAGAATTTATAGAACAGATGTTGCGCAGGGAAAATGCACTTGAAAAGGCAATAAATAAAGTTTTAACCGAAAGGTATAAAGCAAAGCACAAAGCAAAATAAATTGCAGCCATGATCTATTTTAGGGTGTATGCAAACATCATCAAGTGCTGCCTTTGCTATATTTTCTCAATAGAGTCTGATAAAAAATATTATTTAGCCGGAAAGTCTTTGCTGGGTGCAAGTTTCCGTTATCCAGACAAAGACAAGAAAAGCTTTGTTTTTTTTCTTAAAATTTTTGTTAAGTCCTTATTTGTAAAACAAATATCCGATAAAGAGGCATGCATCAAATACAGTAATGGGGGAACATTTTTTATGGATGTGGAACCGGACCAAAAATTCGGAGAATATGTTCAGGATAATCAGCAAATCCGCTTAGCTCATCTTAACTATTATTATAAAGGGCCCATAAATGGGGTTATTTGGAAGAGTTTTTTATTGGGATATCTTACTTATGCGGATAAATTACTTCAAATTGTTTTTTTGTCTCTTCTTTTCCTTTTCTTACTGCCTTTTGCTGTTTTTCGCAAATTGAGGGCATCTGTTGGATTGATATTTTTTGAATATATAGAACTTACTAATTTGATTCCTTTAATAAGACGGAATCTTATTAATAAGCTGTTTTATTATAGTATATATGAAAAGGATGCCAATATGTGTGCCATCCTGCTACAAAATATGGGTGTGGAAGTAAATAAGATAACCTCCCTCACGCCTTTGAAGATATGGAACAAAATAATTATTGCAGATGTCCTTATCTTATCCAGCTTTATTCAATCAGAAGAAGTTGAAAAATTTAAAGATACCATGTTGATAGGCAGAACTGAGGTATGGGGGCCGGAGTCTTTGGTAAATATATTCGGAAGGTATAAAAAGGAAATGTACAACATGAACAAAAAAGTAATCGGTTTTTACTCAACGTGCATATATATTCGTTTAGCGGAAGGGGACAGCGCCGAGCATTATAGGATAGAAGATGAAGAAAATGCCATGCAAATTCTTGCAGAGTATCTTAAATTAAGGAAGGATCATAAGTTGATCATTTTCCCTCATCCCAGAGAGAGATTACCTAAGTATTCAAAACTTATGGCAGACCATTATGCTGCCTATTTTAAGGAAACTGATTATAAAATTAATGACAGTGATTTGCCTTCTGCTAATAGTTTTGAATCGGCAGATCTGGGCGTTGCGTTTTATTCATCTACCATTATTGAGCGCCTTTATTGCGGGTTTAAGTGCCTTACTGTAACAAGTGAACAAAGTAACTTTGAGCTTCCCGATTCTATGATGAAACTATCTGCTACTAATAAAGAAGATTTTATTTCAAAAATGGACCTGTTTTTATCTGTATCAAATAGCGAATATTTTAAATTGGTTGAATTACGATCTCCGTTATTAGATAAACTAACATTAAACACCCTTCCAAACTAATATTTGTATGTCGATTAGGGCGGACATTTTAAATAAACTAATACGAATAGGCATTCGTATTTCCTTTGTAAGAAGCTATTTATACAAAATGGCGTTGAAAAGAAAACTGCGTGGTTCGAAATTAGGAAGGATGACCCTTGCCAATTTGAACTCAATAATGGAAGAAAGAACCTATTACCATGATGAGGTAGCAAAACAGAATAATATACTTGATTATACAAAAGTCTTTTGGGAAAGCGATTTTGGATACCTATGGTACGACAGAACTTTCGGAAAGCAAAATAGTAATGTGTATTTTAAGTTTGCTATGGAGAAGATCATTACAAATAATTACACATCATTTCTTGATGTTGGCTGCGGGTGGGGCGAGTTGTGCTCTCTGGTTTCTCAAATTCCCCATATGAAACGAGTTGTTGGTATTGATGTTTCAGCAGATGTTGTTTTGCAGGCATCAAAGAGAAATAAAAAATCAAATATTGAGTTCTTTCACAAAAACTTGTTTGATTTAAATGATAATTCTGATATTGTTACCTGCATCGGGGTTATAGATTATGTAACTGCAGCGGAGGTAAGAGATTTTCTTGTAAAATTAATTACCGTAGCAAAACACGAAGTAATAATTGTAAACTCCCTTCGCAAAATTCCATTTGACGCGTCTTTATTATTAAGTGAATCGAAAAAAATATTGCTCTATGATGAAGGGTATGTACATCCCTTAAATAGAATATTAGAGTCTTTAAAAGTTCTATATAATTTTAAGTTTTCAATAGAAAAATACGGTAGCGATTCAGTATTAGTGAATGTTATAAAACTTTAACTTAGATGATAAGTTATTACTTCCCCGGCTTAATTGATACTGTAAGATTGCCTGAAACTAAATCCAAAGAAACCAGTTTCAATCTTAATTCAGGGTCAAATGCAGTGAGGTTGATATTACGAAGCTTTAACTTGAAGCAGGGAGCAAAGGTGGCTTTGCCTCTCTATGTTTGCGATTCTTTAAAAGAGGCAGTGATAAAAGAAGGATTACAGCCCGTTTATCTTGATCTTATAGCACCAGGAACATTTTGGGCTTCTTATGATGAAAGAACATTGCTAGAATATGAAGTAGCTGCGGTTATATTAGTTCATCCCTATGGATACATTCATCCAGACAATGAAAAGATCATAAAATTCTGTAAGGACAATAAAATATTCCTGGTGCATGATACAGCACAATCATATGGTGTAGATGAATCGAAATTGGAATATGGAAGTGTATTTTATTCTTTTGGCCCGGGGAAATCCTCAACAGCAGCAGGTGGAGGGATGATTAAGGATATGGATACTGAATTTTATAAAAAGAACGTGTCAAGACCTTCTATGTTTTCAAATTTAAGGGCTTACCTTTTTATGAAATCGAGAATATACGGAGCCACGTACTCCCTGGCCGATAAAGTGGGTTTACGAATAATAAGCAGAATACATGAGCAGGATAAACTTTATGGCATGAACTCTTTACAGCAAAAGGCGTCGAATTATGTTTTGCAGCTCATTCCCAAAAAAAAAGATGAAAGAACTACCAAGTATAATTTATTGAAACAAGCTTTGATAGGTCACCCCTACTTAGTAACTCCTTATGAACACAAAGACGGCCTTAATTTTAGAATGGTTATATATGTTAAGGAAGGAAAAGTTGAGGCTTTTAAATCATACCTGGGGCACAATAAAGTACCCTATCACTGCTTATACAGGGGAATATCACTTGGGAATGAAAATATAGACAGGTTATCTAATTATAAAAGTACGGCCCATAATATCATTGATGTTTCATGTGAGGCATGTTTGCCGATTAGTGAAGTTGAAAGAGTTGCCAAAATTTTAAAGAATTTTAATTGAATTAGTATTAAATGCTGGAATTTATAAAAAACATACGAGAATATAAACTTTACAGATGGCCATTTTTAAAGCGCGTATTGTATGATACTTTACACGTACAGCGTGATGTTCCATCTTTTGATCAAAGTCTAAGGAATACAGTACAGTGGATAGATGCTTCTTTTAAATCAAGGGGTGATGGAGGTTCTTCTGCATATTACTTCTTAGGCCATGGATGGAAAGGCTCATATCCTGAGACTACCGGATACATTATTCCAACTCTTTATAACTACTCACATTATGTAAATGAACCCTATTGGAGCGTGCTTGCAAAAAAGGCTGCTGAGTGGCTTATTTCCATACAAAGTGAAGAAGGCGGTTGGCAAGGATTGCAAATAGGTGTTAAGTGTGAGCTGAGAATATTTAACACAGCTATGATACTGGATGGCCTTATAGCTGCATACAAAGAAGAAAAAGATGAGATTTACCTTAATTCTGCAGTTAAGGGTGCTAAGTGGATACTTAGTAAAATGGATGCTAATGGCCTTTTTAAAGAGAATACTCCAGTTCCCGGAGGCAGCGCAGGAGATATGCTTGTTTTAGCTTGTATGCTTAATGTCATTCAGTACATGCCAAAGGATGAACAGGCTAATTATACTCCGGCCATTATACGCTCCCTACACGCTCACTTGCAGTTACAAACTGAAAACGGATGGTTTAGTAAATGTAATTTTGCGGACTCATATCCGGGTACAGCACTATTGCATCATGTAGGATACACACTTGATGGGCTTATCGTATCATCTGAATTATTAGATGATGACACCTATTGTAAAGCAGGACTGAAATTGGCTAAAAAGCTCCTGGAAAAATTCGAATCGGAGAAGACTCTGCCAGCCTATATTAATAGCGATTGGACAAGTCATTATGATTTAGGCGGAAAATATTCACTGTGTTTAACAGGTTTAAGCCAGGTGGCTATTTCATTTCACAAGATAGCGAAACTAAGCGGTGAACTGGCATACGCTAAAGCTGCCGATGCAATAATATTACAGGTTGCAACCATAAGTAATTGGAGGAGCAGAGAAAAGGGCTTAAATTATGGGGTTGCCGGCTCCTACCCTATTAGCGGCAATTACCAAAAGAATAAGGTGGTAAATTGGGCAGCCAAATATCATGCAGAATCTATATTGCAATCGTTGGGTAAAAATATGCCAAGAAAGAAAATTGAACAAAGCTGTTAAAACATAGTATACCGATGAACCTGGCAGC
>Ga0206856_10251_pt1 | contig 17010 bp, 12 predicted proteins | sample Alteio_BWOrgCont_48_FD_152630 | JGI IMG/M metagenome (GOLD analysis project Ga0206856, IMG submission 152630) | Enriched cells from forest soil in Barre Woods Harvard Forest LTER site, Petersham, Massachusetts, United States -... | ecosystem: Environmental > Terrestrial > Soil > Temperate forest >...
AGTGCTGGTCGGGGCGGCGGCCGCCAGCGCAGTCTGGTTCATCTACGTGCAGAAATATGTCATTGGGTCTTTTTGCCCGTATTGCATGGCCACGCACGTGACCGGTCTCGTGTTGGCGGTGTTGGTGATTTGGCGGGCACCCAGACAATTTGATGACGCGGCAAATACAGTTGCGCCTTCGAATCGCACGCCGAAGCAAAATATTTCCCAGGTCGCAACACGGCGCATTATTGGCCCTTTGCCCGCGCTCGGCCTGGCTTTAAGTGGCATGGCTCTGGCCGGTATTATGGCAGTCTGCCAAGTCAAGTTCATGCCCATAGAAGTTTTTAGTGGCGGCGAGTCGCCGGAAGTTAATCTCACTGCCTTCGATGCTCACAACGTGCCGCTGGTCGGTTCGCCCGACGCTCCTTGCGTTGTTACCTTGCTCTTTGATTATGAATGCCCCCATTGCCAGCAAGTGCATGCCATGCTCGATGAGGCAATTCACCGCTACGACGGCAAGTTGGCGTTTGTTTTGTGCCCGTCGCCTTTGAACACTCATTGCAACCCTTACATCCCGCGTGATGTGGTGACATTCAAAGATTCGTGCGAATTGACCAAGATTGCCCTGGCGGTGTGGGTGGCCAAGCGCGAGGCGTTTCCGGATTTCGACCGCTGGATGTTCTCGCCGGATCCGGGCCAAAGCTGGTTTCCGCGCAAGCCCGACGCCGCCCGGGCCAAAGCCATTGAATTAGTCGGCCAGGCAAAATTTGACGCCGCACAGTCCGATCCTTGGATTGCCAAATACCTGCAAACCTCCACACAAATTTTCGGCACCATTGGCAGGAAGGCCGTGCCCAAACTGGTTTTTGGTTCGCATTGGGTGAACCCCGAACCGGATGACACGGACGACCTGGTTTCGATATTGCAGGCCAGCCTGGCCATTCCAAAACCCTGAGCCGATGATGTGTGCGAATCGCGATTTTTCCGCGAAACTGAACTCGCCTGCTATTTTGAACTGGAGGGGATGTTAGTATGGAGGCAGCGATACAATATTGTTACCTGCGCGCCCCGACCCTTTAGGAAATCATTTATTTAGACGTAATTTTATCCAAGTCCGCCGCTTTCGAAAGATCGGTTTTGAACTTGTCGGCCTTCTCCAACTCGGTGAACAGCAGGTCGCCCAAGGCCAGCCCGAATTCAGTATCGCTCGCGTAGTGAACCCCGGCGACGACCCGGCTATCCGCAATTTGCCGGGCGCGATTGAGCAAGGCGTCGGCTTGCGCGGGAAACAGCGTGGCGAGGATGCGCGCTTGCAACTCTCCACGCGTGGCATGGCCGCTGGGATAACTAAAATTAGTGTCGGTAAAGAGCGGCACGACCAGGATGGGGTGCTGGACAAACGGCCGCAACCGGGCGTTGGCCTTTTTAATAATCGTATTGATGAAATTGCCGTCGCCATCGGCAGTCGTGAGCACCTGGAAGGTGTTGGGATACCTGGTTTCAAAGGCGGGATCAATCACACTGGTCACCAGCTTGACGGAAAAGGTTTTGTCGAGCACGGCTTCTTTCGCTTGCGCGTCCGTGCGCGAAGCTTGGGCGGAGAGGGTTATCACCAGGTCGCTTTGATCGACGGCGGAGCCCAAGGCGGGAGTTTTGGGAAAGATGCTCCACGCCGCTTCATTGCCGGTCAAATAGACAGGCGCTGCGCTGCTCGAGGCAGCGGTTGAATTCCCCATCGATTGGGCCGCCAAATTGATCGTGAAACCCAGGCAGGAAAGTCCGGCCAAAAAAACGAAGAAAATCCGGCGTGACAGGTGTTTTTTCATCGCCCCGTTTTTACGCGGTGCACCAGCATAGTTCAAATCCTTAAGCTACTGTCATGGAAATGTAACTTGGAACGGCGGTTGGCAGCTGGGCCGGTTTCATATCTGGCCAGTTTACCCAATAAAATAATTTTTTAACCAGCCCGTTCCCAATTGCCGATCTCAATTATTTGGACTCTGGGTGACCATCACGCGCAGGAAGCGCAATTCGCCGGGTGCTAACGCCGTGGTGTCGCGCACGGTTACCGTGGCTGTCAGGCCGTTGTTCACCGTGGCCACCGGGGCGGTGTTCACGGGCGTCCATGTCACCAAATCGGTCGAGCTTTGGATGGTGTAAGTCAAATCGCTGACGCCGAGCAGTTGCGTGTAGGTGATGGCAAGGTATTGCTGCGCATTCACGGTCACCTGGCCGACGGTGGGCAGGCCGTCGCGATTGGGCTGCGTCGGATTGAGATTGAAAGAATACGCCAGCAGATTGGGCACGCCCTGATTCAGCAAATCCACGTTGCTGCCGCTGATCGACGAATCCAGCAGTTGCGAGGGCGTGAAGTAGGTCGCACCCCAGTCGCTATAGGCGCGCGCGACGACGGTCAGTGTTCCGAAGGTGAGCGAGAAAGTATAGTTGTTGTTATTGGCCGCCAGGCTGCCAATCGTCGCGGTGATGGGATAAAGGCTTGGCAGACTATTTATTGTCGCAGGGGTGGAAATATCCGGCGCGCCGGTGATGGCCGACAATGCGTTTTCGCCGTTTACATAGCCGGTGATCGTCGCCGTCAAAGTGGGATTATCCGTGCCAAAGACGCGGCTCAGATTGTCGACGGTGACGGTCAAAGTTCCGGCCGAAATGCTGGCGGTGGTCGTGGGCTGGGTCAGGGAATAATAAATCGCCCCGCTGCCGCTGAGGGTGAGGCCGCTGACATTCACGGTTTTGGTGAGACCGAAATTTTGGTCAACAAAGGTGCCGACGGCATTGCTGGTGACCAGCCCCACATTGCCGTTGTCCACTGACAAAACGCCGACGAGTGCGGCGTTGGTGGTGGACAAGCTTGCGTTCGTTGTGCCGTCGTAAACTTTATCACTGGCAGTAATTCCGGAGACGGTCAGGCCCGTCGGCACGCCGGAATACGCCGAAATGACCGTGGGGTTGCCGGAGCCGGACACCGCCGGGTCGTTGGTCTGCACGTCGGAGAAGTTGCTGCCCGTTACCGTGCCCTGCGCGGTGATGTTGCGCGTCGTGTTTGGCAGCGGATTGTTGATGGTCGCGTTGACGGTGACGGTGACGCTCTTGCCGGGCGGCAGAGTGCCGATGGTCACACCGCTATTCACGGCGTCCTGGAGATACTGGGCGTCGTCATCATCATCGCTGGCGTTGGGATTGGGCACGACGCCCTTGACTTCATCCATCGCGGGCAAGCGCCGCTCGCCGCGTTCCAGGTAGCCGTACATGATGTCGTTGCGGTGGGCGGCGTCTTTGTAATCCGGCAGGCCGAGCGCGTGGCCCATCTCGTGCATGAGGGTCGTCAGCAAGTCCATCCGGCCCTCCGCCGGGCTGCCGGATTGGGCGCGCAAGATCCCGTCCAGCTTGGAATTAATTTTGAAAGGCGTGCCGGCCCCGGCCTCGGCTCCAATATACCAGCCATTGCCGAGCGGCCGCGTGTTGAGCGTAATGTGCGTGCCTTTCGTCATGCCCAAAAAGTTGTTCGACCGGTTGACCAGGGTGATATCCAGATTCTGCAAAATTTTCCTTTGCGCGGCGGTCAGGCCCGTGGCCTCCCAGCGCAGCCTGGCTTCCGCCACCACGTGCGCGAGGGTCGATTCGTCCAGGGTGCCATTGTCGGCGAGGGAGGCTGTTTTTGCCACCGTCTGCGGGCCGTCCAAGTCGGGGATTTCGCAATCTTGCGCGCAGAATGGCTCTGAATTGTTTGAAGCGGTTGAATTCGCGCTTTCCCCGCGCAGGTTCACAGAGACGACGACGAAAGCATAGGGAGTGCAGCACTGATAACCACCAGTACCGCTGGTCGAAGTCATATTAATGCTATGAATGCTCGAGCTGACTGATCTGACGAAAGTCGGGGAAACGGTGGGGTCGGTGCAGGTGATGATGTAACGGGTCAAATATTCGTGCGCGTTGCCCGTCGGCGTCCAACTCACAGTAATGCTATTCGATCCCGAGGCGGGTTTGGTGGCGATGACGTTGGTCGGCGGCGCAGGGAGGACCTCGTCCGACGGGATCGGGGAGATCGAGGCGGAAGGCGAGGAGGGCGGGCTCTGGCCCGCGCTATTGGTGGCGGTCACCGTGAAGGTGTAGGAGACGCCGTCGGTCAGGCTACTTACAGTGATATTGGTTGCGTTGCCAGAACTGACGCCGGTGATTCCGCCCGGACTGGATGTGGCCGTGTAGCCCGTGATGCTGGAGCCACCGTTACTCGAGGGGGCGGTGAAAGTGAGGGAAACTTCGCTGTCACCAGCCGTGCCCTGAACATTGGTCGGCGCACCTGGTACGGTGGCGGGAGTTATAGCATTGGACGGACTGGATGGCGCACCCGTGCCCGCGCTATTAGTGGCGGTGACCGTGAAGGTGTAGGAGACCCCATTGGTCAGGCCGGTGACTACGATGGTGTTGGAAGCGCCAACGCTGGTGCCAGTGATGCCGCCGGGCGAAGAGGTCGCGGTATAACCGGTGATAGGGGAGCCGCCGTTGCTGGTCGGGATGGAGAAGGTGAGAGTGGCTTGGCCATTGCCGCCGACGCCAACAACACCGAACGGGCTGGAAGGCGCGGTGGCTGGGATGACGGCATTGGAGGGGCTGGACGGCGCGCCCGTGCCCGCGCCGTTGGTGGCCGTCACGGTGAAGGTGTAGGACACGCCGTTGGTCAGGCCAACGATGGTAATGTTGGTGTTATTGCCATTGCTGACGCCGGTGAAGCCGCCAGGGCTGGCCGTGGCCGTGTATCCTGTAATGCTGGAACCGCCGTTGCTAGTAGGAGCGGTGAAGGTGAGGTTGGCCAGGCCGTTGCCACCGAAACCGACGACGTTGGTCGGCGCGCTGGGCAGACCGGCTGGCGTAACGGCACTGGAGGCCTGCGAAGACGCGCTCGTGCCCACACCGTTGGTGGCGGTTACCGTGAAAGTGTAAGCGACGCCATCGGTGAGGCCCGAGACAATGATGCCGTTGGTGGGGCTATTGACGTCGCCCGTACCGGTAGCACCGCCGGGGCTGGCGGTTACCGTGTAGCCGGTGATGGTGGAACCGCCGTTGGTATCTGGAGCGCTGAAGGTGACGTTGGCCTGGCCATCACCGCTGGTGCCGACGACATTGGTCGGCGCATCCGGCACGGTGACGGGAGTGATGGAGTTAGATTGGGTGGATAATGCACCCGTGCCCGCGCTGTTGGTGGCGGTGACGGTGAAGGTGTAGTTGACTCCGTTGGTCAGGCCGGTGACCACGATGGTGGTATTGTTCCCAATGCTGGTGCCGGTGATGCCGCCGGGCGAAGAGGTCGCAGTATAACCGGTGATAGGGGAACCGCCGTTGCTGGTCGGGACGGAGAAGGTGAGAGTGGCCTGGCCATTGCCGCCGACGCCAACGACATTGAACGGGCTGGAAGGCGCGGTGGCTGGGGTGACGAAATTGGAGGGGCTGGACGGAGCGCTGACGCCTGCGCCGTTGGTAGCAGTGACCGTGAAGGTATAGTTGACGCCATTGGTGAGACCAACGATGGTAATGTTGGTGTTATTGCCATTGCTGACGCCGGTGAAGCCGCCGGGGCTGGCCGTGGCGGTGTATCCCGTAATGCTGGAACCGCCGTTGCTGGTGGGGGCGGTGAAGGTGAGAGACGCTTGGCCGTTGCCACCGAAACCGATGACGTTGGTCGGCGCGCTTGGCACGGTGGCGGGCGTGACGGCGTTGGACGGATTGGAAGGTGTGCTGACGCCCGCACTGTTGGTGGCGGTGACCGTGAAGGTATAGTTGACCCCATTGGTCAGGCCAGAAATCGTGATGGTGGTGTTAGTCCCACTGCTGACTCCGGTGGCGCCGCCCGGGCTGGCCGTCGCAGTATAACCGGTGATGGGGGAGCCGCCGTTGCTGGTCGGGACGGAGAAGGTGAGAGTGGCCTGGCCATTGCCGCCGACGCCAACGACATTGAACGGGCTGGACGGCGCGGTGGCTGGGGTGACGGCATTGGAGGGAGTGGACGGCGCGCCCGTGCCCGCGCCGTTGGTGGCCGTCACCGTGAAGGTGTAGGACACGCCATTGGTCAGACCAACGATGGTAATGTTGGTGTTATCGCCATTGCTGACACCCGTGACCCCGCTTGGATTGGCCGTGGCCGTGTATCCCGTGACACTGGAACCGCCGTTGCTGGTAGGAGCGGTAAAGGTGAGGTTGACCAGGCCGTTGCCACCGAAACCGACGACATTAGTCGGCGCGCTTGGCACGGTGGCGGGGGTGATGGCGTTGGAAGGACTGGAAGGTGTGCTCACGCCCGCGCTATTGGTGGCGGTGACCGTAAATGTATAAGAGACGCCATTAGTCAGACCAGAAATTGTGATAGTGGGGTTAGTCCCACTGCTGACCCCCGTAGCGCCACCCGGGCTGGCCGTCGCCAAGTAGCCAGTAATATTAGCGCCTCCGTTGCTAGAGGGAGCAGTGAAAGTGATGGTAGCCTGGCCGTTGCCACTGACGCCGACAACATTCGTTGGAGCGCTCGGCACGGTCGCAGGCGTGGCCGAATTGGACGCGTTGGACACCGCGCTGGTGCCCGCGCTGTTGGTGGCGGTGACCGTGAAAGTATAGTTGACGCCATTGGTCAGGCCGGTGACCACGATGACGGTATTGTTCCCAACGCTGGTGCCGGTGATGCCGCCGGGTGAAGATGTGGCAGTATAACCGGTGATACTCGCGCCGTTACTGGCCGGGGCGGTGAAGACAATGGTTGCTTGGCCACTGCCGGCGACAGCGACAACATTGGTCGGCGCCGCAGGCACACCCGCTGGGGTAACAGAATTGGAGGCCTGCGAAGACGCGCTCGTGCCCACGCTGTTGGTGGCGGTCACCTTGAAAGTGTAAGCGACACCATCGGTCAGGCCGGCAACCGTGATATTGGTATTATTGCCATTGCTGACGCCGGTGAAGCCGCCCGGGCTGGAAGTGGCCGTGTAGCCCGTGATGCCAGAGCCGCCATCGGTATCCGGGGCGGTGAAGGTAAGGGCGACCTGACCATCACCGCTGGTGCCGACGACATTGGTCGGCGCATCCGGCACGGTGGCAGGCGTGACTGCGTTGGATGGACTGGATGGAGCACTCACTCCTGCACCATTGGTGGCGGTTACCGTGAAAGTGTAGGAAACGCCGTTGGTGAGGCCAGGGACGGTGATGCCAGGGAAGTTGTTTGCGCCGCAGGTGCCCGTGGCGCCGCCGGGGCTGGCCGTGGCCGTGTAGCCGGTGATGCTCGAACCACCACTTTGGGCCGGGGCGGTGAAAGTGAGAGTCGCTTGGCCATTGCCGCCGGTGGCAACGACATTGGTCGGCGCGCGAGGCACGGTGATGGGCGTGGCGGCATTCGAAGGCGATGAGGGCGGGCTCGTACCCGCGCCGTTGGTGGCGGTGACCGTGAAGGTGTAGGAAACGCCGTTGATCAGGCCGGTAACGGTAATGTTGGTGTTATTGCCAATGCTGACACCGGTGGTGCCGCCTGGGCTGGCAGTGGCTGTGTAACCGGTGATGGCGGAGCCGCCGTTGCTGGCCGGGGCGGTGAAGTTTAGCGTGACTTGGCCATTGCTGCCGACGGCAACGACATTGGTCGGCGCGCCCGGCGTGGTGGCGGGGGTGATGGCGTTGGACGGGCTGGACGACGTGCTCGTGCCTGCGCCGTTGGTGGCCGTCACCGTAAATGTATAAGCAACTCCATTGGTCAGACCAGTAATCGTGATGGTGGTGTTATTCCCATTGCTGACCCCGGTAGCGCCGCCCGGGCTGGCTGTTGCGGTATAGCCAGTAATGTTAGAACCGCCGTTGCTGGCCGGGGCGGTGAAAGTGATGGTAGCCTGGCCGTTGCCACTGACGCCGACGACATTCGTTGGGGCGCTCGCAGCCGTGGCCGGAATGTTGAGCGAGACCACTCCGTCTTCGTTTGAATCAACTTTTCCGTCGTTGGCTTTGAAAGTGAAACTGTCCGTGCCGCTGTATCCGTTGGTCGGCGTGTAGGTGACGTTCGCCGAGCCAGGATTGTCCTGGGTGGCCGTGCCGTGCGCAGGCTGGTTGGTGATCGTGTAGGTGAGTGCGTCGCCATCGGCATCCACCGCCGCGAGCGTGATGGAAGTGCCGGCGTTGAAATTGGCCGACACCAATTCATCAATTGTGTAAGGCGAAACATTAATCGAGCCGGGGACCAAGGTCGTGTTCGCATCCAATGTGACATTTAGCGCTACACCCGTGGCATTGGCCGAGCCAGTATTGGAAATTTTAGCCGCGTAAGTAATCGTGTCGCCCGGCAGCGCTAGCCCGCCGTTGTTGTGATTGGGCGCAGTGGCGGTCAGGTTTGCCGTAATGAACGGAATGGTGGCGGAGCAAAAGGCGTTAGACGCCAGAAAAAAGCAAGCCACCAAGCCGGCGAGCAGTCTCCGGCTAGTTCGAAAATCGTAAATATGAAATCTGTATTTTGGAGCCATTTGCGTTCAAATGGGCGGGAAATTACAAAAATGGTGGAATAGATTTTGACAGGACAAACAGTGGTGAACTGTAGCTTGGTGCCAGCCAAGCGTGGGGGGTATTATCTATATCGAGTTATTGCAGGCAAGCAAATTTCCTGCCAGCTACAGTGTATTTGAGGGTAAACCACCCAGAGACAACGTTTCTGGGATTGAGGGAACTAGCTGGCTGATTATGGCTGGGAACTAAGGCAATTTCTGCTTAATAAAACAACGCCCGGTCCAAACTGCGGTATTGAATCGCCTCCAGTAAATGCGGGGCTTCGATGTTTTCAGTTCCGGCTAAATCGGCAATCGTGCGGGCAACTTTTAAAATCCTGTCGTAGGCGCGAGCCGAGAGCGAAAGTTGTTCCATCGCCTGCGAGAGCAATTCCGCTTGGGCCTGGTCGATCGCGCAATGTTTGCGAATTTCGGAATGGGACATCCGCGCATTGCACGGAGTTTGTTTCGTCTTGGAGTCAGTAAATCGTTTGGCCTGCTTGGCTCGCGCTTGCACAATCCGCTCGCGCAAGATAGCCGAGGTTTCCCCCGGCGTTGAATTTTGCATCTCCGTCAGCGGCAGCGAAGGCGCTTCAACGTGCAAATCAATGCGGTCGAGTAGCGGACCCGAAATTCGCGCACGATAGCGTTGGATCTGCGGCACGGTACAGCGGCATTCACGTTTCGAGTCGCCCAAATATCCGCAGGGACACGGATTCATGGCTGCAACTAACATAAACGCGCAGGGGAGGGTGATTTTCCCCGCCGAGCGCGAGATGCTCACCTCGCCGTCTTCCAACGGTTGGCGCAAAACTTCCAGCGTGGAGCGCTTGAACTCCGGCAATTCATCCATGAATAGCACGCCGTTGTGCGCGAGGGAAATTTCGCCAGGCCCGGGAATTGTTCCACCACCGAGCAGCCCGACATCGCTAATGGTATGATGCGGGGCGCGGAAGGGCCGTTGAAAACACCGGTTCTCTGGCGCGAGCGATACACCTGCAGCCGATTGAATCGCCAGCAGTTCCAAATATTCGTCGAGCGTCGGCTCCGGCATGATAGTCGGAATTCGTTTCGCAATCATGCTCTTGCCCGAGCCGGGACTCCCGACCATCAGTAAATTATGACCTCCCGCCACCGCCACTTCCACGGCGCGGCGAAGGGCGTGCTGGCCTTTCACTTCTGAAAAATCGATGGCATGTTTGAGTTCCGGTGGTCGGCGAAACGGGCTGGATGCCGGATCGAGCCGGGGCAGGAATCTTTCGCCATTGAGAAACCGCACGGCTTCATCGAGGGAACTCACGGCGTGCACGGGCACTTTGTCCACGAGCGCCGCTTCTTCCGCCGTCGCCGAAGGCAGTAGCACGCCTGCCTTGCCTTGTTGTCTCGCCAGCAACGCCAGCGCCAAACCACCTGCCACGGGCCGCGTGCCACCCGACAGACTCAGCTCTCCCGCAATTAAATATGGCTTTAGACTTTCCGGCTGAAGCTGCCCCGTCGCCGCCAGCACGGCGAGAGCCATGGGCAAATCAAACAAAGGTCCTTCCTTGCGCAAATCACCCGGCGCCAAATTAATGGTCGTCTTTGTCGCCGGGGCGCGAAAACCGCTGTTGTGCAAGGCCGACCAAACCCGGTTAACCGATTCCTTTACCGCCGTATCTGGCAACCCGACCAGGAAAGTTTTCGCCTCGCCCACTTCCCCGGTGTTAACCTCCACTTGCACGGCGTGGGCGTGGATGCCCAATAAAGTTCCGGAAGATGCTACGGCGAGCATAAACGCAAAAAATTGAATGATTAATTACGAATTACAAAACAAGTATCTACTATTATTATGTAGCGGAATCGTTGGCCAGTCCTTTTTTGGCGGATAAAGATTTGCGAAAAATGGCGGAGAAGATGAGGTTAAGCTCCTTGGCCTCACGCCATAATTCGCGGGCTTTAGTCAAGGTAGGCGGATGCGCTTTGCCGATTAATCGCAGCCAGTACATGGTCTCGCAGGCTTCTTTTCGACAAAGGCCAATTTTGTAAGCAAAGTCGTTACGGCTACTGGCGTTGTTCGCTTCAGCATAGTTGGCCCCCACGCTGGTGCCCGACCGCACTAGTTGATGCACCAAGGGGTCCAGTATGGGATTTCGCGGGATTTGGCTGCAGAAATGAATAATCGTTTCGGCGAATTTTGCCGTGCGCTCTTCCGGGTCAAATGTTTTGCTCCGATCATGCGGATCAGGCTTTGCAACCGTCTTTGCCGGGGAATGGTTCACTTCATTTTGTAATTAGTCATTCGAATTTCAAAATTTCTCATCCCGCATTCGGGTCCACGCACTTCGGCCCCTTCAGTGGCTCATGCACGCCCGTTATCACCGGGTGCTTGGCGGCTTCGCTGGCGTTTAGCGCAATCCACTCGCTCATATTGTCCGGCACTTCGCGTTCGGGGTAGATGGCCTCCACCGGACATTCGCTCACGCACGCGTTGCAGTCGATGCACGTCTCGGGGTTGATATACAGCCGGTCGGGCGCCTCGTGAAAGGCTTCCACGGGGCAGACGCCCACGCAGGAGGTGTATTTGCAATCCACACAAGCGGCGGTAACGACAAAGGCCATGCGTGGAACTTGCAAAAAAACATCGCCGAAAGCCACCCAAAAGTGAAAAGATGCCGCCATGGGCAAATCTACCTCTGCCGCCATCCTGGCGGTGCGCCTGCTGGGGCTATTTTGGCTCGTCGCCGGACTGTGGATGCTGGTGGCCAACGTCATCGAGTCCGCCACGGAATTCAACCCCTCCTTCGTGGGCTATTACCTCCAGTCGCAACTGCTGCGTCCGTTGCTGGCCGTCGGGGTAGGTCTGCTGCTGTTCATTTTCTCGCGGCCGCTCGGGCGTCGGTTGGCGCGGGGGTTGGATTCGCCCAATGCGTAGGCTTTGGGCCAGTTTCCGGTTTATGCTGGCGCTGGCGGTTTGGCCCGGCACATTGGCCCACGCCCAACATTCCCCTGCGCCGGACGCTCCCGTCCGCACTTGGCTGGCCTCCACGCTGCCGCCTTGGAACGCCGATACCCGCCAAGAGGCCGACGATGCCATTCTCGGTACCTTCACCCTCCAGGGAGTCAAGGGTACCGTGCCGCGCAATGCCGACGGCGGCTTCGACTGGGCCTGGCGCGGCCCGAACAACGACCCCGAGTTCGCCTGGTTCCTCAATCGCCAGCATCATATCCCCGCGCTTTTCGTTGCCTGGCGCGAGACCAAAGACGCCAAATACCGCACCGCCCTCAACGCCCAATTGCGCGACTGGTTGCAGCAAAATCCCCGCCCGGCCTTTTACAGTTTTTCCTCCTCCTGGCGCGCGCTTGAAGTGGCCCGGCGCGTCACCGAGGCCTGGCTGCCTGTTTTGTTCGCGCCCGATTCCTCCGCCGCCCTCGACACAGATGTTTACCAAGCCTTGCGCGTCGCCATTCCCGACCACGCCGCCGCCCTGCGCCATGACCATTCTTTTTCCGGCAACCACTTGATTACGGAAATGACCGGTCTCGCGACCATCGCGCTGGCGTTTCCCGATAATAAGGATGCCAAGGATTGGCTCGACTTCGCCCTCACCCAATCGCAGTCCGAACTCACGCGAGAAATTTATCCCGACGGCGCGGAGAAGGAATTGTCCAACCTTTACCAACAAGTCACGCTGCTCGAATTTCAAAAACTGGCGGATCTCCTCAGTCTCGCCGGACACACGAAGGACGCCGCCCAGTTCAGTCCCGCGCTAGAAAACGCTTGGAGCTATTACGCTCATACCCTCAGTCCGCTGGGCCATGGGCCCTTGAACAATGACTCCAGCGTGGAAGATGACGCATCGCTCGTCCAAAAAATGGCGGCGGTTTATCAACGTCCCGATTGGCTCTATATTGCTACGCAAGGCAAAGCCGGCGTAGAACCGAAAGGGCTACCCACCGAATATTTTCCTTATGCGGGATTGGCCGTCATGCGGAGCGGGTGGGGAAGTGAGGCGCAATGGGCCTATTTTTCCATGGGCCCACGCGGCACCGACCACCAACACGCCGACCGCATGCACTTGAGCCTCGGCGGCTACGGGCGCGAATTTTTGGTCGACGACGGCCGCTACAATTACCAGCCCGGCCCGTGGCGCGATTATTTCACCGGCCCGCGCGGCCATAACGTCCTTCTCCTCGACGGCCATGGTACCCTCCCGCCACCGGATTCGGTCAGCTCGCCAGTCAACGTACGCCACGAAATATCCAAGAATTCTGATTTATTCGAAGCCACGGCGCCGTTTGTCGGCGATGCTCCTGCCGGTCAAGGCCCGGCCTACGAAACCCGCACTGTCTACTATTTGCACAACCAATTCTTGCTGGTCGTGGATCACGTCCTCTGCGCCGGCCCGCACCAGATTGAAACCCTCTGGCATTTCCATCCCGATTGTATCGTCAAACACGACGGCAACCTCGTTTACACCGACAATCCGGGAAAAGCCAACCTCGGCCTGCTCGCGCTTAATCCTCCCGCGCATGGTTGGGATATTGATTTGATAAAAGGCCGCGAAGCCCCGGACATTCAAGGCTGGTACAGCCCTTCTTTCAATGTCCGCCTCCCCGCCGCTTGCGCGTCTTTTAGTGCATCTATTCAAAGCCCATCGACGATGACTTGGCTCATCTGGATTGCGCCGTCTGGGCAAAATGTCGCGGCGGCGAAACCTTCTGTGGATTCGGCTCTCCTTGAATTGAAGCAAATGGATTTAACTGCAAAATAAACGCAGGAAATCCATTCTTAAAATACTGGCGTGAATTGCACTGCTTCATTGTGCAATTCTTGGGTAAAGGGACGGCCAGGTTGTAATCCTCCTTGAGCATTCTTCTGAGTGCCATTGTCATAAACTACAATCTCATGCAGGATAGGTCTTCCATCGTTATCCATGTCGACAAATATGGTCATGGTATGCCCCGAGAGTAGGGTAACTATTTTCTTTATGCCACCGTGAAGGTCAACCTCTCCAAGATCTAGTAAGCCAAGATCGCTTGGATCAGGAGCCACTGCGGCGGTTATACTTACGGTCTCCCCGTTGGATAGTTTTGTAAAGAATGGAACTCCCGGCTTGTGGCTGGCGAGGGTCGACTTAAAATATCCTGATGGATCTGGTCCAACCAAGCTGACATTGTATCCTACCGATCCGTCGCGAAGTAGTGTCACCCTAACTTCAAGCGTCCGACCTGATTTCAGGCTAAATTTTTTTGTGTTACCAGAACTTTGAAATGGCACTACGCCAAAATCAATCGTGCCCAATTCATTATCGGCGATGGGAGTCCCGTTTTTGTCCGTTGTATTTTCTGTTGATGGATCAGAATTGGCCGCCAGCGTAACGGGCGCCAATTTCGGGGCCTCCACTTGGGAGACATTTGTTTGCGCCTTGGACACGGATGTTCTCTCGCCGACCGTCGCATTTTTTGTCGCGTCACCCCTAGGCCACGTCCACCACGCCAGGCTGGCCACAATTACTGCCAGCAAAATCAAAACGGTCGCTCGGCTCTGCCGATTCATGGTTGATGGATACGGGATATTTCACGGAGGGGGTCAATACCCACGTAATCGGCATTCTTCGATTCGGAGGGCGCAGCAAGTCTGCGCCCCTACAACCAAGGCATCGCGCAAGTTCGATCCTTAGAATGCCGCGTCTTATTGTAGGGGCGCAGTCTTGCTGCGCCCTTTTCGTTTTATTCGTGTATCCATGTCATCCGTGGTTGTCTCGACTTTCCAGTTTACCTTTCCCGCTAACACCTATTAAATCCATTCTGTGCTCCGTTTCTCCGAAGAGGTTCTCCTGCTTGCGCTCGATGAAAAAACCGGGCGCTTGCATCCGTTGCCAGAGCGTGCCCTCGAATTCGCCCTGGCCGGCGCCGTCCTCGCCGAGCTCGCCGCCGCGAAACGCATCACCACCGATGCCACCAAGCTGACCGTCCAAGACTTCAGCTCCACGGGTGACGCGGTCCTCGACGAGGCTTTAAAATGTCTGCCTCAGGCCGAGCCGACCATGACGCTCCAAAAAGCCCTGGCCCGCATTGCCCTGCACGCCGATAAACTCAAACCGCTTCTTTACGCCGATTTGGTAAAAAAAGGCATTCTCCAGCAGCAGGACAAAAAATTCCTCTGGGCTTTGCGCGAACGCCGCTATCCGACGCTTGACGACCGCGAGGAACGCGAAGCCCGCGCCCGCATTCGCGACATTGTGCTCAACCCCGCCGCCGTGCCCGGCCCACAAGATGTCGTGCTCATCGGCCTCATGGATGCCTGCGACCTCGATGGTTTTATTTTCACGCCGGAGGAATTGGAAAAATCCGCCGAGCGCATCAAGCAAATTTGCGGGATGAACGCCATTGTGGCGGCGCTGGCCAAGGCCATTGGGGAAATGCAACAGGCCATTTTGGACGTAACCGCCTATTCGGGGATGTAAACCCCGCCCGCCACCTTGCGGGAATTGCCGTTGACAACTGGCGGCGCTCCGGCACGATGACTCGTTTCCCAACGAGCATTATCGCATGGCCAACACCAAGTCCGCTAAGAAAAACGTCCGTAAAACCGCCCGTCGCACCATCCGCAACCAAGCGGTGGTAGCGCGGCTCAAGACGCTGGCCAAACAGGCCCACGCCGCGGTGCTCGGCACCGACGCCGCGAAGGCCAAGGAAAGCGCCCGCGTTTATATCGCCGCCATGGACAAAGCGGTGAAGACTGGCGTTATTCACGCCAACAAGGCGGCGCACGCCAAAAGCGCCATGGCCAAGGTTTTGACGCCCGCAGCGCCCAAGAAGTAATTAAGCGGTCTTTTTCGCTTAGTTCGTTGACTCGGAAGTCGCAACTGCCGGGGCGGGTGTAGGAGTTCCACGCGATGCGTTCGGATTTGACCCTCGGCCACGATTACCACCGCGAGTTCCACTTGGTGGCGTACCACGGTCGTTGGCGTGGGTATCCGGCTTGATGCCATTGGCCACGGCCTTCTTTAACATATCCTGGATGATTTGTTTGCGCGCATCCGGCTTGTCTTTGGCGTCCTGCAAATTTTTGATCAGCGGCTGGATGTCCTCCGGATACAAGGTCATCATGTAACGGTTAAGGATGCTGCGGTCCTCCGGTTTCGGCAGTTCACGGATATCTCCACGAATTTCCTGGCCCAAACTTTGAATGCTCTGCAGCCGCAGGTTTACTTCGCGGCTCCAAGCCATGCGTTCGGCAAAGGGCATATTATCCAAATGGTCAATCGTTTCGCGCAGTTTTTTCAGGCGTTCCGGCGATAAACTGAGAAAACGCTGCAACTGGACAATATCCGTTTCCACGGGCAATTGCGTCACGGTGCCGTTGGCTTGGGTCCCGCTGGCCGCAGTCGAGGTTCCGCTGTTAGTTGCGGGACTCTCGACGGCGGTATGCTCTGTAGTCTCGCTCGGCGCTTGAGAATGGTCTTGTCCCATTAAGCCCACCGATGCCGCCACAGCCAAGATGGCGGCCAAAGCGCGCCCACGAGGTAGGCGGGGCTGAGACGGTGTGTACACAGAACTTAATTGACGGAGTCGTCTTCGGTGGGGGCGTCGTTGCCGAGCAAAATGGTGTCGTTATCCGTATTCAACAGCGCAGTGCCATCGCTGAGTGAATCGCTGGCCCGCAGATCGGCCTTGGAGTCGATCAAAAATGCGTAATGGGCCGGGAGTGCAGTATCATCCGAGGCGTCAGTGGGAATATTGTTTTGCGCCAACACCGGAGAGCTGAGGTTGGACAAGGCGCCGGGATTCACATTGCTGAAATACGTCACCAGGGCCACACACGCAGCGGCAGCCAGGGCCACCGTGGAACGGGCCCACGCTGGGAAGGGGATTACCCAGCGTCTGCTGGTATGGTCCAATTCAGATTCTTGCGCTTCTTCTTCCTCCGCAGTACGCCGCGTTTGGGTGGCCAAATGAGTTGGCTCATACTCTGGCTCCAGCGGCTGTTCACTGAGCCAGCGGTCAATCAAGGCGTCAATGGCTGCCTCGTCACCAGCCTGGGCGGAAGACACCAGCGAAGCTTCCGCATGGATGCGGGCCACCGTGCGCGCTACGAAGTCCGGTGCGGGCGTGAGTGGTTGGCTGGCGAGCCAAGTTTCCAACCGCTCCTCAAGAGCCGGAGTTGGTGATGGTGAGAACGGTTTCATGATACAAAGTTTAAGATGAGTTATTGGGCTAGTGAAGCCAATATTATGCCAAGATGATGAGTTAAACCCCGTTATGGGGTAGAAAGTTTACATCGATTTGCTTAAAAGATCCTTTAGTTTTTGCCTGCCCCGGAAAATATGGGTTTTCACCGCCGCCACCGATTGGTGCATAATTTCTGCAATTTCTTCATAACTTAGTTCCTGTTGTTTCAGTAACAGGATGGCCGTCCGCTGGTCCTCGGTCAGCTTGACTATCGCCTGCTGAAAGGCCTCTTCCAATTCAAACATCCGTTGCTGGTCGCGGCCTGAGGAGTGGTCCACGGCCCGCAATTCTGACGGGTCCA
>Ga0206856_10252_pt1 | contig 16996 bp, 12 predicted proteins | sample Alteio_BWOrgCont_48_FD_152630 | JGI IMG/M metagenome (GOLD analysis project Ga0206856, IMG submission 152630) | Enriched cells from forest soil in Barre Woods Harvard Forest LTER site, Petersham, Massachusetts, United States -... | ecosystem: Environmental > Terrestrial > Soil > Temperate forest >...
GTTGCAAATCACCACCCAACTCTCTTGGCCAATTTTCCTCCGTGGCCGTCATAAATACCTGCCCACTGGTTTTGCGCGCTTGTTCGAGCAGCGGCACAAAACCACTGCGACGCTTGATGTCCAATTCTCCCATCACATCGTCAATCAACAGTACCGGCGCGCTGCCGTGGACGCCTGCCAGAAATTCCGCCTGCGCCATTTTCAGTGCGATGGCCAATGTTCGCTTTTGTCCCTCACTCCCAAATTGCGCGGCGGATTTTTCGTTGAGCAACAATTGTAAATCGTCGCGATGAGGACCGATGAGCGTGGCGCGAAAGCTTCGTTCCCGCGCGCGCGCCTGCGCGAGCTCGACGGCAAAATCATTTTTTACACTCGGACGGTATTCAATGCGCAATTCCTCCGCGTCGTTGGAGATGCGGCGATACGCCAGCCGCGCCAGCGGAGAAAATTTGGGGACCAGTTCGCGGCGAATGCGGATGATTTCATCTCCCAATTTAATCATCTCCTGCGAAAAACTATCGAGCGACGCTTCATCAGCGGAACGGCTTTTCAGCAAGGCGTTTCTGGCACGAACGGCGCGCATGTAACGCTGGAGCAGCGCCAAATAAACCGGATGGGTTTGCGCGAGCAGCAAATCAAGAAAACGGCGCCGCGATCGCGCCGCGCCTTTAACCAGTTGCAAATCCTCCGTGCAAAAAACCACAGCGCGCAACGCGCCGAGGTAATCTGAAAGTTTTTTCACGGGGTGGCCATCCAGCGAGAGGCTCCGTTCGCGCGCGGACCAGAACATTTTGATTTCATGCTCGCCCATACCGACGACATTGCCTCCAACAAAATAGCCGCGCTGGCCGTGCCGGATCATTTGCGCGCCGCCCACGCCGCGAAACGAGCGCAGCGTGGCCATCAGATAAACCGCTTCGAGGATATTTGTCTTGCCTTGCGCGTTATCCCCCAAAAGCACATGGAAGCCGGGCGTGAAATCCACGTCCAGCCGCGCGTAGTTGCGGAAATCCCGCAACCGCAAATGGGCCAAGTGCACCCCGAGAAAATAGAGGGAAATGAAAGGACGGCGAAGTTTTTTCGATAGCGGTGTTGAAATTACGCTTCCATTTACGCTATTTCCCGGATGCCTGCAAAATTTGCAAAAAATTCACTGGCAAAATAATTGAAATATCTGTTTTATATCCAAACGTTTGAAAAGCGGCCGTTCAAAAAAACGGTCCGGGGACAGCCAAGAGTATTCTTCGGCAGAAAAAAGGACAGCGCATCACAAGGGCGTTTCCGTTTCCCGTTAATTTTCAATTTATGAACGCGCTAAAAAAGCAACGTCGTTTTGCCGGATTCAGTCCTCTGTTTCTTTTGGCCCTGCTGGCCGCGGGGTGTAACCATGGCCCGGCCGGCTATCCCCAAATGCCCCCGCCGCAAGTGGATATCGTGACTGTGGAACCCAAAGCTCTTCCTATTTCTATCACGTTGCCCGGGCGCATCGATCCGTATCGCGTTGCCCAGGTCAATGCGCGGGTGGATGGCATTGTGTTGCACCGGAATTTTGAGCAAGGCTCAAGCGTGACCAATGGCCAGGTCCTCTATGAAATTGATCCGGCTCCCTATCAGGCCACCCTGGATAGCGCCAAAGCCAACCTTGCGCAGGCGCAACAACTCATGCAGCGGTACAAGCCGCTGGTGGGAATCAATGCCGTAAGCAAACAAACTTACGACAACGCCGTGTCGGCGGCGGCCCAGGCCAAAGCGTCGGAGGAAATCGCTCAAATTAATCTTGGTTACTGCACGGTAACTGCGCCGATTTCCGGTCGCATCGGTTCGGCATTGGTCACGGAAGGTGCGTTGGTCAGTCAAAGCGCTGCTACACCCCTGGCGCTGATCCAAACTCTGGACCCGATTTATTTCGATTTCACTGAATCGAGCGCCGAGGCGCTGAAATTGCGAAGGGAACTGGACGGCGGCCAATTAAAGAAGGCCTCTACTGGCGAACCCAAGGTGACTTTGACTTTGCCTGATGAAACAGCTTATCCGCACGAAGGCAAATTGTTGTTCCAGGATATCACTGTGGATCCCACGAGCGGCATGGTTACATTGCGCGCAGAATTTCCTAATCCCGAAGGCTGGCTGCTACCGGGCATGTTCGCGGAAGGCCGACTGGAGCAGGCAATCGCGCCGCAAACCTTCCTGGTGCCGCAGCCCAGCGTGGTCATCGGTCCCGATGGCTCGGCGTCCGTGATGCTGGTAGTAACCTCTGAAAAAGCCACCAATTCGGTGGTGCCACAACCCATCAAAATCGGCTCGGCGGTCGGGACGGATTGGATTGTGGAATCCGGCTTGAAAGCCGGCGACCGCGTGATTGTGAATGGACTGCTCAAAGCGCAACCGGGCGGAACGGTCACCCCGATTGAAGAGAGCACCAACGCTCCGGCGACACCATCGGGTCAATAAAGGGATTTTGAGCCATGCCAAGATTTTTCATTGATCGCCCTGTTTTTGCCTGGGTCCTTTCCCTGTTCATCATGCTGGCCGGGGTGATGGCGATCATGCATTTGCCGATTGCGGAATATCCCAGCGTCGCACCACCGTCCATCACCATCACCGCCACCTATCTGGGCGCTTCCGCCGAAACGGTGCAAAACACCGTCACTGCGGTTATCGAAGAGCAAATGAGCGGGCTGGACCATCTGCTGTATATGTCTTCCAGCAGTAGTTCCAGCGGCCAGTCCCAGGTGTTGTTGTATTTCGAGCCTGGCACGGACCCGGCGCTGGCGCAGGTGGACGTCCAAAATAAATTGCAGCTCGCCGTGCCCAGCCTGCCGATCACGGTACAACAGCAAGGCCTCGTCGTGGCGAAATCCACGCGCAACTTCCTGATGTTTTTCACGCTGTCTTGCACGAACGGCCAATATGATGACATCGCGCTGGGCAACTATATCCAATCTACGTTGTTGGATCCAGTTGGCCGTGTCAGCGGCGTAGGTGAAGCAGACTTGTTCGGCTCCCAATACGCCATGCGCATCTGGCTCGACCCGAATAAACTTAAAAACTATTCCATTTCTCCCGCAGCAGTCATCGCCGCCGTCCAGGCCCAAAACTCGGAAGTGCCCGTCGGACAGCTCGGCATGTTACCCGCCGTAAACGGCCAGGAACTCAACGTCACCCTGCAAGGCCAAAGCACCCTTAACACATCGGAACAATTTGGCGACATTGTTTTGCGCGTGAATCCCAATGGCTCGCGCGTCTTCCTGCGCGATGTCTCGCGTCTGGAACTGGCCGGGCAAAATTACACCTTCGGTGTGCGCGCCAATGGCCGTCCGTGTGCCGCCGTGGGCATTCACCTGGAACCCGGCGCCAACGCTCTGGCCACCGGTGATGCCGTGCGTGCCAAAGTAAAACAACTCTCCCAGTTCTTCCCTGCGGGCATCATCGTCGGCTGGCCGTATGATTCCACGGAATTTATTCGCGCCTCCATTCATGAAGTCATCAAGACCCTGGTTGAGGCCATCATCATGGTGTTTCTCATCCTTTACTTTTTCCTCCAAAATATCCGCATCGCCTTCATTCCCACCATCGTCGTTCCGGTGGCGTTGCTCGGTTCTTTCGCCCTGATGCAGATATTGGGCTTTTCTATCAACGTGCTGACCATGTTCGGCCTTGTGCTGGCCATCGGCATCCTGGTGGACGATGCCATCGTTGTGACGGAAAACGTCGAGCGTATCATGAACGAAGAAGGATTGTCCCCACGTGACGCCACGCGCAAGGCCATGAGCCAAATCACCGGCGCGTTGATTGCCATTTCATTGGTGCTGACGGCGGTCTTCATCCCCATGGCGTTTTTCGGTGGGTCGGTCGGTGCTATTTATCGCCAGTTCTCGCTTTCGCTGGTATCCTGCATGGCGTTCTCCGTATTCCTGGCCATGTCGCTCACGCCGGCGCTTTGTGCTTCCCTGCTGCCACCGGTTGATAAAGGCCATCACATGGAGAAACGCGGGTTCTTTGGATGGTTCAATCGCAAATTCGACTCCACCACGCACCGCTACGAGGGATGGACGTCCCGCATCATAAAACGGGCGCCTCTATATATGCTGCCGTACCTGCTCATCGTGCTGGTCGTTGGCTTCCTGTTTGTGCGCCTTCCCACGTCATTTCTCCCGGCGGAAGACCAGGGTTATTTTCTCAACTTCATCCAATTGCCTGTCGGCGCGACCCAGCAACGCACGGTCGAAGTGCTCAAGCAGATGGAGCAATATTATTTCAAGCAGCCAGAAGTGCAGGACGTCATTGACGTGGCCGGGTTCAGCTTTGCCGGCCAATCGCAAAACTCCGCGATTGCCTTCGTCCATCTGAAGCCCTGGAGCGAGCGTCCCGGCAAAGAACATTCCGTCGAAGCGGTCATCGGACGCGCCTTTGGCGGTCTCAGCAGCATTCCGGATGCAGTGATCTATCCTGTCAATCCGCCGCCGATTCCGGAATTGGGTATCGTTGCCGGATTCGACATGGAACTGGAAGACCAGGCTGGCTTGGGCCATGCCAAATTGATGGACGCCCGCCGGCAACTCTTTGCCATGGCCGCGACCAATTCGCAAATCGTCGGTCTCCAAATGCAGGCGCTCGAAGACACACCGGAGTTGCAAGTGGACGTAAACAAAACCAAAGCCGCTGCACTGGGGGTTTCCCTTGCTGACTTGAACATTTCCCTCACGACTTACTTTGGTTCTTTTTACATCAACAATTTCATCAACGGCAATCGCGTGCAACACGTGCTCGCACAGTTGGACGCCCCGTACCGCATGCTTCCGCAGGACCTTGGCAACGTTTATGTCAGCGCCAGTGGCACCAACATGGCGCCACTCTCTGAAATGGTAAGCACTCACTGGATTTACGCATCGCCGTCGTTGCAGCACTACAACGGTTTTCCGTCGCTCGAACTCCTCGGTTCGCCCCCGCCGGGCGGCAGCATTGGACGCTCGATGGAAGTGATGGAAGATCTCGCCCAAAAATTGCCGCGCGGCATCGGCTTTGAATGGACGGGCCAATCGTTCGAAGAAATTTTGTCGTCCAAGCAAGCGCCCATCCTGCTGGCGCTGTCCATCCTCGTCGTGTTCCTTGCACTGGCCGCGCTTTATGAAAGCTGGTCCATCCCTGTGGCGGTCATCCTCGTGGTTCCACTGGGCGTCATCGGCGCGTTGATTGGCGCATTCGGCCGCGGGCTGCCGAACGACGTGTTTTTCAAAGTCGGATTGCTCACCATCGTCGGCTTGTCCGCCAAGAACGCCATCCTGATCGTTGAATTTGCCAAGGACTTACAAGCTGAAGGCAAGGGTTTGATGGAAGCCACGCTCATGGCCGCGCGCTTGAGGTTGCGGCCCATCCTGATGACTTCGCTTGCGTTCATCCTGGGCGTGATGCCTATGGCTGTTAGCACTGGCGCAGGCGCAGCCGGTCGCCACGATATGGGTACCGGCGTCATTGGCGGCATGATTTCCGCCACTATCCTGGCTGTTTTCATGGTGCCTGTTTTCTATGTGCTCGTACGCCGGATTTTTAAGGGCGAAATCTGGCACTTGCCCGAGTCCAAAGCACCCGCCAGCACCGGCATCGCGGGCAACGAACCTAATCCGCCCAAAGCATGAACCTCTTTTCTCATTTGAAAATTTCGCGGGCGCGGATGCTGCTATCCGGCGCGGTTCTTTTGGTCGTGGCTGGCTGCACGATGGTCCCCAAATACAAGCAGCCTGACGTGCCCCTGGCACAGAAATGGCCCAGCGTGCCCGGTTACAAAGAAACGAAAACCGCTCCCGCCAAAGTCCAGGTGGCAGACATCGGCTGGCGCGATTTCTTTTTGGACCAGAGGCTGCAGCAGGTCATCGAACTGTCCCTGACCAACAATCCCAATCTTTACGTGGCCGTGCAGAACGTCGTGGAAACCAAGGCGCTCTATCGCGTCCAACAGGCGCAGCTAATTCCCACGGTGAATCTCAACGCCAACGGCCAGCGCACGCGCACTCCGAACGTTTATACTGGCAGCGGCAGCAATTCTCCGCCGCTGCAATATACGGAATACAACATCAACCTTGGTGTCACCTCATACGAGCTCGACTTGTTCGGCCGTGTGCGCAGCCTCAACCAGCAATCGCTCGAAACCTATCTTGCCACCCAGGAAGCCAACAAGAGTACTTACATCGCGCTCGTAGCGCAGGTCGCCGTAGCCTATTTGACTGAAGAAGAAGCCATGCAGCAGCTCGACATTGCCCGTGACCAATTGAAGGCCGCGCGGCAGTCGTACAATTTGACCCAAAAAAGTTTTGATGCCGGCGTCTCCTCGCAATTCGATTTAAATAATGCTTCCATTCAATTACTAAATGCCAGTTCGGCCGTGGCCGGCTACGCGCAACAACTCGCCCAGGCTGCCGACAACCTGGATCTTCTCGCTGGCATGCCTCTGCCTGAAGAGTTGAAGCCGCAAAGGCCGTTCAACACGAAAGTCTATCTCGCGGACATCCCGCCGGGATTGCCGTCTGATTTGTTGCAACGCCGGCCTGACGTCATTGAAGCCGAGCACCAGCTCAAGGCCGCCAACGCCAACATCGGCGCCGCGCGCGCTGCCTTTTTCCCGACCGTTACTCTCACCGGCTCGGCAGGCATGGCCAGCACCACGCTCCAAAGCCTGTTTGCTCCCGGTTCCCATGCCTGGGGGTTTTCACCGCAAATCGTCTGGCCCATTTTTGACATGGGCACTGCCTGGCACGAACTCCAGGCCGTCAAAGCCGACCAACGCATCAAGGCCGCTGATTACGAAAGCACCGTGCAAAACGCTTTCAAGGAAGTGGCCGACGCCCTGGCCGTGCGCACCACCGTCCAATCGCAACTCACCGATACCGAATCTCTCGTCAAATCCAACCAGAAAAGTTTTCGGCTCACGCAAGCTGGTTTCAAAGCGGGCGTAAACAGCCAGCTCGACGTGCTGGAAATTCAAAACGCTCTCGACAGCGCGAAGCTTAGTCTCATCCAGGCCCGATACTCGCGCCTTATCAGCCTGATCAATCTCTACCAGGCGCTCGGTGGCGGCTGGCAGGAACACTCCACGAATCAGACCGCACCAGCGACTGCCCAGGCATCAAGGTAAGCGGCTTTGAAGTTCTTAATGATGATGCGGCTCGTCGATCGAGCGTTCGAGCCGGCGATCCGGAATCAACCAGATTAAAGCCACCACCAGGTAAATGCCTGAAGAAATCCATGGATGCCAAAAAGCTACCCCGATACCGGTGATATAAAGGATCACCGACAGTTTCCCCTTCCAATCTTCACCGATCTCCTTCGCCAGTTTGGAATCTCGGCCCATGTCTGCCACAATAGTGTTCTGCAAAATGAAATAAGCAATCGCCGCCATCAAGAGCACGATTCCATAAATAACGGTAGGCATTGTGGTAAAATGATTTTCGCCCGACCAGCCCGTGGCAAAAGGAAGCAGCGACAGCCAGAACAAGAGGTGCAAATTCGCCCACATCACTGAGCTCTTCGCCCTCCGGCTCGCTTTGATCAGGTGATGATGATTGTTCCAGTAAATGCCTACGTAAATAAAACTCAGCAGGTAAGTGAGAAAGATAGGAAGACGATTCGTGAGTTCGGAAACATCCGGTGTTTCCGGCACGGACAAATTCAACACCATGATCGTGATGATGATGGCCAGCACACCGTCGCTAAAGGCTTCAATCCGGTTCTTTTCCACACGGCAATAGTAGCGAGGCAACATAAGGCGGGCAATCCCACGGAATTCAGAAACATCGCCTTTTCTTTTGCGGCCCATCTTGAACAAATCAAATGCTGATTTGGTCTGTTTATGAGTGTAATCGTGGCAAAGAAGTTGCTCGGATTACATTTCTGCGGCAAAATAAATCATGTCCGGGAACGGCAGTTACAAATTGGATTCGCTCAGGCCGAATCGCTTTCAAAGCGAGCGGATTCTCCTCGCTTTGGCGATTTCGCTGTTTATCCATGTGCTTATTTTCGGCGCTTACGAATTGAATCGTGAACTGCATTGGCTGTCCCGTTTGAACTGGCTCGAACAGGCCAAAAAATATCAGCCCAAGCAAGTCCAGCAGTATGCGGAACCCATCGAATTTGTGACCGTCGCCAATCCCTCTACCGAAGCTCCCGCCAAGCCCAAATATATTTCCAATAAAAATTCCGTCGCCGCGGACGACAGCGAGACTAAGAAATCGGAAAACCCGCAGTTAAACGGCAAGCAGGATGACGTGCCGCAAACGGTGGACCAGATGCGCACGCAAATCATCAAAGAACAACAGCAACCCAGTCCCGCGCCTCAGCCAACCAGCAGTTCGCAAGCAAGCGCGGAATCAAAGCCCGCCGTTACTCCCGGGGACTTGACCATGGGCAAGCCAAACGATTCCACGCAGCAACAGCAACAGCAGGAGCCGCCGCGACCGCGCACCATTAAAGACGCTTTGGCGCAACAAATGGCCAGCCACATGCCCAGTATGACGATGAAGCAGGAAGGGGGCGCTCGACGTCATTCGCAAAGAGCCTCGTTTGATGTCGTAGTGACAGGTTTTGGGGATTACGATGAGCGTTTTTCTGGCGCCGTTTCCCGGAATTGGTGGAACCTGCTAGATAGCCAGAGATTTGCCGGCGATCGTGCCGGGAAAGTGGTGCTGTTGTTCAACCTGAATTACGATGGCCGGATTTCAGATCTGAAGGTGGCAGAAGATCATGTTGGGCCATTGTATAGTTACGTCTGCGAAGAGGCCCTCCTACAGGGAGCACCCTACGAGCGTTGGTCCGAAGAGATGCGTTTAAAGCTGGGGGATTCAATTCAGGTGCAATTTAGCTTTTTCTACTGAAACATTTAAGGGCATTGAATGATTTTGAATGGAAACCACGATTGACCAATCGCGGTTGACAATTACCATTGGCGAGAAATTTATGGAAACAGTTGTTTATATATTGTTGGGATTAACCTCGGTCGTCGGCCTGACGTTTATCGCCGAGCGGGCGCTGGCGCTCCGTTGGAGCAAAGTCGTGCCGCGGCAAATTGCCAATGCCATAGATAATTGCGAGAGCTCAGATGACATCGAGGCCTTGCGCGCGCTTTGCAAGCGCAAGCCCTCGCCCCTGGGACGCCTCCTCCTGATGGCGTCCGACCGCCTTGATTGGTCCCGGTCAGATAACGTGGATGCGCTCCAAACTGCAGCGCGCCACGAAATCGTCCGCCTTGAACGCGGCCTGGTCGTTTTGGAAATCATCGTCGGCATCGCACCGCTGCTCGGTTTGGTGGGCACCATCGCCGGCATGATGAACGTTTTCGCAAAAGTGGGCCAGACCGGCTTGAACGATGCGGCCGGGCTGGCTGTGGGCATCGCGTTCATCCTGCGCGCGACGCTTTTTGGCCTGCTTATCGCCATCCCGTCGCTCATTGCCTGGAGCTACTACGCCAAGAAAGTCGAAGTCCTTGCCTCGGAAATGGAAGCGTTGTGCGACGCTTTCATCCGGCAGCAATATGCGGGACGAAATCGCTAGACCATGCATTTCTACATCCGCAAGCGCCGCGCCACGCCCACTGTCATCGTGGTCGCGCTCATTGACGTGCTGATCGTGCTGGTGATTTTCCTGCTGGTGACGACCACGTTCAAACAGCAGACGTCCTTGAAAGTGCAATTGCCTGAATCGTCCCAGGGCAAAAAACCCGGCTCGACTGAGAATCCCCCATACACCGTCAGCATTGACACTAACGGCGTTTTTTTTGTGGATAAAACACCGGTTACATTCGACCAGTTGAAAGATCGTTTGAAGGCCGCAGTGGCTAAAAACCCCAACGTCGTCATGGCTATCAATGCCGACGAAGATTCTCACTGGGGAAAAGTCGTAAAATTGCGGGACGCGGCGGCAGCGGCCAACATCAAACAGATCATTGTCCTCACCAAAGAACCGCCCAAACAATAGAATTTTAATGCGCTCAACTGCTCCCTTTCTCCGGAAGAACTGGAATGACGCCAGTCAAATCCAAAGCCGGAACAGTCAGAACGATCAGCGGGAACGGGGCTTCCGATTAGGCAGCAGCGGCTTTTTTGCCTTTTTTCAATTTGGCAGCGGCAGTCTTGCGTTTGATATAGCTCTGGCGGCGTTTGCGTTTCAGTACTTTGTTATATTGGCGTCCCATAATTCTTTACTTTGTTCGCGTGATGCGGTTTTGTCTTAGTACTATGAAAGGTTATACACTGCGATTCAATCTCTTTTTGGCGCTGGGTGTCCTGCTCCTGGCGTTCTGTGGTTGCCAGGGTGTGGAGAAGGACCTGGGTATGAAGAAAGACCAAGCCATGGGGACCATGCGCGTCCACATCGAATTGCCTCCCGAAAATGCCGGTGCCATCAACGTCTCACAAACCATTTCGCTCCTGCGAGCGGACCCCGTGCAGATAACGATTGATAAAGACGCGATTTTGACTGAAGCCCATGCCCTTTCTGCCAAGCTGGTTAGCACGCCGGCGGCCCCGGCGGTAGAAGTGCGCTTTGAAGATAAAGGGGCATGGGTTTTGGAACAATACTCCGCCGCCAACCCCGGCCGGCATTTCGTCATTTTTGCGCAATGGGGCACGAATTTGAACGAAGGACGTTGGATCGCCGCGCCACTGATCACTCATCGCATTAAAGATGGCGTTTTGTCCTTCACTCCGGATATGTCCAAGGAGGAAGTCGATCTCTTCGTTAAAGGCCTCAACAACGTCATCAAACAAGATCAAACAGATTCAACCGAATGATTTTTTCGCAATGCGGCCAGCGCGCCGGCCAGTCCCGGGCTTTTCGGATGCTGTACATTTCAGGCGTCATTTTACGATGTGGGTTTTTGCCTGCGCTTTTATTTTTTATGGGAAGTGTTTTCGCGCAATCCCCATTTCAGTTTCCCACGGCCAACCATTATCTTTATCAGCCCGGCGCCGAGCTGAAATTTTTTGCGCCCACAGACCCGGATAAACCCTGGACCAGCGGCAGTTTCGGCTGCGTGCGTGATTACGGCCATCGGATGCACGAGGGGTTAGATATCCTTCACCTGCAAACCGACCGCCGTGGCGAGCCGACTGATCCCGTCATGGCCACCGCCGATGGCACAGTGGTTTACATTAGCACCCGTCCGTCGCTTTCGAACTACGGGAACTACATCGTCATTCGTAACATGGTGGACGGCATGGAAATTTATTCGCTCTACGCACACTTGAGTGCCATCCATCCGGGCCTCGCTGTCGGCCAACAGGTCAAAGGCGGCGATGTCATTGCGACGATGGGACGCACCTCGAACGCCGAGACTATTCCCAAATGGCGCGCACACGTCCATTTTGAATTGAACCTTTTGGTCAATGACAACTTTGCTTCCTGGTGGAAAAAGTCCACGCCCAATGAACGCAACGACCACGGCGAATGGAATGGTCAAAATCTCAACGGCCTGGATGACCGCCAAATCCTGCTCGCCGAGCAGAAAGGGAAATTCAACATGGCGGATTTTGTCCGCAACCAGACGGAACTTTGCCGTGTCCTCGTGCGTGCGACCAATTTTCCTTACCTCAAACGTTACCCGATGCTCGTCCTGAGCAATCCAGTGGCTCAAAAAGAAGGTGTTGCCGGTTATGAAATTGCTTTCAATTTCAACGGCGTCGCGTTTGCGCTAATGCCGCGTGCTGAATCAGAAATCAAAAGCCACGCGAAAATCCAGTTACTTTCGGTCAATGATGTTGAGGCGCGTGCCAATCCCTGTCGTAACCTGGTAACCCATCGTAGTGGCCGCTGGGAACTGGGGAATGAAGGCTTGCGCGAGGTGCAACTGCTTACCTACCAATAAAGTTTTGGATTGACGGGCAGGGGTTTGAAGCGCACTTGTTAATTCAAACCGGAAATGGGACACACCAATATTATTCTGGCAATCTTTGGCCTTACCTACCTCGGAATTGCCATCGGGCGGATTCCTGGTTTGAAACTGAATCGTCCCGGCATCGCTCTACTGGGTGCCATTGGGATGATGATCTTCGGTGGTGTGACCACTGCAGATGCAGTTTCCTATGTGAACTGGCCCACCATTTTTTTACTGTTTGGATTTTTCGTTATTTCCGCGCAACTTCGCCTCTCAGGATTTTACGATATCGTGGCGGTCAGCCTCGCCAATCAGCTCAAGCATCCTGCGCGGTTTCTTTTGGTTTTAATGCTCGTAGCTGGCGGCCTTTCTGCATTCCTTAACAACGACGTCGTTTGTTTTGTTTTTGCGCCGATCACTGCCGTCGCTCTTTTGCAGAGGCAACTTAACCCCGTTCCTTTCTTAATTGCGCTAGCTATTGCCAGCAACATTGGCGCGGCTGCCACGCTTATTGGCAACCCACAAAATATGATGATTGGTGAAGTGGCTCATTTAAGTTTTGGCAGTTATCTCCTGTGGAGCATTGTTCCTGTCATTTTCGCAATGGGCGCTGCCTACGGAATTATCTGGCTGATGTCATGTAGGAACCCTCAGACCTTCTCGTCAGCCCAGGACAAATCGTCGCAACAAACTTATCCGTTCAACAGGATTCATACCATCAAAGGCATGGTCATTCTCGTTGTGGTCGTCGGTTTGTTTTTCTCGCCGTTGCCCAAAGAAATCATCGCCCTCGCTGCCGCGGGCATTCATCTGGCGAGCAGAAAATTTCGCACGGAAGATTTGCTCGGACTGGTGGACTGGCCGATCCTGGTGTTATTCATGGGGTTGTTCGTGGTTACCGGCGCCTTTCAATCCACGGGCTGCGGCCTGCACGCGGTCCAAAGATTGGCGCAGGCCGGTTTCGACCTCAATGCCCCGGTCAATTTGGTTCTGACGACCGCTGTGCTTTCCAATCTGATTAGCAATTCAGCCGCCGTGATGCTCTTGCTTAAAATGACAGATCTTAGCCAGCATGCAGTTCCCTATTTACTTGCATTGAGTAACAGCTTTGGTGGCAATTTTGTGATTATTGGCGCTGTCTCCAACCTTATCGTTGTTCAACGGGCACGTGACATGGACATCAAAATTGGGTTTTGGGATTTTGCGCGCCTGGGAATTCCCGTAACGCTAACTGCCCTGGGTGCGTTACTTGTTTGGGCAGTATTAATCCATTAAAACTATGGACGTCAAAACCGCCACCGCTGCCTATGAAACCTGGCTCGGCAAACAAATCCCGCTCCTGCCCGCGGATTTAAAGCTGAAGCACCAGCGCATGATCGAAGGTGTGTTTCCGTTTCTGCGCGCGACGTTTTATCGGTGGGCGCAACTTTGGCCCGACAACTGCCCTGAACTGGCCAATGCGCCAGTGACGCTTGCGGTCGGCGATCTGCACATTGAAAATTTTGGAACCTGGCGCGATTCCGAGGGTCGTTTGATTTGGGGCGTCAATGATTTCGATGAAGCCTGTGAACTTCCCTATGCGGTTGACCTCGTACGGCTGGCCGTAAGCGCTCTTCTGGCTACCAGCGAAGGAACAACTTCCTGTACTCCCGCGGATGCGTGTGCGGCGATCCTGGATGGCTACACCGAAGGCATCCACGGCAATGGAAAACCATTCGTGCTGGCGGAGCTTCATCATGGGTTGCGCACCCTTGCCTTAAGCGACTTGCGCGACCCCGTCAGATTTTGGGACAAAATGAACCGCTGGCCTCGCGCGGATAAAGTTCCACCTCAAATCAAAAATATTTTAGTGCGCGCACTGCCCAAACCGGTTTTGTCCTATCAAATCCTCCATCGACAGGCTGGCCTGGGCAGCCTTGGACGCCGCCGGTTCACCCTGGTGGCGCAGTGGTGCGGCGGATATATCGCGCGTGAAGCCAAGGAACTGGTTCCCTCGGCATGGCGTTGGACGGAGAAAAAACAGAGCGCGAAAATTTCTTATGCCGCCATCATCAACCAGGCTATCCGCGTTGCCGATCCAACCATTTCCACTCATCAACAATGGTTTATCCGGCGGCTCGCGCCGGATTGCAGCCGCATCGAATTGACGCAACTGCCGGCCAGGCGGGACGAATTGAAATTGCTCCACGCGATGGGGCTCGAAACGGCAAACATTCATCTGGGCACACCCGGGGCTGTGAAAAAAATTGTGGCGGATTTGCGCAAACGTTCTGCGCGCTGGCTTTATAATGTTGCCCAGGCGATGGAAGGAGCCACCATCAGGGATTGGAAGCAGTGGCGTGTAGCAGCGGCCCCGAAATGAGTTTAAAGCCATGAGTCTTGAAATTGACGGAGAGCAACAGATTAACTAAGTTTAGCAATGCTCAGGAAAATTTGCCTTATAGTTGCATGTGCCTTGTTAGCAATGATTTTTGTGACCGGTTGCAAGCCGCATTCATCCGCCGGGCCGCAAACTTCATCCGGGTATTTTCAAACTGCCTTTCAAGAGGAATCACAATTCATTGTCGAGGCCGTCGTTTCCGATATTGCAGAACAAATGTTTTATGCTGCTAATCATAAACTGCCTGACCCAAAATATTTTCAGGTAATTGCCACAGAGAAATCCGGTTCACCTCACGATGCTCCAGTTTACGAAGTGCAAGTTTACCTGGATCCAAAACAGGAAGTTTTAAAATCAGAAGTAAATGTTAATGGGCCTATCTGGTCGCCGGCAGTTTATCAAGACATAGCAACCGCGCTGGCCCGGCAGGTCGGGTTGACCGCCACCGGCAATAGTAATAATACGCAAGATACCTCGCTCCTTTCAAAACTTACAGACAGCTCGCCTAAGACTATTGAAGAACAAAACCAGGACCTGTCGTCTGCGCTCGAGGGTGACTTTAAAAATCCCCAATTACATGAGAAGGCTGCGGCTCTGTTGGGGGCCTTTTTGATGCGCGACCATTCTGGAGATTTTTTTGAAATCCGTTCGCCGTTATGTCGTATGAGTGCGCATCTGGCCATGGCTCAATTTTTTAATGACACAAATTCGTACGGTATTAACGGGCAAATGGCGGAAGCCATGCTTCTTACTCTGGTAAATGATCAGGCTCCGGCATTGCAGCAACTCAACGCCATCGGAACAAATGACGAGACCCTGGCTCCAATGGTTCGCGCATTATGGACGCGGAATACTGGAGACTATCGCCTCCTGGGTCAGCGGAACAACCTTACTCCCATCGAAAGCATCGAATGGTTTTTAGCCATGTCAGGATACGTCGCTACTGACCTCGCGTGGCCAAAACTTAATGATGTTCAACAAGGGTCCATTGATTACGTGCGAGTGGCCAATCAGGCGGGTTACTCAGTAGAAATCGGGCATCAACTGTTGGAAACTGCTATCCCGTTGGAATTGAGGGAAATCGAAAATGTTTACGAACTTTCGCATCATCAGCCGTTGACTAAAAGCGGGATGATCCGGGCTTTAAATGAAATGCCAGAGCGTTGTTTTACTACGGCATCTGATGGGACAGTTCACGTGTGTGTCATTGGATGGGGGCAATGGGCTGATTTTCTCCAGCGACATCTTTGCCATGCCATCCAGCAAAATTTTTACTTTATGCAATATTCATGGGGTGTTCCTGACGATGCCAGGGAATTTGCCGGTAAATGCAACCAGGCCTTTGACGGTCTCCGCTTGTATCCCTTCGTCGAACGGTTCAATGCAACGGATGAGAAGTCTTACCACAAGTCTGTGGATGATGGTTTTAAGGTGACAGTTGCGACGCCGCAGCTGACGCCCGCAGAATGTTGGAATGAGCTTTGTTATCATGTGAATTTTGCCCCACCTTATGATCCCAATCCCAATCCTCACATCAATGAATGGCACGCGCACAATCCTCCGCCGGGAACGGTGTACGATCTCGACCCGCGCCTGGATCATCCCAGCCTGACTGATCGGCCGGATGCAGTGGCCTATTTTGAAAAACTTCACGAGTTGGCTCCCAACGATTGCCGGGTTATCCATTTTATCCTTAAAAGAAAATACAACGACAAGCCCGATTACAACCAGGCGATGGAGTTATATACAAACCTTTTACCTTACTCCGTATATGCCATGCGGACCGTTGCCGGCACCGTTCGTGACCATCCTGAGCAATATGAAAAACTCATGCTGCAAGCCGCGCAATTGAATCCAAGTTGTTACTACATTTTGGGTGACTACGAAATAAATCATAATGAAGAAGACAAAGCCGCCCAATACTATGATAAAGCCTGCGATGTAGACCCGGATAGCGTTCGGGTATCGAACTACGCTGTTTGGCGCACCCGGTATTATCTAAAAAAAGGCCAAATCGACAAAGCGAAGGAAATCGCTGATTATGGCGGCGAGATTTACTCTTACCGTGGGTTGGAGGCCGAGGGAGTTTTCTTTGAGACGACCAGCAATTATGACACTGCTTTCACGTGGTATCAAAAAATTGAGGACCGATATGATGATTCCTCACTGCTCATTTCATTTTGTTTGCGTTATAAAACATTAACGGGAAGCTCGCGGTTCGAACCCGAAGTGAAAAAACGTATCGGCAAGTTATTCCCGAAAGGAGTGGAGAAGGTTTCCTTGGCGGATTTCCATGCTGCACCGACAGATGGTGTGTTCCTGCGGAATCAAAATGATGTTTTAACTTCTTATGGCCTGCGAGCGGGTGATGTTATCGTCGCTCTAGGTGGCACGCGAACACACACGTCGTCCCAGTATAGCTATCTGCGGGACACCCAAAAGGAGTCGGAGTTAGACCTGATTGTCTGGCAGGGAAATGCTTATCATGAGATTAAAGCCAGCCCGCCTGATCGCCGTTTCGGAGTGGATCTCGACGATTACCAACAGCGATAGGATTCTGGCTGGATTACTTTGGAAAATGTTCCGCCAATATCTCTCCAGCTTTTTTGACGCCGTGAATGATGCCTTCGGTGAATTCTGATTTCCTGAAATAGTGGCTCATGGTTTCCGCCAGCGCGCGCCAGAATTCGTCTCCGCATTTTTCGTGGACTGCTTGGTCGCCGATCACGGCAAATTTATGTGTGCGCGGCGCGACA